>Ga0080004_1164749_pt1 | contig 15813 bp, 12 predicted proteins | sample WasSprMetagenome_FD_69207 | JGI IMG/M metagenome (GOLD analysis project Ga0080004, IMG submission 69207) | Sulfidic aquatic microbial communities from Washburn Spring, Yellowstone National Park, USA - WS (SPADES assembly) (version 2) | ecosystem: Environmental > Aquatic > Thermal springs > Hot... | reverse complement strand
CCTCGGCACATCGTCGTTTATGGGGCATCTCTCCTCCCTTCCCCTTATTTCAAATGCGTAGCACTCATAATTGCAGTGGCTGCAGGGAAGTATATTGTAGTCATAGAAATTGATTAACAGGGTATCGAAGCCCATCTCACTCAGTTTCTGAAGGCAGTACTTCATGCAGTGCAGGCAGTTTCCCTCCTTTCTTGCGCTCACAACGACTCCAGCGACTCTCAAGATCACACCCACGAACTTTAACTCAGTTAAATAAAAGTTTGCTCCTGACGTTTGCAGGCGAGGACTACGATGATGTTGTGAACCTGATCTTCCTGAGGGCTAGATACTACAGTCCAAGCCTGAAGAGGTTCATAAGCGAGGACGATTTTCCAGGCATTCCTACGGTTCCAATAAGCCTGAACAGATACATCTACTGCCACAACTCCCCCATCTCATATGTCGATCCAACTGGGCATATAGTCTGGATACCCATTGTCCTCCTAATAGGGGGCGTGATTAGCACAGCCGAGTATCATTTCTTTACTCCGCCTGAGAAAAGAAGTTCGATAGGTTATGCACTATCCTTTATAGTAGGTGTTGCCGCAACTGGATTAGGAATGGGAGTTGGACAGCTTATTGGTGGATTTACCGGTGGAATAGTAGGTGGAGCGGTCGCAGAAGCAGCCGAAACAGCGGGTCTTGACTTACTTGAAGGAAAGTCTCTCTGGGAGACTGTTATGGACACTGCAATATCTGCTGCTATTGGTGCTGGTATAGGGTATATAGTTCCCAAGATGATACCAGCACTCAGATTCAGGGGCCCTGCTCCAAGTCTTCAGTGGTACAAAGGATGGCCTATTGGCGGGTACGTGGGCAAAAACACTTATAGATATCTCAAGGCGCTAGCTGTCTCAACAATCCTAGGTAAGGCTGCCGAAATATACGTGTCATGGTTGATAGAGGATGTATTCGTCGCTCCTCCTTATCCTCCCTCTGGGACTCTTGTCGTCCAGCTGAATAAGCGTTGGTAGAAAAACTTAATAATAACTTTAAAGTCTATTGAAGGTGAGAAAAATGGAGAGAGAATTAACATCAACAGAAATTGCTATAAAGTTCCTTAGAACTGCATACATTGAAGAAATTGGATTTTTTTCTTTTACAATAATTGGTCTCCTAATTATAAATGTAATTTTTATTTACTATTGTGGCCTCATTCCTGCGATCTCCACTATTGTCGGAATTCTGTCCGGCATGTTCCTCACCTTAAAGAGGAAGGGAAGAAGAGCACAAAGCCCTGTGGAGGATCCACTTTTCGGAAAGCTTTATAAGGGTTACGGTGATCAGGCCTATATCGAGCTGAGGAGGGAGATGGATCAAAAAATTGAAGTTACAGGGCCTTATTACTTGATTTTAATTGCTCTTACAGTGCTTGCAGAAATCCTGAGCCCAAACAGAGGATTAAACTTAGAGCTTTTAAATGATTCAAGTGTTCCATTAACCTGTATTTTTTCTTGGTCTTCTAGTTTTATTTATTCAGCTGGGGGCGATCTTGCCGTTTTCCCCATATGGAGATCGATGAAGATGATGGAGAAGTTCCTCAAGGAGCACCCGATAAAAACCCTGCCACCCACTATCAGAAGGTGGTGGGCCAGGGAGATGGCAGTTAAGTCCGGAAAAAGGCCGGCCTTGATAACAGGTCTATCCCTTTTCTTCTATGCTGTAGGAATTTCCCTGTTTGGAATAGGTCTTGCGTATATGATATCCGGGTTGATTGGCTTCCCGATCTACAAGCAGCTAGATCCAGTATTATCTGAGTTAGCTGGTTTACCACTTCATGGACCTAATGAAGATCCCCTCAGAGCGGCTGTTCTCATGGGACTATGTTTCGCAGCGATGGGAGGCTTCTTTTTACTTCCAGCCCGCTACATGTGGAAGCTTATGAGGGAAGGGGCTATATTAGCAATCGCAACCCTTCTTGCCATACCAATTACATTTGGCATATTCTTTGCGATGGACTGCCCGGAGAAGTTATTTAACTACCTGCTCATAATTATTCCATCTATTATAATATTATTAATAAAACATGAGTGGAAGAAATTCTTGTGAAATAAAGCATTACTTGCTGGAGCGTAACTAATTTAGCCAAGTACTACTTCTCTATATACTCACTTGATCAAAGAAACAAATGGGGTTACTTAGAAGCTTTTGGAAAAAGGTCTTGCGGTAGGTGCTGTTGCAGGTCTAGTGGGAACACTTGGCGGTATGATTCCCATAATTGGTCCAATAGCAGGTGGAGTAGCTGCAGGGTTTTTCGGTCAAATGGCCTCTAACTATCTTGAAGGAAGGCCTCTCTGGGAGGATGTTGTAGTATCTGCTGCCACTGGAGGTATTATAGGGGGTGTTGTAGGGGCTATAGTTCCTGAGATACCGGGACTCAGATTCAGAGGCCCTGCTCCAAAACTTAAGTTGAGCAAAGGGTGGCCTTTACCCTTTGGATATAGGGGTCCAAACACTTATAGATATATTTATAGAATAGTGGTCTCAAGAATCCTAACTAGGGTTGTGTATGCCGGAATATATTTGGCATCACGGCTGATAGAGGATGTATTCGTTCCTCCCTATCTTCCCTCCGGAACCCTCGTCATCCAGCTGAATAAGCGTTGGTAGAAAAGCTTAAAAATTGGGTGGGGAAAATTGGGAGCGATGGAGAGAGAGCTAACACCGACAGAGATCGCTATAAAGTACCTTAGAACTCAATATACCGGAGAAATTATATTTCTTTCTTTTTTTGTAATACTTCTTTTTTTAATTATAAATGTACTTCTTATTTATTATTATGGCCTCATCCCTACGATCTCCACCATTGTCGGAATTTTGACCGGCATGTTCCGCACCTTAAAGAGAAGGGGAAAAAGGGCATTAAGCCCGCTGGAGAGGCCGGAGCTCAGGAAGCTCTGTGAGGGTTACGGTGATCAGGCCTATATCGAGTTGAGAAAAGAGCTAAGTTCGAAAATCGAGGTTACAACACCATTTTACCTCGGTTTAATTGTTCTTACAATGATCGCGGGGATCCTTAGCCCGAATAAATTGAACCTAGAGGTTTTAAATGATATAGATGGTTTATTCGTCTGTACATTCGGTCCTTGGCTTTCTAGTTTTACTTGTTCAGCTGGAAGCGATTTTGCTATTTTCCCCACATGGAGATCGATGAGAGCTCTTGAGAAGTTCTTCAAAGAACACCCGATAAAGACCCTGCCACCTACTATCAGAAGGTGGTGGGCCAGGGAGATGGCAGTTAAGTCCGGAAAAAGGCCAGCCTTGATAACAGGTCTCTCCCTTCTCTTCTATACTGTCGGAATTTCCCTGTTTGTGGAAGGTCTTGTTACGATGATATTCGGATTTATTGGGTTCCCAATTTATGAGCAGCTAGACCTAATATCTAGGGAGTTAACTGGTTTACCACTTCATGGACCTAATGAAGACCTCCTCAGAGAGGCTGTCGGCGCAGGACTGGGTCTCATGGCGATAGGAGTCTTCTTTTTAGTTTCAGCCCGCTGGATGTGGAAACTCATGAAGGAAGGGGCCATAATAGCAATCTTAGCTTCTGCTATACCAATTACATTTGGCATATTCTTTGTGATGGACCACCCGGAGAAGTTGTTTAACTACCTGCTCATAATTATTCCATCTATTATAATATTGTTAATAAAACATGAGTGGAAGAAATTTATGTAGTATAAAGCTTTACAGATATTTTGTTACTTCATCCCTTATAGAGAGCGGGGAAGTAGACGTAGTACCAGCACCCATCCACGCTGTTGTACATCCTGTTCTTTGAGAAGCCTCCTCTCCACTGGTCAACCTGCTCATCTATGCTGAAGCTTGGCGGCATGTTGTTCAGCCCGCAGTATTCCGTCTTTCTCACTGCAATTATAGTTCTGTAGTCTACATATACCTCCACAACCTTTCCCCTTATCTCCTTTTTATATACAACAACTTTTCCGGCTAGATTGCCGAGATGGCCCATGAAGTATTCCTCAAATGGAATCGCCTTCTCCTTCACGGGGATGAAGAACTCCATTCCTATGTTGGTCAGGAGAAGGCTTGCATTTCCCAGAACTGATCTGTGATGAAATATCCATATTGAAAGATTTCTGCCCTCAACCTTCCCGAAGTAAATGAACTGAGGGAAGAAGACTCCATGCAGCACAGTCAGGTTGTAGAGCTGATATTCTCCCTCATTTACGCGCACCTTCACCTGTATTACTGAAATATCTCTGGAGTCGCTGCTGACACTGGCCATCAGCATTAGGTAACTTCCGGCTGGGAGCTCGAATGGCAGATTTATCTCATACTTTAAAAATCCACCCGGTCTCAAAACTGTGGTCCCGTTCTCAAGGACCTCTGCTTTTGATGATAATGCGGGATGCCTAGTGCTCCAAACGACAACCTTATGCTCATATCTGACCTCCTCTCCTGATGCCTGGGGGATCTGAAGCAGGAAGATGAGGAGAAGGATGAAGAGAGACAGACCCCTGCGCATAGACTACAGAGAAGGACTTTTATATAAACTTTTTGAAAAATTAAAAAAAAGCAAGAGATAATGAAAGAGCTTAGATAATCCTATTCTGGTGAGCGGAAGACGCGAAAGGAGGAAAAGTTGCTGAAACCATAAAGCTATACCTTAAGTTTTTTATATTGCAGTATGCCCATTAAGTGATGGCTAGGGCTTCCAGCAGGCTGAGGAGGGAGATGCTCGACCTCCTTGAGAGGGATCTCGAGTTCAGATATGCAGTTGCAGGATATCTGGGGATTTCTGAGATGTTGAAGAGGCTTGACAGCCTTGAGGAGAACATGAAAAAGCTTTGGGAGGGTCAAAACAAGCTATGGGAGGAGGTTAAAGCACTCAGAGAGGGCCAGAACAAGCTATGGGAGGAGGTAAAGGGGATTCATGCCAGCATAAGCAGGATGTCAACCACCTTGGAGAGGCTAACATTATCGGTTGAGGATGAGGCCAGGAGCGTGATAAAGCACAGGATAAAACAGGATCTGAACATTGATATGGAGCTTGACAGGGTTTTCGTCGACTCAATGGAGATAAACATATACGGGGCAAATAAAGATCTATGTGTTATAGGTGAAGCTACTGTCAGGCTCGGGAAGAACCTAATTAAGGAGTTGATCGACAAAATTGAGTTTCTAAGGAAGAGAAGGTCGGATCTACTCAGAGATAGAGTTATAAAGGTTATATATGCTGATTATGCTGTTCCTGAAGCTGTAGAGGCCGCTAAAGACAATGGAATATGGCTTTTAAGGTGGGACAGAGATCTGACCCCTCTGAAAGTAGAGAGCATGGGAAAACAGTGAAAATGAAGGAATTTTTAATAAGAGAACACATTTTATAAAAATGGACAGCCAGAAGATCCAGAGTCAAAACTCTGGGATGAATGGGCAAAGTTAAAACACAAATCTCTCCTGAAATTCAGCTCGGATGTTCCGAGCCCATAGGGATAGCCCGCAGGTTAATGAGATCTGCGGATGGGGAAGCTGTGAGCCCCGAACCAGCAGATGAGGCGTAAAGTTACCCTAAACGCTGGAAGCTTCCTCACTCGTGGAGCAGCTCACCTTCCGGATAAAGGAGCTTAAGATATCGCTAAGGGCTGCCAATACTATTACAGCTTAACGAAGCATGAAGTATTTCCCCACCTCCCTAGCGATGACCTCATGAGCTAGCAATGCTATAGTTCCATCGCCTCCCACCTCAATCCTCCACATCTCAACAATCCCTCCGAGATCCTTCCATGTGAAGAAGGTGACCACATAGTTTCCGTCCTCCATGGTGATATTTGGATATCTTATCGTGCTCCTTAACCCCTCCACCTTCTCCCTTGACTTCTCATAATCGCGCCTGCACAGCTCTGGGTGCATCTCCTTCTCGCACTCCTCCACCTTTATCACCGGTATGTCCGACGTGTTCCGAAGCAGAACCGCCCTTCCAAAGACAACAGATGAGTTGACATACTCAAATGCAATTTTTAGGGCATCATCCTCGGATTTCACCTCTATTTTCTCCCTTCTTACCACTTTATTGAAGTCATCAGGGAGGAGAAATGCCTCCCCATCCCTTCCAACAGCTACAACACCCGCTGATATTATGCAGCTGCAGTCCTCACTTAAGAGATCGCTATAGCTGCAACCGCTAACACACTTAACAACAGAATACACCGTGTGATTCCTGAGGAGAGAGGAACTCTTCCCCCAAGCAGACCATATCCCATGATATTCGAGACCCTCTGCAGGTATTGCCTCCATCGCCTTCTCCTTTGCTATTTCCTCATCGGAAACCTCTGAAATCCTCACAGTTTCTCCTCTTTTCATTTCTCGAATATACAGGGCGAGAAAAAGCAGGATAAATATTGCTATCAGGATCAACTTCCTTCTTGCCATAGTCAACAGCGGTCTATATACCTGTTTTTAAGCTTACTATGAGAATGGATAATGGATATCTTCTTGAGCTCTTCTCATGGAGATGGGGGAGAAATGGAGCTGTTGAGAAGTGGATTGTGGAGATTAAGGCAAATGGAGTCATCATGTTGGAGGAAACAGTTGTTTGCTCGGTTTGTAAAAGTTGAGAGTAACAATCTGCGAAAAAGCTTTCTTATTGTCCCATCAGCCGGGATTCCTCTTAGTGAGTTGCGTTAGATTCTTGAATTCCCTTACACTGTTACTCTTTAAATTTATATTCAATTGATTCCGTAAACTGCCTGCATTTTTAGGTATTTCGTTGAAATTTTCTCCATTTATGTTTTTATTAATAATATTATAATGGCTAGAATGATTATAAACAGTATTGCAACCTGTTCTTCCAATGGTATGCTGAACGCTATAAATGCGGCTGATACTATTGGGAGAAGACAGAATGAGATTGCTAATACCACTCCCATCTTCGCAAGTTTCCACGTTTGATAAGTCGGAAATGCAAAGAAGCCCAACGCTATCATGGAGCATCCTACCATCATGAAAAACATTCCCATGATGAAATTCTCTTCTGGTGTGATGTTAACTGGCCTTTCCAAAGGAGTTAGCCCTCCCAGAAGTTCGTGAGTGGGCAAACCAGTTAACTCAGATATTATTGTTGCAAGACCTTCCACAAAGAGGGGGATTCCAATACCATAAAAAAAGAGCAACTACTGCACTAACCAGCTTTTCTCCATACCTTATCGCTTTTTCTCCAGTCCACCACTTTCTAACAATCGGGGGCAGGATTTTCACTGGATGTTCTTTAAAAAATTCCTCTGCTATCCTCATGGACCTCCATATAGGAGAGATGCAGGAATTACCTCCCATCGACAGGATAAAACTAAAAAACAAAGTAATGGAGGTACAAAAGGTTAGAGTAGTTGGATCATTTAAAACATCCAAGTTCGATTTATTCGGGCTAAGGATCTCCGCAATCATCGTAAAAACAAATAAAATATAATAGAAAGGCTTTATAATAATTTTTTGTTTAGTTCTCTTCTTAACAGCCTCCATAATTCAACATAGGCCTGATCACCGCGACCCCTATAGAGCTCCCCAGAAGATAGTACATCTTCCACTGGAGTTAGCATTCTTCCTTCCCTCTCCAGCGCTCTCTTCACCAAGTTTTCTATTCTTCTGTTCTTTATCCACAAAAGAAGTAATATGATGGGCGAAATCTCAACGGCAGCGAGAATCGCAAGCGAAATGAGGTTACATCCTTTATAATAAAGGAAAGTTATGCCTGCAAGCAGGAGAATGAAAAAGAGAAGGAGAGAGGATATAAAGGTAGGTTTTGCCCTTCTTTTTATTTTTTTTATCTTTAGGGGAGAATGCTGAACGAAATCCCAGTGATCGTAGAGAGCGCAGGGATGAGACCATAATAATAAATAAAAAGTACATTCGTAAGCAAGAAGAAAGAAAGAGAGAAAAGGGAGAGAGATATAATTGCTTGAATAGAATATATTCTAATGAACTTTATAACAATCTCTGCTGGAGTCAGTTCCTCCTCCATCCTGTTAATATGTTAAGTTTAGATACTTAAGCTTTCCTACTAAGGTTTCTCTTAATAGGATAAGGCAGAAGGAGGACAAATTCTCCCCTTACTAGTGATGCTCTCTGTTACTTCGCCATATACAATATTGCAAAAGCCTTTATACTCACATAAATTTCTTCCACTCATGTTTTATTAATAATATTATAATAGATGGAATAATTATGAGCAGGTAGTTAAACAACTTCTCCGGGTGGTCCATCACAAAGAATATGCCAAATTCAATCGGTACGGCGCAGGACATGATTGCTATTATGGCCCCCCACTTCATAAGCTTCCACATCCAGCGAGCTGGAACTAAAAAACAGAATCCTATCGTCATAAGACCCAGTCCCTCGACAATAACCGCCCTGAGGGGGTCTTCATTAGGTCTATAAAGTGGCAAACCATTTAACTCCTTATGTATTAGGTCTAGCTGCTCATAAATTGGGAACCCAATAAATCCGAATATTATCATAACAAGACCTCCCACAAATAGGGAAATTCCGACAGTATAGAAGAGAAGGGAGAGACCTGTTATCAAGGCTGGCCTTTTCCCGGACTTAACTGCCATTTCCCTGGCCCACCACCTTCTGATAGTAGGTGGCAGGGTTTTTACTGGATGCTCCTTGAAGAACTTCTCAAGAGCCCTCATCGATCTCCATGTGGGGAAGATGAAAGTATCGCCGAGACTTGAACAAAGAAAACTAGTAAGCCAAGGACCGAATGTACAGCCAGACAGGGCATCCAGATTATTTAAAATCTCTAGGTTCAATTTATTCGGACTCAGGATCTCCGCAATCATTGTAAAAACAATTAAAGCGAGGTAAAATGGTGTTGTAACCTCAATTTTCGAACTTAGCTCTTTTATCAACTCCATACAAGCAGGATCATCAGTCCCAATATAGGAGGCTATCCTCTCCGCCGAGCTTTCTGCCCTTCTGCCCCTCATTTTTAAGATAAAGAGCATGCTGGACAAAATTCCGATAATAGCGGAGATAGCACAGATGAGACCATAATAATAAATAAAAAGAATTGCAAATAAATAAGAAAGTATTATGCAAAAAGAAAAAGCTATAATTTCTTGGATATAATGAGTTCTAAAATACTTTATAGCGATTTCTGTCGGTGTCAATCGTCTTTCCATCATAATCACTCCCAACGTAAGTACTTAAGCTTTTTCTACCAACGCTTATTCAGCTGGATGACGAGGGTTCCGGAGGGAGGATAAGGAGCGACGAATACTTCCTCTATCAGCCGTGATGCCAAGTATATTCCGGCATACACAGCCTTACCTAGGATTTTTGAGACAACCAACCTGTAAATATATCTATAGGTGTTTTTGCCCACGTATCCAAAGGGTAAAGGCCATCCTTTACGCCACTGAAGAGTTGGAGCAGGGCCTCTATACTTGAGTCCTGGTATCTTAGGAACTATAGCCCCTACAACACCCCCTATAATACCTCCAGTGACAGTAGATACTACAAGATCCTCCCAGAAAGGCCTTCCTTCAAGAAGGTTAGAGGTTAATTGACCGGCAAGTCCTGCAACTGCTCCGCCTGCTATTGGACCACCATATATACTGGCAAGCGTTCCCGTTGCACCCGCGACAAAACCACTCATAAAAGCTTCAAAGTAACCCCAATTGCTTCTTTGATCAGGTGGAGTGGTGAAGTGATACAAGGCTAAATTAATGCCCCCAGCAAGAAAGCCCCCGATAAGCAGTGCTCCAATTATCCAGACTATATGCCCAGTTGGATCGACGTAGGAGACAGGGGAGTTGTGGCAGTAGATGTATCTGTTCAGGCTTATTGGAACTGTCGGGATGCCTGAAAAATCGTCCTCGCTTATGAACCTCTTCAGGCTTGGACTGTAGTATCTAGCCCTCAGGAAGATCAGGTTCACAACATCATCGTAGTCCTCGCCTGCAAAGGCAAAAGTAGGGAACAATCCTATTGCCCTCACCAACTTGAGCTGAGCCTCTGTGGCAGGTGAGGGCATGCCGAATTCATCGTAGGAGTACTTCGCTATTAAAGCTCCATTCTCATTTGTCAGCCCAACAACGCTTCCTAGACCATCGTAAACATAGTAGTACTCCAGCTCCCTCTCCGCATGTTTGCCGTGCGGATGAAATTCCTTGAAGCCCGCTATGCGATTGATTCCATAGACGAAGCTCGAAGAAGTCCCATCCACGGCATCATACGTTTGAAGAACCCGAGTTAAGGGTTCGACAATGTCATTGACGTAAAAGTCATGCCTCTCAAGCAGTGTTTCATTGGGGGAAACGAGGAGCTGTTTTCTCTCAACTCTGTTCCCCAGAGGATCGTACCCGTATTCAACAACTTTGTGCACATTGCCCATGCATTTGCCATGCATGCAAAGGCTAAGCTGAATATCCACCTTGAGAAGCTCGTTCTCGAAGCCGTATGAGTAAATTCTCTGCTCCAGTATCGAGCCTCCCTTCACCCGAGTTTCATTGATCAGGTTGCCGTTCCCATCATAGCTGAGATACTCCACACCTCCATCAGGATACTCAATTTTGACAAGCTGATTCAATTCATTATAATAATAGTTCGTCGTCCTAGCTAGTTTCTTAGCCTCTCCCTCCTCCTCCACCATCTTTATTAAATTCCCAACGTTATCATAGAAGTAGCTTCTCCTCCACTTGCCCGATGAGACCTCAATTAGCTGGCCTATTGGGTCATACCTGTAGTTTATGATCTCCTCCTTCTCCCTTCCGAATTCAACTTTTTTGACAGAAGTCCTCCTTCCATCTAAGTCGTATGAATACTCGTAGGAGACAATCAGTATGCTTGCCCCTCCAGCCTTCCGCTGGGTTGTAATTTTAGTGAGCCTGTGAGCTGGATCCCACTCATATGAGACTTCAATTCCATTCGGATATATTGCCTTAACCGGATATCCCATTGGATCGTACTCGTAGGCAGTGGTCCTGCCCCTCCAGTCCCTGACGCTCTTGAGTCTGCTAAGTGCATTATACTCGTAAAATACTGTTTTATTGTCAGGATATGTTATTGAAATAACTCTATTTAATTCATCATAAGCATAGGAGATCTTCCTTCCGTTCCAGTCGACATAATTAAGCAGGTTGCCGACCTCATCGTATTCAAATGTCATCTGCCTAGTGCCGTTGGTTATCTTTACAACCCTGCCCAGAACATCGTATAAAATGGAGATTTTCTGGCCGTTGGGATAAGCTATCTCCGTTAAGCGGTCGTCAGCATCGTATTTGTAGCTTATCGTCCTCCCCATCCTGTCGGTCTGGGAGAGCACATTCCCATTGGGATCGTATGTGAATGAGATCTCCCTCCCTATTGGATCTGAGATTCTGATGAGATTTCCATTCGGATCATACTCATAGCTCGTCCTCCTTCCATTGGAATCTATAACACTTGATAGAAGCCAGAGAGGGTTGTATTCATAGCGCGTTACTCTTCCAAGGGGATCGATGACCTCTATCAGCCTGCTTGCGTTGTCATAAACGTATTTCATCGAGTACCCCATGGGGTCTATTTGCTCGATCAGGTTTCCACTCTCATCGTAGATGAAGCTAGTTACAGCCCCAACTTGGTCTATCTTTTTGACAACAGACCAATCATTGTCGTAAACAAGATGTATGGAGTTGCCGAGGGGATCGGTGGCGGAGAGAAGCCTCCCTATTTCATCGTAGGAATAGCTCCACGTGCTGTTCCCGGGATCCCTCATGCGGATTACGTTCCCATGATCGTCGTATTCAAAGGCAAAGGTTCCGCCCTTGGCATCCACTATCTCCCTCAACTGCCCAAATTCATCATAACTGAAGCGCATGACATTTCCCTTCTGGTTTTTAATTGAGAGAAGGTTGCCCCTAGCATCATATGACATTTCAATTCTGTTTCCAGCCTGATCTATGAACTCCACAAGGTTGCTTGCGTTGTCATACCTTAGATGAGAGATGGTGCCCGAGCGATCGACGACCTTGACCAGATCCCCTCTCTCATTGTATTCTAAAAGAATGCTGTTACCTCTTTTATCCGTTATCTTGACAAGGTTCCCTCTCTCATCGTATGAGTAAGCAGTTGACCTTCCAAGAGGATCGACCTCCTTTGTTATCCTCCAAGCTTCATCGTAGTAGTAAGTCCACTTGTTCCCCATGGGGTCTCTCACTATTGTCTCCCCATCGAGGTATTCAAAAGAAGTTTCGTAGCCGAAGGCATCCACCTGCTTGATAACTCTCCCCAGATCATCATAATAATTCGTTAGGACCAGTTTTCCTCTAGGATCTATTATTTTAGTTATTTTATGATTCTGGTATACATATTTAGTTGAGCTTCCCCGCACATCAACGGCCTCGACGAGGTCTCCATTTTCATCGTATTTGTAGTACACATGCCTGCCAATTACATCCTCTATCGACACAATTCGGAGTTGAGAATCATAATTAAATTTAAGAACCTCGCGGCCGCTCGCATCAACCACTTTTGATAGCTTTGAACCCTCATAAATTAAGTTTATCTTGTTTCCATTTCTATCCTCTATGCTGAGCAGTTTTCCTGAGGGATCAAAGTGAAGTTTTATCCGAGAATCCTTGCGGATTAGAGTAAATGTTCCATCAGGATTCCGAGTTAAATTGTCGAAAACCCCGGGTGATGGTATGTATTTTCCATCAGGGCCAAGCCTATAGATCTCCCCTCTTCCATCTTCATTAAAGACAACTACTGTCTGATTGAGAATCTCCAGTCGAATATTGAAGTTGTGGGTCCAACCATGGCCAAGAGGACCGCTATACGGGTCACGGGAGTTGTAAGTTCTGTAAAATGATATCGAAAGGCCTCTAGCTTGAATAAATAGATCGCGTTTCTGATAGAGATAGTTCCCCGTGATGACGTTCACAGGCTCTCTGGTAAAGACGCTGTACGGAGGACGTCCGTACGTTGTGTAAATGGGTAGACGCTCTAATGTAATATTAACAAAAATGGTAAACTCTGATGCCACTTCATAGAAGTCCCAGCTCAGCTCCTCTGGTTTATGGCCTCTGAATCCTCCATCCACCCTTGGATCATTCCAGTTCACGCCGAGATAGCTGTATGTCCCATGTCCCGAGCATCCAACTGCCTTAATAGTGTAAATTCCGGGTTTATCAGGTGCTTTCAGCTCTATAGTGAATGTCTGCCACCCGTATGGAACCATTTGCCAGTAGCCAGCAGCCCATCTTCCGATCTCAGCGATACTTCCATCTCTGATGAAGAACTTGAAGTAATCGCTCGGACAGTAATAAGTCCTGTAATAACGGGCAGTTACATAGAAGTACTCGCCCGGGGAGAGGAAGACTTTGCTCGGAGTGAGGGAAAGATCCCTTATGAACGGGTTTTTGTGCTCACCTCCCACCTTGACAGCAAGCTGGTATGCGACCTCAAAGTCATCCCAGCCGAGATCCTCAGGCTTTCTTCCGGAGAATATTCCATCCTTAAATGGGGCATCCCAGGATCCATTTAGATGCCCAGCAACCCCGACCACCTTCAGCATGTATATTCCTGCTTCATTCATCCCGGAGTCATCAGGGCTGGGAACATTCAGGTAGATCGTGTTCCATCCTATTGCTGTCCGATTTGGAGGCACCATAACCCTAGTTACCTCTGGAAAGCTCTGATTTCCGCACCTAAGGACTTTAAAGAACACTGATGTTGTGTTATCAGTCAGGTAGAAATCAAGTTTCAGAACATAGCTCTCGTTTGAGGAAACGGAGAAAACTGGCATGTTTTTGTGAACTTCATCCTGCAGATAATCAACTGTTAAATTCAGAGGGGATACGCTGATGTTTGTCAGAAACCTTGCGTTCTCATTCACAAAGAGGGGACAGGCATTCACTAACGTAAGTGCGGATGGAAAGAGCAATATGGAAATTGTTGCTAAGGCCAGTATTTTCCTCGATTTTCCTCTTAGAAGGGCATTCACTGCTACAATCATGTTGCAGATAATTCTAAGAGCCACTTTGGGGAAGATCAACTGAGGATGACAGCTCTTATGCATAAGCTTGTATAAGCAGGATTTTAATATAAGCTTTTTTTTTAGAAAAATGGAAAAAATGAAAAAAGAAATTGATAGGGAAGTTTATGGAAATAGGTCTGTCATCAACCTCCTTCCGGTTTCATAATTCCCTAGATCAGATATCAATAAGATTAAGGCCTCGCAAAAGTTATAAAGGATGATCTGCCAAAAGAATACAATGAAGGTAGAACAGGCCGATGTGATGCTCAAGTTCGGATAGGAGCATAAAGCTTAAAGCCTTAGTTGATACAGGAGCCAGCAGGAGCTTGATCTCAAGGAGCTTAGCCGATGAGCTGGGGCATTTATCCCGCTGGATGAGCCTTAGAGCTTAAGACAGCTGATAAAGAGGGAAGGCTGAGGATCGTTGGACAAACCCTTGTTAAGGTGGTCTTCCAAGGTGTAGAAGTACCGGGAAGGGTTGCCTTTGAGGTTGCGGAGAACCTTAGGGAGGAGCTGATAATAGGCAGACCTGAGATCGATGCTTGGGACATAGTGTTCACATCTGAGGGCCCAAAGCCGAGAAAAGTGCCGATAGAGTTCGAGGTAATCTGAGAGCTCATTGCTGAGACACAGAGGATATTCAGAGAGCAAAAATATACAAAATAATGAAACAACAGTGTGAAACCTTATTTAACTCCTGTCAGAGTAATCGCAGATGGACACGGAGAGGCTTCTGAAGGATCTCAGCTACGACTTCTACAAGCATGTACAGGAAGCGGATAGGCCTGAGGAGGAGAACTTAACTTTTTCTGACATTTTTCCCGAGATATCAAGGACAAAAAGGAGCTATTTAGCCAATGAAAGGCTTTACAGTCACCAGCTCCGCACTGTAAAGGCACTCAAATCTGGGAAGAATGTGATATTGATAAGCGGATCCGGAAGCGGAAAGACGGAGGCATGGTTCCTCTACTCAAAGGATGGAAACAAAACAATGGTGATTTATCCGACTTTAGCTCTGGCAAACGACCAGATATCCAGGTTAAAGGATTACTCAGAGGCCATTGGTCTGAAAGCTGAGGCAATGGACTCCATGAGGAGAAAAGAAATGAGGAGAGTATCATCCTCGGATATCCTGATAACAAATCCTGCTTTCCTGATGACGGACATGAAAAGATGGGTTTCAGGAGGGCCTAAAATTCTCTATGGATTTGCTGAAAGGATGGATCTCCTAGTTCTGGATGAGTTCGACTTCTACGATCCAAGGTGCATCGCCCTTCTGGTCTCAATGATCAGGCTTTTAAGGCTTCTTTCCCCCAAGAACTTCTCAATAGCAATTCTAACAGCAACTCTCGGGAATCCAGAGGAGATGGCTGAAATTCTCACCCAGATAAACGGAAAAGAGACTGAGATAATAAGAGGAAGGCCTTTCAGGCCCGAAAACAGGGTTTATGTTGTCATCGGGAAGGATCTCAGAAGCACGTGGGAGAGGGTAAAGCTGCATAAGGAGGAGATATTAAGGGCAGCTGGAAGGGATATAGCTGAATCAATAGATGATTTTGAGAAGTTTAAAATGAAGTATTACTCTATAAAAGAGATAGCAAGATATCTGGGAATAGAGCTGCCAGAGGCATATGTGGACCCTGTTGAGGTGATAACCAAATATGCGGAGGATGATGGAGTCACAATAGTTTTCACAAGGAGCATAAGATCTGCTGAGGAGCTGTACAGAAGGATGTTAACGGAGCACCCCGAGATATCGCACAGAGTTGCGACACATCATCACCTAGTGGACAAGG
>Ga0080004_1114496_pt1 | contig 15814 bp, 25 predicted proteins | sample WasSprMetagenome_FD_69207 | JGI IMG/M metagenome (GOLD analysis project Ga0080004, IMG submission 69207) | Sulfidic aquatic microbial communities from Washburn Spring, Yellowstone National Park, USA - WS (SPADES assembly) (version 2) | ecosystem: Environmental > Aquatic > Thermal springs > Hot... | reverse complement strand
TCACGTTAGACTTCCCGCCGCCATTAGGGCCTGTGACCACGAGAAATCCCTTCCCAAGCTCGAGGGAAACGCGCCTCGAGCCGAAGGACTTAAACCCCTGAATCGTCAGTCTCTTAATATATACCATCCTCGCTTGGCCTCACCTTAGACTTGGCCGCGAGTTAAAAATTATAGCGCTAATCTCCTGAAGGTTTTACCTTAAGATTCTCGAGAAGATATCCCACGAGGACGCCGCTAATACAGGTACTTATCCTTCCACCTCTCCACCTCTTGGACTGAGCGCCTTATATCGCTGAAGAGCTTGACGGCCTTCTCCACATCCTCCGGGGTTATCTCCTCTCTCCCATTCTCCCGGGCTATTATCTGGCTTGGTGTGAGGAGTTGGACAGCGTAGCGAAGTGTTGACTGCTCTCCTATGTCAGTGAGCTTCTCTAGGGCTTCTGGACTCAGCTTGACCCTTTCCTCGGCCGCCCGGATCTCTAGGATCCTCTTTATCTCGTCCCTCGTATACGGCCTTGTCGTAATTATCAACATTCTATCGAGGAGGTCGAGTGGGATGCCGTGTGGGGAGACCATATCCGTCCCCCTTATTTTTGTCAAACCCCTATTTGTGGCGAGGATTATTATCGGCGCGAGCTCGCTCTCCATTGCTGCATTCAAGAATGAGAACGCCTCAATGTCCAAGAGATGAACCTCGTCTATGAATAATACACCCGGTATTATTTCGGCTGTTCCCTCCTCGACCCTCTTCTTTACCATCTCATCCACCTCTCTCCTGACCTCATTGTCTATCTCCTTAGTTGGCGGTGCGCCGAAGAGGAGGCTGAATAGCCCGCCGCTCCTCGACTGCGCGCTGATCTGATCCAAGTCATGGAGCGTGAGGACGTAGATGAATTCCTTCTCCTTCTCGACCGGCCCTCCCGGCCTCGGCACAGGTCTCTCATCCACAGCGGCTAGATCGTATTTCTCGGCGGCCTCTTCGGATCTCCCGATCCTCGTAACCCTGCCCGTCTCTGCGTCGATAGTTATCACGTCCCCGACGGTTATTCCCTGCGATAGTATATAGGAGGCTATAGTCGCCCCAGCCCTGAAGATTCTCCGATCATCCTTAGTCGCGAGGCCTATGACGACGTGGTCCGGGATCTCCTGATACGGGTTATAGGGGTGTTTCCTAGTCTTCACCTCGAGCTGAACAACCTCACCCTCGTAAACCCTTCTCCTCTCCCTAAGCCTAACACCTATCGCCTTCCTCATCGCCTGCGTCAGGATCTCCGTCTTCTTTAGCTCCGAGGAATAGATCTCGGAACCGCTGAGAGTTACGAAGGGGACATCCTTACCGAGCTCCCGGGCTATAGCGCATGCTATCGCCGTCTTCCCCGTTCCAGGTGGGCCAGCGAAGAGGACAGCTCTTCCAGCCATCTTGCCCTCTCTGATCATCCTAACTATGATGCCCGCGGCCTCCCTGGCCTCAATCTGTCCCACTAGACCTCCTCCGACAAGCTTCGCCTTAAGCCCTTCAAGTCCAAGCCCCTTGATGTGGCTATGCGCACCTATCCTGAGAAATCTCTCTCCAGAGTATCCTGTTACGTCCTCGAACAAGAACCTCCTCCACCCATTCTCCATTATTTGGAAGACCTATTTAACACTGGCGACATATACGTTCCCCTACTCGCCCGTGAGGCGTATTTCCTCCAGATCCACGCCCCTCAACAGTATCCCATGATAGACTTCCCTTATTTCTTGGGGGCCTGTCTGAAAATGGAAAAAGGCTGTAATAAAGTAGAGGATGGATGGGAGGAGGTTCTGGCTCGAGGGCGTCGAGCTCGGGAGGGCCAAAGGCAGGGAGTATTGATGAAGTTATCGCGAGGATAACGGGGGCTGTTGATCGCGGGGCTGAGGGGGAGAAGAAGAGGAGGGTCAGAATTATTGCTAGGATCAGGGCTGGGGGGCGGGATGACGAGAACTCAACAGCATACTACGCGTATGTGGATGATGAGAGATACATCCCATCGAGAAACACATCTATTATTGAGGATGGCTGGAGCGAAAAATTATCAGCAGGTCTTCGGCAAATACGGCTTCGACCATGTCATGGACTGTGGGGCTCTTGGGGTTGGCCGCCGCGCCCACGGCTCGCCACTCTATCGAGTGAAGAGCCTCCCGAATGGATGGCATGGATGATGCGTAGACACCAGGTATCTCGTTGATGGCTGGATGGTTATGCCGAGGGCTTGGGATAGGCTTGAGCGATTCATGAGATGGGAGCATAAGAAAAAGTATGGACGGCTACCAAGCGGGGAGGAGCTTAAGAGGGTTATGAGCGAGCTGTATGTATCCGAGATGATAAGGAGGGATATGGAGAGGGCCGGAGCCATGATAGGGGGAGGGAGCGAAGGGGAGGTAAAGGCGGATGGATGAAGAGCTCGTTAAAGAGTTCTGGAGGCTGATGGAGGATGACCTAGAGTTGGATGAGAGCGAGAATAAAGGGCTTTACGGCATCCCTTAGGAATCGTTTATTAGCTGGATTTTCTCCCTCTCGGCGGAATGGTTCAGTGGCACTGGGATCTGCACAAGCGGAAGCCGACCGGCGGGAAGCGGAGGCCGTACAGGAAGAAGCGGAGGTATGAGCGTGGAGGGGATCCAGTCTACACAATTCTGGGCGAGCGCAAGCTTAAGGAGAAGAGGGCTAGGGGCGGGAACGTGAAATATGCGTTGATGGCGGACTTATATGCTAACGTGACCGATCCTGAGAAGAAGGTCTCAAGAAAGGTTAAGATATTGAGGGTTGTCGCCAATCCGGCTAACAAGGATCTAGAGAGGAGGGGTGTCATAACGAGGGGCACGGTGATCGAGACTGAGCTTGGCAGGGCGGTCGTCACATCTAGGCCTGGACAGGATGGGGTTATAAACGCAGTTTTAGTCAAGTAAGGTGCGATGACGGCTTGTTGAAGAAGAAGGGATACATTATCTGGCCCATATATTTTGACGCCTCGGTTAGCAGGTCTCTATGTAGGAGGGTTCCCCTCAGCCTTTCCATGAGAAATCCTAGAGCTGAGCAGATCGTGGAGGCGGCTAGGAGGCTCGGCTGGTCCGCCGTGATCGAGCCTGGGGGCCATCCGGCCTTATGGTGGAGGAAGACTGGCAAGGTTATAGTGAATCCTGGGAAGCCTATGAAAAAGAGTGAGGTGATAAGGGCGCTAGCAAAGGCAATGAAATCCGGTGAGGCTCGATGAGCCACGAGGCCAAGAAGCTGAAGAGGCTTGGAAAGGTCTGGGGGAGGGTTGAGGGAAGCCTGGTGATCGAGGCTGAGCTTCTACCGGAGCTTGGCGAGAAGATCTATGACTCGCGGCTAAGAGAGGTCGGAAGGGTCGTGAGCATCCTAGGACCCGTCAATCACTTTTTCGTAGAGGTGATGGGCAGGAACTTGGATTACAAGGAGGGTACGTCTCTCTATGTGCTCCGGGAAGGTCGAGGTAAGCAGGATACCGGACGCAGATCCAAATGACCCCCTCCCTACTTAGAAAGTAGGGAGGTTTGGGCACGATAGGGAGCGAGGGGGAGCTGGAGGATTATGTCGCTCCTCGATGATGAGACTGTCCTCGGGATGCTGGCTAAGCCTGTCGCGGCCCTCTTCAGGCTTCAGGGAGAGGTTCAAGCATCTCATGGAGCCTTCGCGTATAAGGGTAGCAGGCTCACATTATCCAAGTAATACGCGGAGAGCCGGAGCAGGCTGGCCAGATCATCCCCTTTATTAGATCTCAACCCAGGTCTTCGTCTGGAAGGACTGCATGGATGAGGTGTGCCCAGTTTGCGGGGAGCAGCTGATGGAGGATGAGCTCTCGGGTGAGCTTATATGCCCGAGATGCGGTGTTGTTGCTGGGGCTCTTCTCTATCGAGGCCCTGAATGGAGGGCTTATGGCGATAGTGATAGGCTTAGAAGGGAGAGAACTGGAGCGCCGTTAACACCGCTGATCCATGACCTTGGTCTCTCCACGTTCTCACCGGCAGAGAAGAGGCTGAAAGGATGGGAAGAGCGTAGGCTCGTCATGATCCTTTCAGAGATCTATCGCCTGAGCACTAGCATGGGCTTGCCAAGGGCTGTCGCCGAGACGGGCGCCCTTCTATTGAGAAGGCTAAGATCCAGACTCGTGGAACACCTGAGGGAGATCAATGTACTCCCCGCAGCGCTCCTATATCTCGCAATCAGGGTTCATGGTCTGCCCATTGGAGCAAGAGACTTAGCTGAGACCTCCGGGCTGGACCCGGCATCCATCAGGAGCCTCTCCATGCGGCTTGCTGGAGCACTCGGAGTAAAAGCTCTGGATAATTTCGAGGCTTGTATCAGTAGACTCATTGGGGCATTAGGGCTCCCGGGAGAGGTGGAAGAATATGCCTGCAAAATCTGCGAGCTGGCGATCAAGGCGGGGCTATCCCAGGGGAGGGCTAGGAGGGCGCTCGCGGCGGCAGCTGTATACCTCGCGGCCAGAAGCCTTGGCTACAGGGTCTCCCAGAAGCGCATCGCGGGTCTCGCCAAGATAAGCCTAGCTACCCTTAAAAGAAGACTGAGGGAGATGGACCGGCTATGACATCTTTATATGATGGGGTTGGGCATATGTTATTTTTGGGTGTCTCTTCTTGCCCCAGAAGCTTAGCAAGCTTGAGGAGAAGGCAATAGCGCTTCTGCTAAAGTATCAGGATAAGGGTCTTCTCCAGTCTGAGCTCTGGCATAAGCTTGGCGTGACTAGTAGGGAGGGCTCTAGGATAGCAATTAGGCTCGAGAAGAAGGGGATGGTAAAGAGGGTTAAGGAGTTCGCGAAAGATAGGTGGACGAGGAGACTCGTCCCACTTATTAGGAGGGTGACGATAGAGCCAATTAGGGGCGCGCCCTGCCTATCATGCGAGCAGGAGCATGTCTGCGGTGAGGGCGGTGTCATATCGCCGAAGAACTGCCCGAGGCTGGAGAAGTGGGTGATCGGGTCACTCACCGCCAAGAGCGAGGCTCAGGCGCAGGAGGCTCAAGCCGAGAATATTCAAGAGCAGAGCGTTGAGACCCAGTCCTAAAAGCGCTTAGCTAAGGCTATTAAAGAACCTGAGAAGCTTAAGTCTCGGGCTAAGAAAAAGACGAGCTTCGAGTTCTACTTCACGACCCCCCCTACTTAGTGTGGGGAGGTTTGGCTACATCCTCCCTTTTGGGGGTTTAGCCCTTGGCCGGGTCTCCGGCCATCCTACCACGACCCTCATGCTCACAACCCGGACATGATGAATAGCCTGCCCTTATTTCTTGGGGACCTGCCTGAAAATGGAAGACTATTATAATGATGTCAGGATGCCGGGAAGCCGGCTAAACATAGGATTCCATGGCAATGAGAAGACCCTGGAGCAGATACTCATAATACCGTTCAGGGACGGGGATAACATCAAGTATTTCGTGGTGGGGGCGTGAGGGAGGACGATAGGCGCGTGACGAGATGCGACATGGTCAGGAGGATGGGCTGGGATCAGCTGATAGATTATCTTGGGGATGTCTGGAAAGAGATGTGGGACGCGACGCTATTCAAGCTGAAGGCCGCCGAGACAAGCATGCCGTAAAGCCGAAGCCAACATCACAACATCCCATATTTTCATTCTTCATCATATTTTTCATTATATTTTCATTTCCCATTTTCGGAGGGCGATAGTGTCCAAATAACTAACGGGTTTATATGGCTGAAGTCCTCCAATAGTAGCTCGTGAGTAGAAATAGTCGCCCCTAGAGAGTATTTAAAGCCTTATTTAGACACTATCCTCAGTTTATCTCAGTTTACCCATAGCTATAAAATAGAACTCGGAGCTCGTCTTTTTCTTAGCCCTAGGCACGAACCTCTTTATAACCGCGTAGTCCCTTCTAAGCTTCTCAGCGAGTTCTATTGCCTCCTCGCTATCGAATGCCTTCAGCATTAAAGAGCCATCACGCCTAACTAGGCTCCTAGCTATCTCATAGGATCTTAGAGCGAGCTCATATTGCCTGGCAATATCTATCTCCCTTATCCCTGTGAAGGATGGTGAGGCGTCGGATATCAGGAGGTCTGCGCGCCTCCCATCTAAGATCCTTAAAACCTCCCCGATAACATCATCCTCTAAGATGTCAAGCTGAAGCGTTATGATATTCTCCTCTTCGAAGGGTTTGAACTCTCTCACATCCACAGCAACTACTAGGCCCTCTGGACCCACGATCCTAGAGGCGGCCTGCGCCATGCCGCCGGGCCAAGCCCCAAGTTCCACGACTATATCCCCCCTCTTGAGGAGCCCAAACCTTCTCTGAGCTTCCTCGAGCTTGTAGGCAGCCCTAGACCTATAACCCTCCTCCCTCGCCCTCCGCCTATAGGGGTCGCGCTTAGCCTCATCAATCCATCTTCTGGTAGGCATTCCCTTCAGCCGACATAATCATCCGGCTGGATCTTTTTAGCTCTTAATCTTAAGCTCCTCAAAGGCGCTTCTAAGGGCTTCTATCGGGGCATCAGTCTTAACACCACTAGGATCTATGTGAGTTGTCGAGGCCCTGTAGCCGAGCTCCCTCAGCTTTTCCACGAGCATGGAGGGCTTGGCCGGAGAGCTTCCAAAAATCTTAGCCAGATAATTTACCGGGTGGTATCCGAGCAAGCCGTGATTCTCCCTCCTTAATCCATCAAGTAGCTTGAGGGATCCTTGATAGAGCTCTGGGCTTCCTAATGCCTTCTGATAAATTCTCTCCACTAAGTCTTGGCTCGTGAGCTCTCCAACCCATGCTGGGCCGGCATAATCCATCCTCCCACCGCAGGACTCGCATATGGTGATTGGGCTGTCGAACCTGCCTGCGACACGTATAGCCAGACATGAGGGGCAGTAGGATATCCAGCCAATGCTCCCTAGTATCTCGTTCGCCAGCCTTTTACCCCTTTCGACAACAGCGAAGACCCTGATATAATGGTCCTTCGAGAATGAGAGTATGGGCTTGGCGGCGATCCCGAGCCTAGCCGCCGACCTGACGATAAAACCCGCGAGGATCCTCAGGGCGACCTCCTTGGAGAATGGTGCTCGTAGGGGCTTTGCATCATATTTTCTCAGGCATGATTGTGGCTTTGCTCCAATGAGCGCCGGCATATCCGTGGCCGTCGCGCCTATCACGCCACCCCTTCTACAACCCCTAACCCCATTCTCGATGAATGATGCTGGCGATCCCGTAGGATCAATATCCACATAATGGTATCTCGGCCTTTCCATACCACACTCTGCAAGCAGCTTATTCGCATCCATGCAGGTCACTTCAGCAAGTTCTTCAAGCTTATTCATCTTCATGTTCAGCTTAATGAGTTCGCATGCTCTAGGCGAGACATCGTTCACGGTCACCTCGCCGATGACATCGGTCTCGAGGAGCATCCTGATGCTCCTAACACCAACGCCGGCCAAAGCATCACACGCCCTGATCTTGAACCCCTCAAACCATGCGGCGAGAAAGAGCACCGTTATATCGCGATTCGGCTTAGAGAAAGGGTTAAAGAAGACGGGCAGACTTGTTGGAGCAAAATCCTTCCTCTCAGGGATCTTCGGCGAGTAAAAGACCGCTCTCCCCTCCCTTCTCAGCTCAAGCTCGTAGCCGGGCTCTGGCATCATTTCCTTCCAAGCACCTCCAAGACCTCGCCCACGACGGTATCCGGAACAATATCGCGATTCTCCGGCGTCAAGGTGATCAGCCTCTTCCCCGCAAGCTCCTTAACCTTGAGGATGAGCGGATCCCTCGACTTATAATGGACCGTGATGATCGCGTGCTTGCTGGAAGTTAGGAGTTCCTCAACTGCATGCCTAAACTTTTCGCTATAAAGCTCCATAGGGCCAACCTCGTCAACGACCACGACATCGGCTCCCTCAATAGCTTCGAGTATGGCCGCAACTCCAACACTCTCAAGGTCATTCAAGTTGACGACATATTTCCCAAGCCTCGGCCCGTTTTTTAGATTGATGTGGGCGAGTATGCCCTCGCCACCGCTAATACTCTTGACCGCAAACCCTATCCTTCTCCCCCGGTCTCGGATCTCCTGAGTATACATGCCGCCAACCTTAATCCCGAGCTCCATGAGCCGGTTAACAATCCTTAGGATGGCCGTAGTCTTCCCCGATCCCGGCAACCCCGTCAAGGCGTAGAAGATCCTCCCAGACCCCGCGCTCATATCCTAGAAACAACTCACAGTTCTTTCCGATAAAGAATGTTCGCTTAACAGGGCTCATTCGAGGATCACGAGCTCAAGCGGCGAAGTTGGCCTGAGCGGGATCATGTTACCGAGCCCCCTCGAGACGTAAAGGATTGTGCCGCCGAGATCGTATAGCCCTCGGGTGTAAGCGGAGTTCGTGAGTATCGTGAAGGGCCCAAGCATCACCCCGCCATGAGTATGGCCCGCAAGAATCACTCCCGCATTATGGCCGTAGAGGGCGACATTAGGATCATGGGCTAATATTATGTCAGCATGGCGCCTCCCAAAAGCATATCTCCTATCATCCTTCCAATCCACGCCCAGTATCTTTCCGACCCCGCTTTCCACAACCTCATCTCGGAGAACCTTAAATCCGCATTCAGTGAGGACCCGCATGAGCTCACCAGTCCTGCCGCACCAGTAATCGTGGTTGCCGAGGACGGCATATTTCTCCTCCGCCTCCATGTATGAGAGGTAAAACCTGATTTGGTCAAGCGGGCCCGTGAACTCGTCAATAACGTCACCGCCGTGTAGGATTATCCTCGGCCTCTCCCTCCTGAGGATTTCTAGAACCTTTTTCTCAACGGGCCCCATGCTATGGGTATGTGTATCCGCTAGGAAGGCTGTCTTAACGCCCAACCCGAGCCTAAGCCTCGTCACGATTATCCTATGCGCCTCGATCGAGGAATAGATTACCGCCGCGGCTCCTGCGACGACACCCGCTAGAAACATTCTTCTCGAGATTTTTGACAATTCTCCGCTCCCCCATGCCGGGGCTAAAAGTCATCAAGCTTTCTCTGAGCAAGCTTCGATAGGGTCTTCCATGTAAGCCTTATGTGCTCTCTCTGGATGTTCCCCCTTATAAGGGCTTGAAGGAGAAATTTCCGGGTCTTTGGATCTGATGGATATCCCGAGCCGAAGTCCCCAAGCTCGGCTTTCAGTTTCTCGATAAGCATATCCCTCTCATGCTTCGCGATAATGGAGGCTGCTGAGACAACTGGATACTTCTGATCAGCCTTATGTTCAAGGATGAGGAAGCACTTGTGGCCCGTATACTGTTCTATCAACGCCCTGAAATCATGATACTTTGTCGAGGGCAGATCTACGTAGGCGGCATCGGGCTTAAGCTTATCAATAAGCTCCGCGATCATCCGAGCCTCAAGCTCATTGATCCCCCTAGCGCCGCTTCTCCTCGTGGACTCATCTACAAGCCGAGCCTCAATAACTATCAGCTCAACCCTTTCTACGATCTCCCTTATCAACTTGGAGAGCTCAGCTCTAACACCCGGCGTGAGCTCCTTAGAGTCCCTGACACCCGCCTCGACGAGCTCGCCCACCCTCGATTGATCTACAAGGACACCCGCGATCACCATCGGGCCTATGACAGCTCCCCTACCTGCCTCATCTATCCCGCAGATCCTCAACAGATCTCACTTAAGAATTCAGGCATGATAAGGCTTTAGCTGGGGGAAGTGAGGGGGCTTTAAATACCCCGGCGTAGGGATTTCGTAACCGGCGTCAGGATGAGCTATCTGGGCCGCGTGAAGAGGCTTGTAGAGTCCCTGAGAGGTGATGGGTTAAACGGGGCGCTGTTGAGGAGTCCCGCGAATATCTTTTACTTCACCGGCTACCGCGGCGCAGGTTATTTCTTGGTCCCGGTTGATGGGATTCCCACGCTCTATGTCTCACCCCTGAACTTTGAGCTGGCTGAGGAGTCGGTTCCCGGGGATATTCAGGTCATTAAGCTCGAGCAAGGCTCTGACATCCACAAGGTCTTTGAGCTCATACCCGAGAGCCTCAAAACGCGCATCGGATTCGACGCGATGGAGGCGGAGGATTATCTAAGGATCTCAGGTCAGCTAGCCGGCTCGATGATGCCTATCTCCCAGCACATCTGGACGCTCAGGATGGTTAAGGACGAGTCCGAGATTGAGAAGATAAGAAGGGCATGTGAGATCTCGTCTAAGTGCATGGAGCTCGCCTCCGAGTTGCTTGGAGAGGGTCTTACAGAATATGAGGTTAAGTCCGAGATATTGAGGGAAATGCTAAGCCTAGGTGGGGATGGGCCAGCATTCGATCCGATAGTTGCCTCGGGCCCGAACTCGTCGAAGCCTCATGGAGCATACAAGAATAGAATGATCGAGCGCGGAGATGTCGTTGTGATCGATCTCGGCGTCATATATGAGGGCTACTGCTCCGACATCACAAGGACATTCTACCTAGGATCAGGCTCGAATGAGGTGTCTAGAGTGCATCAAGCTGTCTTGGAGGCCAAGTGCAGGGCCGAGGAGCTCATCAGGATAGGTGTAAAGGTCTCAGACATATATCATGCAGCACATGAGGTCCTCGCGTTGGTTGGCTATGCGGATTACTTCCTGCACGCGCTCGGCCACGGTATTGGAATAGAGATTCATGAACCGCCGAGGCTATTCAGGGACTCCAAGGAAATACTAACTGAGGGAATGATGATAACAGTTGAGCCCGGAGTATACATCCCGAAGAGATTCGGCGTCAGGATCGAGGATACAATCCTCGTTAGGAGGGATGGTATTGAGAAGCTGACCTCAGCACCCTATGAGCTGTCCTTGGGTTAGGCTCCGAACCTCCTTTGCCTCCTCTGATAAGTTCTTATCGCCCTCATTAGGTCTATCTTGCGGAACTCGGGCCAGTGCACATCTAAGAAGATGAGCTCGCTGTAGGCTGACTGCCATAAGAGGAAGTTGCTTATCCTCTCCTCGCCAGACGTTCTTATGATGACATCCGGATCCGGTATTGGAAGATCCGCTGTGTAGAGGTATCGGCCTATCACATCCTCGTTAATGTCCTCTATACGTAGCTTCCCTGCCAAGACGTCCATCGCAAGCTTCCTCGCAGCATCGGTTATCTCCGCCCTCCCACCGTAGGCGATTGCCAAGTTCACGTAAAGGTTATCATACCCCCTCGTCTCATCCTCAAGCCTCTCCAACAGGTTCCTTAAATCATCGGGGAGAAGCTCCTTCCTTCCCAGAACCTTTACTCTAATCCTGTGCCTATGCACCAAGTCGCCATTAAGCACGTCCTCAATCTTCTCACGCAATATTCTGAGGAGCTCCTCGATCTCCTTCTCGCTCCTCTTGAAGTTCTCGGTTGAGAGCGCGAAGAATGTCACGACCTTTATCCCCAGCTCGAGGCACCACTTGATAACCTCCTCAACCTTCTCCGCCCCAACCCTATGGCCGTACCAGGGCTCAAGCCCCTTCTCACGAGCCCACCTCCTATTCCCATCCATTATAACCGCTATATGCGATGGTATCGCGCCCCGCGATATTGTTCGGCTAAGCCACTTCTCGTAAAGCTTGTAAGCGCCCAAGAACCTCAGCAGGCCTTGAAATATGCTCATCCTAGTCAAGGATTCTCTGCGAGGCTGACTGATAACTTTAATGCTCGACCTTTCTTCTAAAGTATTTGGAGTAGGTTTTTCGCAGGATTCTAGTAACCCATATTGTCACTATTATTGTCGCCATCCCAAGAACCGCTGTGATAACTAGTAAGAGGATGTGTGGGTTTTCGAAGCCACCCGATGCACCAACCACAAGCACTATGCCCGTCCTCTTAAGTAGCGCCCAAAGCCATGCGAGTAGAACCGAGCCGCGGACCATGAGCCAGAAGCTTGGATCGCGCACGAACAGATAGTATACCATGTTCGCGAGCAGTATTATGAAGATGGCGATTGAGATTATGTCTATTGAGCTGCTTAGGTATGTCCCGGCTATGAAAGGCAGCTTCCCAAGCCACCAGAGAACATGGGTCGAGAACTCGGGGGCATCCGGGTAAACCTCTTGTATCGTCTTTAGGGTCGAGATGTAGCCTATATAGAATCCGAGCACGAGAAGAAGCGCGGAGGTGAAGACGGCGTATGCTCGCAGCTGCGTATACGGAGGCATCCTGAATAACCTTGTCAGGTTCTTGAAGCTTGATGCGACCTTCTGATCGAGGCCGAATCCCCTTATGATGAAGTATATCCCGATCGCCGAGAGTATAAAGGGAAGCGAGGCCACGTTGATTATGTAAAGTACTCCTATTATCGCCATGAGGAGACCCGGTATCCCGAGGAATATCCTAGCGTATCTGGGCTCCGTGAAGACGAGCTTCAAATATCTTCCGAGAACTAGCCACGTTTGCTCGACAGCCTCACTATGCCTCACGACAACCCTTCTAACGGATATTATGGGAAGCTTGGAGGTGATTATCGGCGTTACAAACTGGTCCGTCACACCATCGCTCACGAGCACGCATGCATCCGCCTTAAATCTCTTGAGGACCTCCTCGAGCTCGCCCATTATCTTCATGTCGGCCTCGATGCCCTCGCCCTCCTTCCCGGCGACCGTTGCAACTTCGATATTGCCTCCAAACTTCTCAGAGAGCTCTCTATAGACCTTTAATGCCCCGAATATGGCGTTGGCGTCAGCCTCCTCTGGGTCGGCCAGCAATAGGGCTTGAGCGGCCTTGAGATTCTCCTCAAAGCCAATGATGGGTGTAGAAATGCCAGTCTTCCTCCCGACGTCATCGTCACGATCCACTACGAGGATCAGCAGCTTCTTCGGCGCCTCAGCCATCTATTATCTACACGTATCAAGTTTCTGGAGGGATGAAATAAGGGTTGCTCAACTCTTCCCAACGAGCTCCTCCAGCCCCTCCCCATCCTCCATCAACGCCTTGAATTCCTCGAAGCTTAGCTTCCTCCCAGCGGCCAGCTTAAGCCTTGCTTCAGCCTTAAGCTTCTCCTTGACCATCTCAGCCCTCCTCCTTTCCTTCTCTTGCTTAAGCTTCTCAAGTTTCTCCTGGAGCTCGATGAGCCTTGATGAGACTAGTATCTTCTCGGCCTCAAGCTCCATAAGCCTCTTCTTGGCATCAAGGTACTTCGCATGCCATTCATCGCTCTTTTGTTTAAGTTCTTGGATCTTCTCCCTCAAAGCCTTCCTCTGCTCGAAGCTCACGCCCAGTTCCTTCTTCAAGGAGCCAATTCTCTCTTTCAGGGACTCTATCTCGGCCTCAGCCTTGGCGACCTCCTCCTCTAGAGCTTGAAGCCTAGACTGGAGCTCCTCCCTCTTAACCACTTGCTCGAGCTTCGCGTGGAGTTCCTCGAGAAGTTCGCTCAGCCTTTTCTCCTCCTCCTTCGGGAGGGGCCCTGTCTGTATCCTCCAATCCACCTCCTGTATCCTTGCCTCTATCTCCTCCCTAGACTCCTTGACCACCCGCAGCTTTCTAAACTCGGCTCTAACAACTCTAAGCTCCTGTCTCTTGGCCTTAAGCTCCTCCTTCCTAGAGGCGAGTTCCTCCCTGAGTTTGGCCAAGGCGTCGCGCTTCTCCCTATCAGCCTCCCTTAAGCTCCTCAGCTTCTCCGTGTAGGGCTTCATTTCCTCATGAATCTTGTCCCTCTTCTCTGCATACTTCCTAACCTCCTCCTCGACCTCGCCTATCCTCATGTTGAGCTGCCTCAGCTTCTCCCTCAGTTCTAAGACCTCGTTCTCAACCCTCTCATACTCGCTTAGGGAAGACATGATAATCACCTCAGCTCAAGATCCTCCTCTAAGAAGAATCTGGTGAGCGCGGCGTGAAGCTCGGAGAGCCCCTCCATAGTTGTTGACGAGACAGGGACCATCGGAATGCTTGCTATGATGTCCCGGAGTGTCTCAGCGATCTCACGCGAGAAGCTCATAAGCCTGCCTCGCGTCATGCTCTCGAGATCTAGGAGGAGTGCGTCAAAGGACTCACTCCAGGCCTCCAGCTTCTCAACATCCTCCGACGAAATGGCATCTATCTTATTCAGAGCGTGGACCATGGGCATACCGAGCGAGAAATAGACGGATGCCGAGAGAAACATGCTCGAGATAAAATTCCTGACGACATTGCAAAACATGGGGTCTAAGACAAATACCATGACCTTTCTATCCTTGAGGCCTATGTTCTCAGCTAGGATATAACCCTCCTGCCTGAAGGCGAAGAGCTCAAGCTGCCCTGGGGTATCAACGATGATGTAGTCGGCGTCATAGGAATTTATCTCCTCCCTGAGATCCTCAACATGCCTAGCAGCTTCCCTGATAGAGGCTATGAGAGCCGCGTTCGGCCCGAGGCGTCTCGTAGACATGATCCTTTCATAATCCACAAAATCTCTGATATCGACATCCGGCTCATAGGGGAGGACTTGGGCGGCTGGATCGAGATTCACCAACACCACGAACCTGTCTTGGGATCTGAGCCAGTCCCCATAGGAGGAGGTCAGCGTGGATTTTCCCGAGCCAGCCGTGCCAACGATGAATATCGTATTCACGCCGCCCACCTCCCCATCGGACAACAAGCAAGCATCATAAGCATTAACCAGTTAGAAGATTCCAGAGAAGCCTGAAAGCATCTTCTCATCCTCACTTTTCAGGATCCTCAACACTTCATCCCTCTCCTCGCCCTTAACCTCTACCGCGAGATCTTTGGCCAGCTCGAGGGCGCGCCCACACTGCTCCTCGCTCCCGAGTATCCTTATGTAGACGCCGCTCTTACCCAATATCCCCGCATCCCGCGAGATTACGTTAGCCCTTGACACGATGTCATCCTTCAGCAGTATGTTCATGAGCTTCTCGCCAGCCTCCTTCTCGGCGTAGAGAACGAGCTCCATGACCATCACCGCCTACTTCTTAGATGAGGCCCACCACTCCAAATACTCAGCATACTTCCTCTTCTTTTTCTCCTCCGCCACGCCCATTTCAACATCCTTTCTTGTTTCAATTATTAGATCCTGAGGGGTGTAAATGAGCCCGCAGCCCGGGCAGACATAGGAACGCGTGTTCCGGTCATAGATTATCTTCGCCCCGCACTCGCGACAGTAGGGCAACCCTGGATCGCCCCTCGCTTTAATCGCGCAGCTATTAAACATATCGTTTCGACAGAATTCGGTGAAATCAAAACACTTTCTCGGAAAATCTAATCAGTTCTAGTGAGCATTAGTGATGTTTTTGAAGGGCTGCAAGCCTTTTATAGCGAGATCCCGGATAAATACTCATCCAGGGGTGATGGACATGGACGAGGATCTGGAGTTGAGAGCTCTCAAGCTCAGGAAGCTCATGGAGCTCGCCTCCCTTAAGGCAAAGACCACGAATGTTAAGAAGGAGGCGGAGAAACAGTTAAGCTTTGAGGAAGCCCTTAGGATAGTTAGGGATAATCTCGTGGATCGAGGGGATGAGGTGCTCGAGGCGGCGCTTGAACAATATCCCGAGCAGACTAGGAAGATAATTATGATCTTAGCCGAAAAGATGGTCAAGGGGGAGATCAGCCAGAAGATAGGGGGAGGCACACTGATGAATCTTTTCGACTATCTCGGGATGCCGGTAAAACTCCGATCGCGGATACTTTACTATAAAAAGGGCGAATACAAGTCTATTGAGGAATTGTTGCGGTCCTGAAAGGCATGCAGCAAACTTTATAGTCTGGCATGAATTCCGCCTTTGCGAGGTAAAATTGTCAGGAGAATACCAGATTCCTGAAGGATACTACTACACAAGAGATCACATCTGGCTCAAGCCCGAGGATAACGTGGTTACCTTAGGGGTAACCGATTATGGTCAGAAGAAGCTCAGAGA
>Ga0080004_1111334_pt1 | contig 15825 bp, 13 predicted proteins | sample WasSprMetagenome_FD_69207 | JGI IMG/M metagenome (GOLD analysis project Ga0080004, IMG submission 69207) | Sulfidic aquatic microbial communities from Washburn Spring, Yellowstone National Park, USA - WS (SPADES assembly) (version 2) | ecosystem: Environmental > Aquatic > Thermal springs > Hot... | reverse complement strand
GACCTCCTCTCGCCCTAAAGGGCAAAGGTTCCCTTTAGGGGATCATTAGTTCCTCTCATCTATTCGGATTTACATCTGTCATCTGAGAGGCATTCAGGGGATCAGGCTTCCCACATCTCTATGTGGTTGCCAGTCCCGCATCCATGTGCTTAAGGGCAACCACATCTCTAGACTCATGAAAATTAATATAAAAAACTTATTAAACTTTTTCTCATCCCCGCCGTAAATGGCGAGGCTTTCAGTTGTAAATGAACAATGTGCATAATATCCAAGAAGAGATATCTTACTAGCTGGTGCTGGAATAAGTGTTGAAACTCCAAGTATAAAGAATATAACTACAAGAAGCCACCAATACCACTTCATATTTATTCACCTAAGCTATTTTCTTTCCAGCTTCAGGTCCAGGGGTAAGATTGTAAATTTCTTCAACTTTTATAACAAGAGCTCCTTTTAGCATTTTTAAAGCAAATTCTCCAAGTCTTTTCATTACCATTTCTTTTACCTTCTCATATACTGGACCTGATGTAATAAGCTGAGCAGAACCTTTTACTTGATATGCTTTTACTTTTGATGACTCTTCTACTGATACTTTTTCTTTTGGTGGTGCTGGACTATGAAATGTTAATGCAACCCTTGGATTTTCTTTTATATTCTTAATAGTTTTATCTAAGAATACTGCTGCTATTACAATAGTACCAGGTGAAATAGCTGTAGTAGAGCCGCAGGGAACAACATTTGGAATTCCTTCTTTACTAATTTTATGTAATTTTGTCCATGATTTCCGAAAAGCATTGCATGTCTCATAAATAGTTAAATCCAATATAATAAAATCAATCTTGTGTATGACTTTAAAAGATGACTTCCAATAGTAGCTATAAGTGGTACATAAACACTAACATCTAAAATATATGACAATTTTATCTCTCCTTTCGCTCTTCATCAACTAATTTTGAGAGCTCGTAAGGATCTATTCCTTTAAAGGCTTCCTTTAACTCATTAAGTAATTTTTCTATTTCTTCTTGTTCGATTTTCTCCACTTTTTCTACTAATTTTCTTCTTATGAAATTAGGAATATCAATTCCATATTTTTCAAGCTTTTCTTTTAACCATTTTGTTATTCTCAAATTTATAACAGTACTCATAAGAATTCTTTCCTGTTTACAAATTGTTATTATAAATGATTTTGATTATTATTTTAACCTAATAATGGTCTTATCATAAAGTATAGTATATTGCAATATACTGCCCATATGACTACTATGATTAATGCCATGAATATTATTATCTTGTAATAATTTTTCAATTTTTCAAATTTATCCTTTCTAAATGCAAATAGTGAAAAAATTCCCATGGTCCAGAATGGAGATGTCATAAGGAATAATTGAGGTATTAATAATGTTGAAAGTAAATACTCAAACATATTAATAATTGCCATTGAAATTAATATAACTGTTGAACTAAATCCTATTACAGAAAATATTAAAGATAATAACCTTGCCATTATGGAATATCTTTCAAATCTTGATGGATGAATGATGTATGCTGCAAATACCAAAGAAATAATAATAGGAATAATGAAAAATACAAAAGCCCATATTCTAAGACCAAATGCAACAAATTTTCCTTCATTTTCTATGGTCCAAATAGAAGGCAGAGAAATTTTCTCTATAATAATATCAATAATATTAATAGTAAAGAGCAAAGTAGCTAAAATTAAAAATAATAATGATCCAATCTTTCTTAGTTTTATACTATCGCTCATTTCCTATTATGAAATTTTGATTTTTGATTTAAAAACTTTTTCCCATTATTTTACTAAAAAATTGAGAATTTTAAAGGCAAATGAAATTAAATTAAATTTTTTTATATTATCAATTTTCATTTCATCTTCTTTTGAAATACTCCAATTAAAAACATTAATATTTTCTTTTAAATGTTCTTTTGTACTTGCCTTAGGAATAGGAATTGCACCTTTTTGAATAATCCATCTTAATGATATTTGAGCTGGAGTTTTTTCATATTTTCTTGCTATTTCTTTAATTATTTTATTTTCATTTATTTTTCCTCTTGCTAAAGGAGAATATGCAACAAGAATAATATTATGTTTTTTACAAAATTCTAAAAGATCTTTTTGATAGAAAAATGGATGAAATTCTACTTGATTTACACATATTGGAATTTCTTCAATTTCTAATGCTTTTTTCAATAAATTTAAATCAAAATTGCTTACTCCAAAGCTGATTATTTTTCCATCATCATGGAGCTTTTTCATTGCTTTAAATGTTTCTCTTAAAGAAACAAAGGGATTTGGCCAATGAATTAAATATAAATCTAAATAATTTGTATTTAAATTTCTGAGGGATAATTCACATGATTTAATAACATTATTAAATTTTAAATGATTTCCTGATACCTTTGATGTAATAAAAATTTCATCCCTTGGAAAATTATTAATTGCAATTCCAATTTCTCTTTCATTTTCATAGATTTCAGCAGTATCTATATGTCTATAGCCTATTTCTAATGCTAATTTTACTGCATTTATACAGTGATCTCCTTTCAATTGCCAACTTCCTAATCCAATTGCTGGAATTTCATTTCCATCTCTAAGCTTATATTTAGGAATCATAAGAAAAAAAGAAAAAATTAAATTATTTTAATTCTTCTTCAGTTTTCCTTCTTTTAACTGCTTTATCAAATAAAATCCAATTTCTATACCAATCTTCATTTTCCTTTTTAAGTAATTCCAATGTCATTCTTGTTAAATCTTTTGCTGTTACTTCATTAACATTTTGTTCTAAAAGTTTTGCTTCAATAATTTTTGCAATTTTCTTTGCACTTTCATATGTTGCTCCTGCTTTTAAGCAACTTACAACAATTTTCTCAGGCATGAATTCTTCCTTTGATCCATCTCTTTTTACAACGGTTATTTCCATTTTCCCACCATATAATTAATTAAATTTTAAATTTTTAATATTTTTGATTGAAAAATTTAAAAATCAGTGCTGTCACCAATAATCATTTTTCAGTTTTTACTAGTTCATCATTCTATAATTATTTTATATTTTTTATATTTCTCATATTTTTAAATTACTTTTAAATAATTTATTCATAAGATCAGATTCTTCTGTATGTATTGGAATTAAATTTTTTGGCTTTAATGTTTCAATTATATCAAAAAATTGATGTGGTAAATAATGCCCTGATAATCTCAATCTAATAGTTTGTATTCCAAAAGTTTTAAGCCATGTTCTTAAAACTCCTTCTTCAACTTCCTTTATTGATTCTCTTGGCTCGGGATCCATTAATATTACCACAGAATTTACTAAATTTAGTCTTTCTTTCCATATTTTTAATTTTCTAATTATTTGAAGAAGACCTATTGGCTCAATTATAATTACATAATTTCTAGGATTTTTAAAAACATCATTAACTAAACTTATATTTTTAAGTAGTAATGGTGTAGGAACTTCTAGTTCTTCACTAATGTATATTTTATCAAGAAATTCCGGCTTTATTTTTTCAATTTCTTCTATAGTCCATAATAATCTCTCAGAACCTATTACTAAGTTTCTATCAACTATTGATGATAATTCTAATATTGCCACAAAAGCTTCTAAATCTAATGGATCTACCGAAATAGAAACAAATTCATATTTTCTTAGTAAAAGTAAGATGTAATCTCTAAACATAGATGTTGTAATTGGAGTATATTCTGTGGTAAAGTTTGTCCCCTCAATTATGGCTACATCTACTTTATCCATACCTACACTACTTACAATCTCATTAAGTTTACTACATATATTAGTTAGTGGTTCAAATCTCAAATCTCCACTATAGAAAATTTTTATTTCATCTCCATTGTATAAGAAGGAATAGGATGGAAAGCAACTATGACTTACTGGAATAGCAATAACATTATTTTCATCTTCTTTCTTTAAGCTAATTTCTTCAATTTTATTGGTATAATCTGGTGGGACATAAGCTAACCAGCTTCCTGGTCTTTTATACCATGATGCTAATGTTTTCTCTAGAATACTTATACTTGGAATCTTAATACATACTTCAGGTGAAATTGAACTAAGTAATCCGGTATGATCTAAGTGAAAATGTGAAATATATAGTGTAGAAACATTTTGAAGTATTTCTAATGGTGGTATTGCTCCAATTGTACGTAATTCTGAAGGACCAAGAGGCTCTATTCTACCTCCATAAAATTTTCTAATAATTGAAAATCTAATTCCATTATCAAAAACAATTTTTCTATCCTTATCTTCTATTACAATACAATTTCCACCAATTTCATCTAATCCACCATATAACTTAATCTTTACTTTACCATACTCGAATACTTTCTGTTGATTCATATTTTTATACTCCTAAAAAGCGATATTTCTTTACTTCACGTATATCCCATTTAGCTCTATTTACAGGATCCCTTATTGCCAATAATTTTGGACTACTGGTTGAAAATCCATAAACTATATAAAGCCAATAATTACTGCTATGCTTTTTTGCATATTCATATTCTGTTTCAGTAAGTTCAATTGTTATATCAGAGTACCATTTACCTTTTACTTCAATAAATCTTATTTCTCCAGTATTTGGATCAATACTTTTAATATCATAATGTTCTATCTTACTTACATCTTCAGGAATTCTATGATTTTTTCTTTCAAATTCCATCGCATACTCCATAGCTTTTTTCTCAATTTCTTCTACTGTAATTGGAGGAGGAGTTGTTTTATTTCCATCGCCTACTACAATTATTACTCCTAAAAATCTTGGTAAGACTGAAAGAAAATATGATGCATCTTTACCATTATATTCTCTTGGTATCCATTCATTATGTGGAGTACTAAATCCTTTTTCCATTTCAGTAAGATATTTTACATATTCATCAATTATAACATTTCGATAGATAGACAAAACTTTTGTTCCTACTTTATCTCCGAATTTTTCTTCATACCAAAGCTGATCTCCAATACTAATAGTATTAGTTAATAGCTTATTGAGGAGTCTTAGGAGCTTTGCTCCAGTACATATTTCAATTGAATTATCTTCATTAATAGCAACTCCTATAACCTCTGAGTGAGCTGGTCTATTGTTAACATTTATAATCACTTCGTAAAGATATAATTCTCTTAAATTAGAGGTAATTGATGATTTTCCTACCATCAATATAACTGGTAATCTTATCTCTACATCTTTTAAGAGAGACTCTAGTGCTTTATAATAATCTAATAGGGTTTTTACACCAGTTATATGGGTCCCCTTGATAAATATTCCTGATTCTTTTTCTTCTACATCATAGTTATGAAGTTTTGCAGTTGTAATTAATAGGTCCTTAAGAATATGCTCATTTATTTCTCCATATAAGCCTCCAAGACCTTCATTAAGTAGTTTTTCTATTTTTATTGAATTTATTCTATTTAGACCTAAACGTTGAGCTTGTTCTTTTAATGCTCTTAATGCTGCAATTATTTCCTTAACATATTTTTCTAACCTATCCTTACCACCAAGTATGAATTCCATCCAAGCTTTAAATTCACTATATTGTGGTTTTCCTTTTTCAGTTACTAATGGAATTTGGATTATATCACATGTAGATTTATCCTTTGGTAACATATCTATTTCTAATTCCTCACCTATAGGTATTCGGTTTTCCATTCCTGATATTATCCATGATAAAAGCTTTGTATAAAGTACTTCAAGTGCAGCTTTATCACTATCAACTGTTAATAATAAGCTATAACTATAAACATCTCTTTCTTGACCTAGTCTCCAAACTCGACCTATTCTCTGGACTATTTTAACTGGACTCCAAGTTGGTTCATAATGAATTATAACATTAGCTATTTGTAAATTTAATCCTTCAGATGCAACATCTGTTGATATTAAAACTTGTACTTCACCTCTTCTAAGCCATTTTTTAATATCTTCTATATCATATTTTCTTTGATATTTATCATATGGTGATGGTGGTATAATTTTCATTGAAGTTATCATTGCTATTTTATCAGCAATATCCTTTGGAAGTTTATTTTTTAATTCTGTGAATATATACTCAGCAGTATCTCTAAACTCTGTAAATACAACAATCTTTTCATTGTTTTTTAAATGAGTAATAATAATATTTATTAGAGATTTTAATCTTGAGTCTTTTTCACCTTTAATATTCATAGCTAATTGATATAATTTCTTTAATTCTTCAATATCTTCATTATAAAGAAAAATACTATAATCTTCAGCAAATTTATTTAAAATTTCATCAGGATCTATAGCTTCTTCAGTTTCATCTTCATATAGACCACTATCCTCAAAAGAATAACCAAAAATTGAATCAACTATTAAGCTTGCTTTTTCATTTGCTTTCTTTTCTATACTTTCAATATCCTTATTCTTTATGATTTTTACCTTTTCAACTCTTTTTTGAAGTATTCTATTTAAAGTTATTATTGCAGCTCTTGGACTTGATGATGCTCTCTTAGCTATTAATGCCATAAGTAATGGTAATGCTTTAGGTTCTTCACCTATTACTGTATAATATTGTAAAAGTTTTCTTCGTAAAAATTCTATAAGTTCTTTATGAAAGACTACTTCTTCTTCTGATGCTTTAACAACTCTTGCTTTAAACTTACAATTTGTAAAAATTTTTCTTTTTTCGTAGATATCATTTACATCAGATTTTGTTCTTCTAAATATTATTGAGTTTATACATAAATTATAGAACTTTTCATTATCTAATTCTTTTGAGCTAGCTTTTATAAATGGATCTATAAGCTTAAGCCTCTCAATATAATCTTCTGGTTTTCCTCTATGTGGAGTTGCTGTCAACATTACTACATTTACATTTGGCTTTCCAATTAACTGACTTACAAGATTAAATCTCTGAGTTTCATGATTACCTAATTTACCAATTCTATGTGCTTCATCTACTACTACAAGATCCCATAGTATACTTAATATTTTTTCTTTATGATTTTCCTTCTTAATTAAATCAATTGATGCTATATAAACTCCTTGTGGAAATCCTAGATTGTAATATTTAGATATTGTGTTTCTTTCTAGTTGTATTACATTCATTATATTAAATCTTTTAAGTTCTGATAACCATTGCTGTACTAAAACTCTTGGTAATAAAATTAATGTTCTTTTTATTCCTTCTATCTCAATAAGATATTTAATAATCATTATTGCACTAATTGTTTTTCCAAGACCTATTTCATCACCTATGATCACTCTTATTGGTTTTCTTGCAAATAACTTACTTATTAATTCTAATTGATGTGCAAAAGGATATACTTCATCCTCTGATGATGTGCTTTTTCCTAACATAAAGAAGAAAGGATGATATCTAAATCCATTAATTACAGATTTAAGTAATGACTTAGCATAATCATTAGGTTTAAATTCTATAAAGGAGCTTGAGGGATTTGGCAACTCTATAGACATCCCAATAGCTTCCTCCTTCATATGCATTAATAAATCTAGAATACCAAAATAATACTTCAATTTCACCCATTGATGTTATTACTTCTAATAAAGATCTTCCTAATAGCTCACTAACTGTTTGTCTTGTACCACTAAATATTATAAATCTTCTAAGCTTTTCATCAATATTTTCACCACTTATTATAAGAAATTTATCTTTATCACCAAAATTAATATTAAAATGCTTTAAAGCAATTTTAGCAGTTTCTTTGCTTATTCTAGCTTCAAAAAGTGGTTTTATTCCTTTTACTGGATAGCTAAAATAAATTTTCATATTATCTACATATCTTTTATGCACTTTTCCAATTTTCTTTCTTTTAAATACAATTATTCTCTGTATTTCACTCATTAATTACTTCACCTAATTATTCGCTCAAGATATTTTATTTTATATTCTTCAAGTATCTTTTTTTCATCTTCTTTTATCTCAGGCATAATAAAGAAATCTCCTTTTATTGGTTTTAAAATTAGATTTAATGTTATAGAAGATTTAAGTAACTGGAATCTACTGATAACTGCTGTTATTATTGTTAATATATCATCAATCTGTACATTATTTATATTTAATTCTATAGAAGATTCCTTACCATTTTCAGTTTTCATTCTCATTATGAAATTAGCTTCAGAAACGATTACTACTCCACTTAATTTCTTCTTTAAAATATCTAATGGCTTAATAGAGAATTTCTCTTTATTACTTAATTCTAATACCTCAATTTTAGTACCAAATGATGGTATGCCTTCTATCCAAAGTGGCCCTTTACCTATAACTTTAATAGTTACTCTTGCTTTATCTAGTATAACTCCTTGTGAATTAATTGCATCTAATGTATATGAATATTCTCCTGTTTGTTGTGGTATTTCATCTATTATCCAAGTGATTTTTTCTTTAGTAAATGCATTATCTATTATTAATCTTTGTTTATTTAATTTTCCAATTGATGGTTTTAGTAATATCTCTCCAGTATATGGACCTATACGACTAACATAAACTTCCATAGAAATTTTTTCATTAGGTTTTACTTCAATTAATGACTTAATTGGTTCAAGCTTAATAGAAATAGTTTTGATAACTTTAACTATTGGAGCAACTCTAAGTAGTTCTAAATCATATTTCTCTATATTATTGAGAATTTCTTCAACTGCTATATCTTTACCACCAATTCTAACTATATATTCTTCTATTTTACGCTCTTTTCCTTCAATGAATTCTCTTTTCTTTAAGATTTTCATTTGTTCTTGTAATGCTATTCTCCATGGTACTACTTCATCATTATCATCTTGTATTTCAACTATTTCTCCTTCTGATATTTGTGGTGCTTCAGCCTCATAGATTTTCTTAAAGTATATTCTTCCTTTTGATTTAACTCCAATTTTAAGTTTTTTTACTCCATCTTTTATTGCATCTATAATTGCACTCTTTGGTACTGCTGGTAGTTTTGGATTTGAATAGAAGTAATCAATTATTGTTCCAATGGTTTTTGGCTCATGTCCATCTGATAGATCTATTTTTATTTCTCTTAAGTAAAAATCTAGTATGTCATAATCTATTTCTTTCTTAAGCTTACCTATACCTGGTGAAGATAAACTTCTTTCTACAGCAACTATAATGCTATCTGCTTGTACCACAAAGTCTTCTTCCTTAAATGTATTTGCTAATCTTTTTTCATCATAATATGGATAAGCTATTTTATCAAAAATACCTAATACATTTCTTATGAGACTCTCCAAGACATCTGTTTTGTATTCTTCAAGTTTTCTTCTTAATACTTCTCTAGCTATTTCTGCTTCTTCACCATATAGATTTTCAGTCATTTTTTCTACTATTTTTCCTCTTTCAAGTTCATCACATGCTATTAATTTTTTAGCAGAATCTAAAGCTAATCTAATACGTTCATGTGTACTTGGAAATATAACATAAATTGTATTTGCATACTTTCTTATTCCACCACTTTTAGTTCTATAAAGAATTTCTTCAATTTTTTCTTTTTCTGGAGTATTTAGATAAGCCAATAAAATATATCTTCTTGTATCTATATCTATTGGTTCACATATTATATTTACTTGTGATAATTCTGCATCAAATATTTCTGGTTTTACTTTTGTTGTTCTTCTTCTTATAATAACATCTGCTGTTTCTCTGAGAAGCTTATCAGCATATTCTTTAATCTTATTAATTGCTAACATATCATCAATTTTTCTTGCATATTCTTCAACATACTTTACTGGAGTTGTATATTTTGTAAACCATAATCTACCTGTTTTTTCATCTCTAACAACATAAAGTAAATTTCCAATTATCCACTTTAATGCATCTACTATATCCTTTGGTGCCCATCTTTCTACTTGAAATGTTGCTGGTTCATATACCATTAGAGCTAGATCTTTTTCTGATGGAAATGCTTCTACTTTTACTACAAATCCACCACCATAGACAAAAGTTCTTGTTAATAATGCTATTGCTATTATTTTTGCTAAAAGTGATTTTTCTAAATATAGCCCTGTTTTATTATTGATATCATCATCTATAACTAAGTTAAAACCTCCATATTCTCCTTTTAGTAATATGTGTCTTATTGAATCTTTAGTTAGATCTATATGCCATGGCATTATTAAATCATAGGGTTTATTTTCACATAATACTTCTCTCAAAACATTTCTGCTTATTCTCAATAAATCTCTAGTTTTTTGTAAATATTCATGCTTATCTAGAATATCAATTAATGTATCAATATAAAGTGGATGAAATGGATATGTGTTTAATACTTCTCCAATTAAAGTTATTTGTGTCCCAAATATTTCTTTATTTTCTTCATAAGTTTTGTAAAGTATATCATGTACATCTCTAGCTCTTCTTTCATCTATTTCTTCAAATAATCTTGTTCTTAATAAAGCTGGTATATTTCTTGGGGCTATTGGTTCAATATACTCAGTATGGACTCTTCCAAGTGATTTAAAAATTCTTTCTATTGATTGTTTTATTGCTTGATATGTAATTTCAACTTTTACTTCTTCTTCCTTTTTTTCTGCTGGTAGTGATATAACTAAAATACTATTTCTTACTAAGTCAATTGCTTTTGCTAATGCCTCTATAAAAGTTTCTATAGCTGAAGTATATCTACGTAGATTTTCATCTGGCGTTCCATAAAATCTTTTGATATAATGAGCAATTTCATCTATAAGAATTACTACATTTTTATTTTCTAAAATTTTCAATATCTTATCTGCACTTGGTGATATTTGCTTTTCATCATCTTCTCTTAAAATATTATAACTTCCTAGTGCATGTGCAATATATCCCCATAATGTGTAGATTTTATATGCTCTAACATCTAATGGTTCTATTGGTGATGGTGATAATTCTGAGTAATAACCATCAACTACTACTATATCTGTTTTAATTTTACTTATTTCTTCTATAAACTTATTTATGCGATTTTTTACATCATTATTTTCTGCTTTAGCTTTTAGTAATGAGTATGGAGCTTTAAGTGCATGATAAATTGCTAAAAGTGTATGTGTTTTTCCTCCTCCATAAAGAGCACTTAAAACAAGAATTTTTCTTCCACTTTCACCTTTTAATACATTTAAAATATTTAGTAACGTGTTTGCTATTTGATCAGTAATTAGTGTTCTTTCAAAGAATTTCTCTGAATTTATATACATTTCATGCTCTTTTCCTAATACAACTCCACCTAATGATGGAGCTAACTTTTCATCAAGAGCTATATCAAATACATCATTTCTAACTTTATTATTTCCAGTTAACATCCATTATCACCTCTTAATGAATAAATCTAAAGTTCCTGGAGTTATTACTCCAAGTAAGTTTATAACTTGTTTTGTAAGTTCTCTTTCAGGATCTTCTAGTGGTAAACCAGAAGCAAGTATTTTAGCTAGTGCAATTGCCTCATCAAATAATACTGATGTCTTTGCTCTTATTTCATCAGCTTTTAATTTAAAGTCTTCCTTTGGTAATGTAGTAGCATAATATTCTAATAGATGTAGTACATCTATTGCTGTTAATATATTTGGTTCTCTTGGATTTAGATTTCTTAATGTTAGTGTATCTTCTATTGATTCTCTTAGATTTCTTGTACCCCATCTTGGTTCTAAAAGAGTAAGTCTTTCTTCTTCTCTAACTATTATATTTTTATCTTCCACATCTTTTAAATCACTTCTAGTTCCAATTGAGAGAATTATAGCTGTAGTTCTATCTAGAGTTCTTCTTATTTGTCTTGGTCTTCTACCCACTAAAACTTTTGCTAATAAGTAAAACATTGATGTTGGACTTAATTTTGCTCCAGTTACACCATATGATCTTGCTATAGCTTCAGCTGTTGCTGGGTAAATATACTTCTCAACAAGATTTTTTATCATATTTTCACGATCTGCTTTTATTCCTATTAAACGTTCATATTGTGTAAATTGTGATAATACTTTACCTAATACTGCTACAAATAAATTTACTCCATCAAGTCCTGCTTTACGATATTCAATTGCATCTTTTGAGCATATTTCTACAGTCTTAGCATAAACTTCATCTACTAAAGCTTCACCTGATATTCCTTTTCTCCAAACTGCTACTATAGCCATATCAAGTCTAATCTTACCTCTAGCTACTACACTTTCAGTAGATTCTGTAGCAATTACATGAGTTGTTGTAATTTTCATCTTAGCATTCAACCAACCTGCTTCAAGAAGAGCCTCCCAAGCATCAGGACTAGTATGAGCATAGTATGTTACAAGTAAGCCATCATCCTTAAGTCTAGAAGCCATAGTCATGAAGGATTGAGAAAGAAGAGATTTAAAATGATCTAATGCACTAATATTTTCACCAAAATACTTAATTCTTCCTTCATTTTCACTAATTTCTCTTAATGCAAAAGCTTTCCACTGAGTTTCAATTTCATTACCAAAATCATCAAAGAAAGCATCTTTGTGAAATCTAGGAACAAGTTTTAAAACACCAAAAACTTCTTTAACATCACTTAAAGCTCTCTTAAGCCAAACATAGTAAAAATCGCTAAGCTCAGCATAAGGAACATCATCTCTATAAGGTGGATCAGTAACAATGAGATCAAAAGTTTTGTCTGAAATCTTGCTAAGAGTAGTAGCATCGTCAAGTAAAACCTTAACATTACTAGAATAACCAAAAGTAGCGTTAAATAAGTATGATAAGCCTTCAATGATATTCTCACTCATTGCTTTCCATGTACCTCTATAATCTGAAAGCGGATTGTATTCGCCCCAGTTCCACACCATAGCTATGCCTCTCGCGGCAAATGTATGAGCCACGATCAAATAAGACAACTGCCATCCAGACACCATAGAGTTCCAATCAGCATGTTTACAAAGCACTATTGCTAAGTATGTTGTTACTGCCTCTGCATAATTGAATGCTTCTTCTTTGCTTAGCCCTTCTTTGATTTTTTCCTGCTCTATTCGCTTACCCGCTTTGCGTATCAACTTGACGAGCTTTACGAGGGTCAAAAGCTGACAAGGATTAAAGAATTGATACCATTTGTCTATTGCGTACGTTGGGAATCTCAAGCCTCCACCAGTATGCCCATAAGGCGGTATTCTCTCCATTGGTATATCCGGATCTCCCCACATCTGTTTGATTTTCTCTAATGCTTTCCACAATCTTTCATTATCTTCACTTAATGCTGATTCAAATTCTAAATCTCTATTAACTATTTTTACTTTTACTAAAATTCTTGGTCTAGCTTTACTTTCCATTAGATCTTTTATTGTTATTTCTCCTCTCAAATATCTTTCAATATTATTATTATACTCCTTTAAAGCTTCTTTAACATACCATTCCTTACCAATTTTTCTAATTGTATTATTACATAATAAGCATATAGCAGTTTCTCTTCTAGCATCTATATTTGGTCTTGGAACATTGTAAATTCTTCCAGAAATATCAACTACTCCTTGTCTAGTATTAATCCTAGCATTAATTTCCTCTCTATTAAGCTCTTTATTCAAATCTACAATTCTTATACCAACAATATTAGAAGAAATGTATGGTATCATCCATGCAAGTCTACGAAATATTCCTCTTCTGGTTTCTTCTTCCTCATTTTCTTCTTCATTACTTGATCTTCCAGAAACTCTTGCTAACCACCAATTACCAATTAATGGTGTATATTTTCCACAATGTGGACACTTAATTTCCCAAGAGCCGATATAAACAGCAACATCTTCATCATAAAGCTCTTTTATATCAGAATCTTCACGAAGTCTATCAATAATCCACTTACCCCAATATTCAACATCTTTAATTAGTTTATTTCCAAAATTTTTAGGATATTCAAGAATAGCTTTTAAAAAAATATAAGCTGTTGGAAGAAGCTCAATAGCAACAACTTCACCTAAACCAAGTCTAATTCCTTCAAGAGGAATACTACCAAAGCCAGCAAATGGATCTAAAAGCTTAATTCTTGAAAAATATTCTTTAATTTGTGGAAAAACATGTGGATTTTCTCTATGAGGAGACTTAATATCAGGTAGAATTCTAATGATATGCTTAAATTCACGTAAATTATAATTTGCAGGAAGAAGCGAGCCTGCAATAATAGCTCTAGCACCAATTAATGGTTTTCTAGTCCACCAGAAAATCATTTCCCAGTACGGAGGTCTTCCTCCACCTTGTTTTTCACGAGCAGAAAATTCATTAATTTCATTAATAGGAAATAATGGAGATTCAATGAATTTACTCAAAATAATACCTCCAAATTATTACTTGTAACACAAATAAATTACTACAAAACTAAAATAAAAGATTAATGAATAATAAAAACCAAATAGATACATGTTTATTCCTTTAAAGCTATCTTATCATTTTTTTATTGGTGCTTTTACTCTTATTACAAATTCTGAATTCTTACCTCTAGAACTTACTCCATAGTAATGATTAAATATACCATTACATCTTGGACATTCAAGTCTTTTAACAGTATAAAATCTAAACTTCCATGGATTTCTAAGCTCTTTAAAATTTCCTTCAAAATTGCAATAAGGGCACTTAACCATTTTTTATCCCATAATAATTGTATTAATTAAAACTAATAAATTTAATTAGAATTCTAAAAATCACTTATCTCTCCTAAATATTAACGAGTAATTCTTCTAATTCCTTTTCATTAATATTTTCATTCATTCTTTTTCTGTAAATTTTTATAAGATCTTGAATTGATACTTCTTTAACTACAATATCATCTATTTGTTTTATAATTTTAGAAGTACCTTTGGTTATTATCCATACTTGTTTTTGGCACTGATTAATATCATAAGAAACTTTTTCATATTCTAATCTTCCACTTTTTAATTGTGCACAATAATTTTCTATTTGCTGATTTTTTGTTTCTTCAAACTTTATATCTAATGTACAATCATAAATAACTGCTAAGTTCCTAAAAATAAAGAATCCATCAGCTCTTCCTTTCTGTTTTTCAAATTTATAAATATTATTTATTCCAATAATTTTAAGTAGCCAAAATGTATAATTTTCAAATTCTTCCCAATCTCTTGTTCTTAATAAAGAGTAGAAAAATGGAGGATATAAAACATATTCTAATGGTATTATTTCTTCAATTAGAATTTTTTCAAATGTTTCCTCAAATAAATACCAGCCTTCTTTAAGTGAGAGATAATTTGATGGAATTTTATCCAATGAAATAGCTTTCTTTATATTAACTTTAAAACGAATTTTATTACCTTCATCTTTTAATTCATAAACATAACCAAACCAAGCTTTTTCTGGTTTTTACTAGCTTTATTTAGCTTTATGAAAACAGTTGGAGTTTTATCTACAAGATTTTCCTTTTTTAATTCAAATTTTATTATATTTTTAGTATAATAAGTTTCATTATTTGGAATTCTATCCCAATGATCTCTCCACTAGTTATCATTAAATACTGCATTAATTTTTCATCTCTAATTTTTATTTCATATCTTTGTTTATATAATTATTTGTAAAAACATTAGGGACGATTAAAAAATGAAAGAAGATAAAATAATGTAAGTACTAAAAAGAGAAAAGTAAATCAATGTATAAGAAGCTAATGCATAATCAATAATGTAAAATACTTGAAAACTTAAAGACCTATCCACCTTACATAAAGATAATAGAATGCTCAATATTAAAGCTATCGATATTTCAATACCATTCTTATTATTGTTATTATAAAAGCAATAAAGATTATTGCAAATATCATTATGAGATTTAAAATTTCAAAACCTAAGAAAATTGCAATAAATAAATATCCAATTAAATAGCCAATTGCATACATTAAACCCCAACGTCTCATTGCTTCTATTATA
>Ga0080004_1110735_pt1 | contig 15825 bp, 10 predicted proteins | sample WasSprMetagenome_FD_69207 | JGI IMG/M metagenome (GOLD analysis project Ga0080004, IMG submission 69207) | Sulfidic aquatic microbial communities from Washburn Spring, Yellowstone National Park, USA - WS (SPADES assembly) (version 2) | ecosystem: Environmental > Aquatic > Thermal springs > Hot... | reverse complement strand
AGAGATATGCAATAGGGCGGGGGGTCTGCCGGCTGATGTGTTCCATGCCGGCTTCATTATCAATCACCACATAGTCGTACTCGTCCCCCAGCCGGTCAATCACCGCTCGGATGATGTTATTGGCGGCACAGTAACAGCCGGGGCCTTCCGGCCGGCCCATCGCAATCAGGTCCAGCCGCGGGCTTTCCACCAGCGCCTGATTGATGCGGTACTCGAACCAATCGTGCTTGCTGATGCCGCGCGTGCTCCCGCCGCCGGCCTGCACCTCCTGCAGGGCCTCCTCCCGGATACCACCCACGGTCTCCTTCAGCTCCAGCCCCAGTGCCAGGTTCAGGTTGGAGCTGGGGTCCCCGTCAATAGCCAGGATATATCCCTGTCGTTCAGTTTTCAGAAACTTGATCAACAGCGCGGCCAGGGTGGTCTTGCCCGTACCCCCCTTGCCGGCAATCGCTATCGTCACCGTAGCCATGCGAATCGCAATCCCCTTTTTCCACAGCTATCCGCCCGAGATATCGGAGCGCGGTTCCGTATATTCCACTTTCACCAGATACACCCGACATGCCGCCGGCCCCAGACATTCCAGCTCCACCCGCCCATCCTCCGCCGCGGCGGCGTCGAAGGTCAGGACCCTGCCCTGCTCCGACAGGCTTACGCGGGTTTCTTTCCCGTCCGCCGCCCGCACAATCAGCCCCGCACTGCCCTCCGAGCCGGCCGCGATGGTCAGCCGGACGCCGGGGCGCCCCCAGGATTGTACCTCCAGCAGGGCCCGGCCGGCGATCTCCCGCCAGACCTGCCCGTCCTCCTCATGGCGAGGTCCCCATCCCCCGCCCAGCACGGCGAACGGTTGGGGCTCCGCCGGCGGCTCCGCCCGATAGACCGTCAGCCGCTCGTCCTCGTACACGGGCCGGATGCCGGCGAAAATCTCCTCGGCCAGGGCGGTCGTCACCTCGCGCTCCGCGCCGCCCGGCATCTTATAGCGGTCCAGCACCACATAGCGGATGCCCATCCAGCTCAACACGCTGAGGCCCAGCCGGCGCACGTCATCGCACAGGATATCCCGGCCCAGGAAGCGGAACTCCTGCAGTACCGGCGCCCGGTACACCAGTGTGCGCGGGTCGTCCCGGGAAATATAGCCGGCGGTCAGCGGCTTGCCGTGCACCGTCTGGTACAGCAGGTATCCCGGGCGGTCCCAGTTCACCGGCAGGTTGAGCACGGCGAACTGGCCTGGCTCTTCGGCCAGTTGGTGATAGAACGCCGGCGTATCGGGCGGACTCATCGGATAGGGCGCGCTCCAGAACTCGAAGCACACCAGTCCCACCGCCAGCGCCGGCAGGAGCTTCCGCCATGCCCCCCTGCTCCGGCCCATCAGCTCTGCCAGGCCCAGCGCCGCCAGCACCCCCAGTCCAGCCATTACCATCACGTCGAAGCGGGCGATGGAGCGCGCGATGCGCACGAACGGGACCCCGTCGTACAGCAGGGCATACGGCAGTGGTATCGGCCGTCCCGCCGCGCCCCACTCGGAACGGCCGGCGACATGCAGTACCGGCCCCAGCGCGCAGATGACAAAGAACAAGGTGACGATCCACCAGAAGCGGCTGTGCCGGCCCGACCGCACCGCCGCCCATATTCCCAACAGCAGGGGCACAAAGCCGGCGAAGACCGTCCGCTCGGACAGCGTGCTGGTAAAGCGCTCCGCCGCCCGGCCGGCCCACTGCCCCCACAGCGGATGAAACGGGTTCGGCGTGACAAAGGCCAGCAGATCGGCCGAAAGCTCCAGCGCCTGCTCCCTGGGCGGCACCATGAAATCCGCCCGGCCGGCCTCCCGTGCCATGGGCCACCACAGCGGCGCCAGCACCAGGAGGAAGACGGCCCAACTGCCGGCCAGGAACAGCAGATGCCGCCAGCGGAGACGCCGGCCAGCCAGCCAGTACAGCGCCAACACCCCCGAGAACAGGGCCAGGTACAGGGCAAAATACCAGTCGCACAGGCCGGCGAAGATGAGGAACAGGCCGGCCAGCCCAGTCCACTTCGCCCATACGACACCAACGGTCGTTCCGCCGTCCATTTCCCTCATCCCCCGCCAGAGCGCCCACATGGCAAAGGGGATCCACTCTAGCGAGAAGACCTGCATGTGGCCGAGCAGGTGCGCGAAATGGAACGGCGAGAACGCATAGACCACGCCGGCCAGGAACGCCGGCCACCGCTCCCCCGCCCCGCGCCAGCCGGCACTGCGCAGGACGTCGCGTGCCAGCACATAGGCCCCCAGACCGCCGGCGACAAAGCCCACCAGGACGATGCTGTTATAGGCCGCGAGCAACCCGAAGGTAAGCTGTACCGGCAGGCTCACCAGACCGTTGAACGGGTTCAACGTCTGAAAGGCCAGGCTGACCCCCGTGGGATAATAGAGCATGTCGGTGTACAGCGGATTGACACCCCGCTCCACCAGCGCTAGGCGCATCCACCACAGGTTCCAGTAATTCTGCCAGCCGTCGAACCCGTCGCCGGGGATCGCCCGGCCGAACTCGCGCACCAGCGGATAGGTCATGGCCATGGCCAGGGCTAGATATCCGCCGGCGGCCGCGAGCGCCCCCGTCCACCGCCGGCCGCCCCTTCGCCGAAACCCTACCGCCGCCATGCCATACCCCTATGGCTGGGGGGTCAGCAGGGCGGCCACGCTGGGGAACAGCTCCAGTTGGGTATGGGGCAGAAACATGGCCGACATGAACTCCTCGGTGAAGGTATTATCGGCGGACAGCTCCAGATAGGTCATTTTGCTGGCGATCTCCGCCACTTCATCGCGCAGGTCCGGACAGAGAAGGGCCTGATACGCGCCCTGCATCGAGGTGTTCCCCAGGAAGCGGAAGCGGTCGTGAGGCATGTCGGGCAACAGGCCGATCTGAATAGCTTTCTCAATGTTAAGGTACTTGCCGAACGCGCCGCCGATCAGGACGCGTTGGACATCCCCGATCTGAATCCCCACACTGCGGGTGAGCGTGGAGAAGCCGGCGAAAATGGCCGCCTTGGCGCGCAGGAGGTTCTGCACATCCACTTCGGTCAGCACGATGTCGGCCGCACCATCCGCCGTCTGTTCTTTCCACACCACCACATACTCCATACCGTGCTCGCCCTGGCGGATGCGCGGCGTCCCCACGCGGTTCTCGAACCGCCCGCCCTTGGTCAGCAGGCCGGTGATGAACAGCTCCGCCAACAGGCTGATGATGCCGGAGCCGCACAACCCTTTCGCCGGCACATCCCCGATGGTGTTATAAGTGGGTTCGCCGGTATGCGGGTCAATCCAGACCTCTTCGACGGCCCCTTCGGTGGCGCGCATGCCGGACTGCACGCCGGCGCCCTCAAAGGCCGGGCCGGCGGAACAGGCGCAGGTGATCAGCCAGTCGGAGTTGCCCAGCACCATCTCGCCGTTGGTGCCCACGTCAATGAACAGGGTCAGCTCCTCCTGGCGGTGCATGCCGGTGGCCAGCACGCCGGCGGTGATGTCCGCCCCCACGTAGCTCCCCACCCCGGGCAGGCAGTCCACCTTGGCATCCGGGTTGATGTTCAACCCCAGCTCCGCCGCCAGCACCGGCTGAGGGTGGTTGATGATGGGGATGTACGGCTCCAGCCGGATCGGCTCGGGCGGGATGGCGAGGAAGAGGTGAATCATGGTGGTGTTGCCGGCCACCGTGGCGCGCTGGATGTCGGTCGGTTGGATGCCGTTGCGCGCCGCCACCTGCTCGATCAGCCCGTTCAGGGTACCGACCACCAGCTTCTGGAGATGCTCCAATCCGCCTGGCCGGCGGGCATAGATAATGCGCGAGATCACGTCCTCGCCGCAGGCAATCTGCGCGTTGTACTCGACGGCAGAATCCACAACCTCGCCGGTCAGCAGGTCCACCAGGTACACCACGTTGGAGGTCGTGCCGATGTCAATAGCCACCCCGTACAGCTCATGGGTGCGGCGTCCGGGCACCAGGTCAATCAGGCGCGGCCGCCGGCCCTGCCGGCGGGTCGTCCAGTCGTAATACTCCAGCGTCGCCGTCACCTGCCAGTCCGCATCCCGCAGGATTTTCCCCAGCCGGCGCAGCATCGGCAGGGAGATGCCGACCTGCCCGCCCTCCTCCAGATACGGCTGGAGGTGACGCACCACCCGCTCAAAGTCGGAGGTGTTGTCCGAAAGCGATGGCGGTGTGATATCCAGGTACACCCGCCGCAGGGGAGGGTCACTGCGCCAGTCGCAGGAGATGGGCAGTTCCACCCGCGGCACCTTGCGCGGCTCGCTGGGGATGCGCCGGCTGAGCTTATCCGCCTGCGGTGGGATGGCGACGACCAGGTCCTCATCCTGCACCAGTGTCTGACACGCCAGCGCCCAGCCCTCTTCGAGTTCTTTCTCGCTCAAGCGGATCACGGAACGCCGGCGGACGGTCCCCTTCTGCACCTGCACCTTACATCTGCCACAGCGCCCCTGTCCGCCGCAGGGCAGGTGCAGGGCAATGCCGGCCTGGGCGATGGCCTCGCTCAGCAGGGTGCCAGGGGATGCGGTGACTTCGGTTGGATTGCCTTCCGCCGGCAACAGTCGGATCACTGGCATATCCGGATTACGACGCCCCCTTATGTCAACAGGGTCTCGGGCCGGCCGGCGCGCGGATGCTCCGCCGGCCGGCCCCCGGGAACAGGGCAAGCAGGGGGAGCAGGCAAGCCCACTCCCCCGCTACCGCGCTCTGTGTTACACCATTATTGCCACAGCTTCAAATAGGCCGGGATGTCCACCGCCTCGCGCGGCCCCACCAGCACCTCCCAGCCCGGCAGTTCCTCTTCCAGATCGCCCGAGATGGTGGCCACAAAGCCGGGGATGATGATCTTGTGGTGGTTGATCTTGCTCTCGACCTGGAAGTTCTTGACCGCTTTGGCAATGACCTCGGCGTCGAACTTGCCGGCTGCCCAGGCAGTGAGCACGCTCATGCCCTCGGAATCGGTGACCAACAGCCAGGCCGGCTTGCCAGCACCTTCCACCTCGCCGGCGACGCTGAAATAAGTCAGCGAGAAGTTGGTCGTCACCATCAGCGGGTCGCCCGGCTTGGGGCTGTTGATCTCGTACAAGCCCGGGCTGACCTGGATGGGCTTCTGCGGATCGGTGTAGATGTTCTGCCGCAGGGTCATCAGCGCATACACATCCGCGGCATCGAAATGGTCGAGCACGATGATGCCGGCATATTTGCAAATGGCCTGGGCGGCGGCGATGGTCTCCTCTTCCGGGGAATTGGCGCCGTTGCCGGCAAAGGCGATGATGGGATAGCCCAATGGGCGGAAGTTCTTCTTCAGCGCCAGCCGGCGCAACTGCGTGAAGGCCGCCAGGGCGCCGGCCAGATGGCGCGGCATCGGGTCCAGCACCAGGTCCTCCACGCCGGCGGCAGTCGCCTTCTCCGTCAGCGCAGCCAGCCCGTCCAGCGTCTCCGCCTTCACAGCCAGGGAAGCGCCGTGCGCCTTGGCCAGCGCGGCCATGGCCTCCACATTGCCGTCGGAAGCCGCGTAAACGAGCGGCTTCATGCCGCCTTCTTTCTCCAATGCGGCCTTCATCGCGTCCGGGCTGTCGCTCATCAGGATAAAGGGCAGTTTGGTCTTGGCGCGCGCTTTGGCCACCGCGCCGGCGAAGGTGCCGGCATCCCCGGAAGCGTTCTCGATGGCCAGCGCGTTCATGACCAGGTTCATGCCCACGCGCTCCACGGAAAAGCCATCCACCAGCGCGACCTTTTCCTCCAGCGCCGGATCGGTATCCTTCACCCGCAGTGCCAGGCCCGGCTCGTGGTAGAAGGTCTTCTCATGGCGGAAGAGGACCGTCTCGTTACCGACGGAGAAGCTGCGCTCGGTGCCCAGGGTCACCAGGCGGATGGGCGGTGCGGCGGCCGCCGCCAGCGCCTGCTTGGCCTCCTCCGAGACATACGGACAGGCGGAAAGCTCGGCCTGCTTGGCGGCCAGCTTCATAGCGAAGGCCAGACAGGTGGGAAAACCGCATTCCTTGCAGTTCGTTTTGGGCAAGAGCTTGTATATTTCCAGACCACTGAGCGGCATAGTGATGTTCTCCTTTCCTTCAGCTAACTGGCCATGAGCTTCTGGATGGTGGACTGCACCAGCTCCAGGGTTTTGGGGTGGCGGACGGTGACGATGTCGGCGCCGGCCTCCAGCAGTGCCACGGCCGTCACGGTCTCCCAGATAACGCCGCGATGATGCCAATCGCCCCACTCCGCCGGCACACCCTGGCCCACGCGCGATTCCTTCTGCCGCCAGGATTCCTCACCCACGAAGCAGATCATCGGCTGTTGCGTCATGCTGTCGCCGCTCAGCGCGGCCAGCCGCAGGCGCTCCATGACCGAATAGGTGTACTCAATGCCGTACCCCAGGGCACCCGTCGTCGGGTCCATCAGGATGCGCTCCATGGGCATACGCATGTCGCTGATCAGGATGTTCAACTGCTTGGCCAGGTTGACATCAATCGGGGTGCTGGCGATCACGAGGTGATTGTTGGCCATGGCGGCGGCCACAATGGTGCGGTAGTTCTTATCCTCGCACAGCCCCACAGCGATGCGCTCGCCGGCGGCCTTCTCGCACACCGGCACCAGCATGGCGTTATCCGCCTCCGCCTGCCCCGGCCCACGCACGATCAGCGGCAGTGTGGTCGCCCCCAGCACGGCCTTCACCACATCCGCGGCACGCGCGCCGTCGGCCGCACCCGATTCGTTCAGGGTCAGCTTGAGCATAATCAGCTCCGCCCCCAGCTCTTCCGCCTTGCGCGCCCAGGCGGCGGGGTCCTTCATCACATCTCCCCACACTTCCTTCAGCGGTGCCGCCCAATCATCCGGGTAGCGGTCCAGGATCTCGACGGCAACGACAGGTGGGTGTGGTATTGCTCCCTCAAAGTGCAGGAAAGGCAGGGTGGCTTCTCCCCCGACAACGACCTCCCGTCCGCGGGTGCCGCCGTTGCTGGGAGTTGCCCCCAAGGTGACTTCGCGAACCTTGCCGGTCCACTTTTCCTTGGGAATTTCGACTGTGGTGGGCATCTGTTGCTCTCTCCTTTCAGTTCCGCTGGGCTGTCAGCACAAGCCTGCAATATATTACCACGATTTGAATGCGGGTGCCAAATGGTTGGACAAGGTTGGCCGGCTACGCTTCTCCGCCGGCGATATGCCGTATCACATCCTCCAGTGAGATCATTCCCACCGGCCGCGCCACGGCCGGCCGCGCATGTAGGATGACCAACTGCTGGACGCCGTGATCCAACATCAACTGCACTGCCGCCTTGATAGGGATATCCGGCACGATGGTCACCACATCCGTCTTCATGATCTCCTCGGCGCGCATATCGAGCCGATCCTCGACAAACGCCCGCGCGATGTCTTCACACGAGATAATGCCGGCCACCTCGCCGGCGGCATCCAACACCACCACCGCGCTGCAGCGCGCCCGCGCCATCCGCCGCGCGGCTTCCCGCAGGGTCATGTCCATCGGGCAGGTCACCACCCCCCGGTGCATCACATCGCGCACCAGCATCGCGTCCTCCTCCTGTATAGCACCGTGCCGGCCGCACCGCGCGCCATGACAGGAGGCCCAGGGTAATCTCTCGCTGACTTGGGTGTGAGCTTCGTTCCCCTGGGCCTCCTATACGGTCGGACAATTTAGAAGATGGGGTCCATCATCAGGGCCGGATGCCCCTTCTCTTCCAGCCAGGGCAGCAGGCCATCCACGTCCGTGCAGATCGTCTCATCGGCGATCTTGTCGAGCAGGTCGGGGACGCCCTCGCGTTCGGCGGCTTTCTGCAGTTCCTCGCGCATCTGCTGTTTGAGGATGCTGGACATCCAGACCACACGCTTCAGGCCGCCGTCGGCGGAGATGAACTTGCGGCTGGTGATGTAGTACTTGCCGATACCCATCACGCCCGGCGTCTGCAGGCCGCCGCCGGCCATGCCGGCCAGTGTGGAGAAGGTCATGCCCGCCGGCGTCATCGAGGGATCCTCGCGGCTGACGATCATCACGCCGTTGGCCTCCGGGATGACCATCATGATGCACTCGAAACAGCCGCAGGCCGTCATGGGGTTCTCCATAATGGAGTACAGCGCCACCTGCTCCACCGTGCCGTTGGAATGCTGTTTGACGAACTCGTTCGGGCCGGTGAAATAGCCCTTGACCGGGTCCAGGCAGGTGCCTTTCGGGATGGGCTGGTTCGGGCCGGTCGGGTTAATCTCGTAAGAGGCCTTGCAGTCCAGCCAGTTGTAGGCGCCGCACAGGCCAAGGCGCTCCGGGGTCACCACGCAGACATGGTTCGGGGCGAAGGACTGGCACAGCGTGCAGGAATAGAAGGTGTCCACCGCCTCGTCGGTGAGGTCGGCCAGCCGGCGGTTGCGGTAATCGTACGCCTTGCGGGCCACCTCCAGCATCTCGGCCACCTTCTTCGGATCGGTGATGATGGTCACCTGTACCTTGTCCACGATGGCGCCGAAATCGGCATGGAAGCGGGCATAGAGAATCTCGCCCAGGTGCTTCAGGTTGAAGCCCTTCTGCGCGGCGGCTTTGCTGATGCGGATCCAGGTGATGTCGCGCTGGCCGATATGCTGGACGCCGGAAGCGCCGTTGATGAAGTAGTGGATCTGGCGCTCCAATACCGGCTCGAAGTCCTCCTGCATCTTGCGGCCGGCGACCTCCACCAGGATGCCCATATCCATGGAGCCGCCTTCCTCGACCTCTTCAAAGCCCGGGCCATCGATCACAATCTTGTGGTCCTCGATCTCATCCATATTGCGCATGCGCAGATACTCGAAACAGCGGGAATTCTTCCCACCGAATTCGATGCGCATATCGGCGCGGCGCACGCGCTCGCCCTCAAAGGCCGAGCCATACGGAACGGGGATGGGCACCTCGGTGATCTTGATTTTCACACCGCGCACCTCAATGGCCCGCTGGACCAGGCGCTTGGCGCGCTCCAGATCGTTCTCCCCCTCGATATCGTCGAACGGCATGGAGATGACATGCTCGTAGCTGGTAATACCGGTGGGGAGAATCTGCGGGATGACCGTGTCGGCGATGGTCGGGAAGCCGTAGGAGATGGCGCCGGCGGCCGCCGCATACTTCAAATCGTCAATCTCGCCCAGCGCCAGCACAAAGGCGAAGACGCGGTACTTGTTGTACAGCAGGATCTCGCGCGCCTGGCCGCCCTTCATGCCGCCAAAGGTCAGCGCCGAGCGGGTGGCAAAGCCCAGGGCATAGATGGCCGACATGGTATCCAGGCCAAAGGGGACGATGTAGGTGTCGTACCCCATCTCCACCCCTTCCTCATGGAGCTGGTGGATGATGCTTCGGCCGTTCACGTTGCCGGAGAGGAAGACCAGGATGTTGCGCTGTTGGAGCTGGCGGACGATCTCGACCGCCACCTCGTTGGACTTGGCACAGCCGACGATGGCGGCGAAGCCGGGCATGGGGCCGTCCACGAGCTGGATACCCCAGGCACGAAGCTGGATGTCGTCAATGGGGCCGTTCAGCCGGCCGTCGCCGGCGCCGGCACCCTCGAACTCCGGCGAGGTAAAGCTTCCGCCCACCATGCCCTTGCCGGCCCAGTTAAAGGGCATCGGCTCCTCCCCCTTGGCGAAGCGGATGCCCTCGATAGCCTCCATCGCCAGCAGGGAGGCCACGCCGGCGTCCAGCGTCTCGCCCAGGTAGGGCAGGTAGTTCTTGTCCTTCGGCACCGGGTGCAGGAGCTTCTTGGCCTCCTCCAGCACCGGTTCCAGGTCGGCCAGCTTGGTCACCTGCCGGCCCGTGAAGCCGTAGATGACCGGCAGGAAATAGGCCGTGTTCGTGAACTCCACCTTGGCGTCCGGCCCCAGTTCAGCAATGGCCTGTTTCAGCAATTGGTCCGCTTCGCGCACCACCATATTGGCGCCGCGCAGGGCTCGCGTAGCAATATATCGGGACATCGATCCTCACTCCTTCAATGCCTCTGTGATTGGGAAGAAGGGGCGGGGACGCCGGCCGGCGCCCCTGCCCCAGCGATTTCAGCTTACACCTGCTCTGCGACCCTCTCCTCCACCACCTTGCGGCTGTACAGATAGCGCTGTTCGGGTGGTAGGGACAGGATCTTCTCCATCAGCTCGTCACCGCCGCTCTGGCCGTAGCGCTCGGGGTCCCACGGCACCAGACCCAGTTCCGCTCGCTTGCGGTCAATATGCGCCAGCGCCGCCTGGATCATCTCGTCATAGTCCGGGATGAACTCCATGGTGCCGCCCAACATCTCATCCCACTTCTTGGAGAGGATCTCGACGACCTCCGGACTGCCGCTGACGATGTTGTTCACGCCAAAGATGGTGTGTACGCCGGAGGCGGCGCAGTAGGTGCCGATGGCGATGGCCTTTTCCGACATCCATTCCGGCGCCATTCCTACCGCCGGCAGATCGCCGATGTCCTGGCCCAGGCCGCCTTCGGTCGCCATCTGGCTGAGCACGGTCAGGATGCGGCTGTTGTCCACGCAGGAGCCCAGGTTCAGCACCGGTGGGATACCGATGGCCTCGCAGACCTCGCGCAGGCCCTTGCCGGCGTCGCGCATCATCTCGGGCAGGAGATAGCCGTACTTACCCGAGGCGTGGGCGGTACAGCCGGTGGTCACCACCAGCACGTCGTTGGCGATGAGGGTGCGGATGACCTTCATCATACCCTCATCATGCGGGACGCGAGCGTTGTTACAGCCGACCACGCCGGCGACGCCGCGGACGCGGCCGGCGATGATGGCATCATTCAACGGGCGGAAGGAGCCGCGATGCAGACCGCCCTGCATGTACTGCAGGTACTCATGGGAGAAGCCGCCGATAGCTGGGCTGACGACTTTCGGGATAACCACCTTGGCTTTGCGGTTGGGGAAGTTATCCACCGCCCGCTTGACGATCTCCTTGGCGATGTCCAGCGCGTGCTCCTCGTCGAACTCGATATGCAGGGCGCCGGTCATCTTGGCCTTGGGCGAGGTGGTGATGAGCAGGGTGTGGAAGCGCTGGGACACCGGCACCAGTGCTTCCATGATGCACTGCACGTCCACCACCATGGCGTCCACCGCGCCAGTAAGAACGGCGATTTCCTGGCTGAGGAAGTTGCCGGCCGAGGGCACGCCGTGGCGCGCCAGCACTTCGAGAGAGGTACAGCACATGCCGGCGAGGTTGATGCCTTTGGCGCCTTTGGAGCGGGCATATTCCTGCATCTCCGGCATCTGCGCCACCGCCACCACCATCTCGGATAGGGTCGGCTCGTGGCCGTGGATGATGAGGTTGACCTCATCCTCTTTCAGCACGCCCAGGTTGTGATAGGTATTCAGCGGAACGGGGGTGCCAAAGAGGATGTCACTGATATCGGTAGCCATCATTGAACCGCCCCAGCCGTCGGCCAGGGAACAGCGCAGGGCCTGCATCAGGATGTGCTCCGCATCCATATCCACACCCTCATGGGTGCGGTGCATGGCCTCCACCACTTCCCGGTCGATGCCGCGCGGGGCGATGCCGGCCTTGCGCCAGATTTCCTGCCGCTTCTTCGGCGCCCGCCGCAGATAAATCAGCTCGCCTTCCTGCTGACCGAACTGCGCCAGTGCTTTCCTGCCCACATCCTCGGCAATTTCCTCTACCTTTCGCCCCTTTGTGGGTACTTCCATGATTTCCGCGACCTCGTACAGCTTCTGCACGTCGCGGATGCGGTAGCCCTGGGCTTCCCCGCGGGCGGTTTCGATCAGGGTGCGGGCGAGGTCACGGCCGTGGTCCGAGTGGGCGGAAACGCCGCCGGCCACCATGCGCGTGTAATTGCGGGCCACCACCGTGGCGCGTGTGGCGCCGCAGACGCCGCGGTCGGTCTTGCCCACCAGCCGGCAGGGGCCCATGCCGCACATGCGACAGCACACCCCGGTCGAACCAATGGGACACGGCTTCAACTCCGCCGCTCGATCAAACACCGTGGGACAGCAGGCTTCTTCAGCAATCCCCTGGAGGGCCACCACAGCGGGATCCATCGATTGGTAATTCGGTGACATGGCTTTACTCCTTCTTCATCGCCGGCGGAATGCCGGCACAATCTCACAGCCCTTACGGGCATTTCTACCTTACAACGGTCGCCTTAGTACTTGCGGAAGTCGCCCGACATCTCCAAATCGGCCTGGATGGTCTGCGTGACGCGGCGGATGTAGGTGTACCAGGGCGAGGAGTCGTCGTGGGCCGGCACCAGGTCGGAGAAATCCGGCTCGACTCCGATAGGATAACCGGCGGCTTCGATGGCTTGCTGAATCGCTTCTGCGGAAATCTTGCTGGGGTCGTAATCTACCGTCACATCACGATACATGGAGCTGGCGATGACATCCTTGACGCCGTCGAGGGCCAGCAGTACCTGCCGAACCTTCAGGACATGGTGGTCGGCGTACAACGTGGGCGTGCTGAACGTGACTCTTTCCATCCCCGCGCATACCTCCTTTGGTGTGGTAATGGACCGTTTGGCCGGCTAGATTGTGTATTCCGTCACAATTATACCCATTCCTGCAACTCTGTCAAATCCCCATCCCACTTCGCGCAAAAATGCACGAAGTATCCGGCGCAATTTTTTACTGGCAGTCGTTGATGGTTCAGGAGGAGAACATGCGCGCCAATCTGCCAGTAGCTGTATACATTATACCACAATGCGGGGAAAAAGACAAGGAGGGGAGAAAAACTCCCCTCCTTGTCGTATCTGTGCGGAATACGGCGGAATTAGAAGAGGCCCTTGACCCGGCCGGTCTCCAGGTCCAGGTCCACGTCCACGAACGCCGGCCGTGCGGGCAGACCCGGCATGGTGCGCATTTCGCCGCACAGCGGATACAGGAAGCCGGCGCCCACCGAAGCGCGGATGTCGCGGATGGGCAGGCGGTACCCGCGCGGCGCACCCTTGAGCGTCGGGTCGTGCGAGAAGGACAGGTGCGTCTTGGCCATGCAGATGGGCATCTTGTCATAGCCCAGCTTGGTGTAAAGCTCGATCTTCTTCTCGGCCGCCGGCAGGAAGTCGACGCCATCGGCGCGGTAAATCTCGCGGGCGATGATCTCGATCTTCTCCTTGATGGGGATATCCAGCGGATAGAGGAAGCGGAAGTTGCTCGGCTTTTCGCAGGCCTTGACCACTGCCTCGGCCAGCTCGGCACCGCCCTTGCCGCCCTCGGCCCAGACGTTGCTGACATAGGCGCCCTCGGCGCCGGCCTCCACCGCCGCCTTCCGTACCAGCTCGATCTCCGCATCGGTGTCGGAGGTGAAGCGGTTGATGGCCACCACCACCGGGACGCCGAACTTGAGCACGTTCTCAATGTGCTGGGTCAGGTTGGCCAGGCCCTTGCGGAGCAGGTCCAGGTTCTCCTGCGTGTAGGCCGGATCCAGCGGCTTGCCCGGGACGACAGTGGGGCCGCCGCCGTGCATCTTCAGGGCGCGCACAGAAGCAACCAGCACCACACAGTTCGGGATCAGCCCGCTGAAGCGGCACTTGATGTTGAAGAACTTCTCCATACCCATGTCGGCGCCGAAGCCGGACTCGGTGACCACATAGCCATCCGGCCCCACCAGCTTCAGGGCGATTTTATCGGCGACGATGGAGCTGTTGCCGTGCGCGATGTTGGCGAAGGGGCCGGCATGCACGAAGACCGGCGTGTGCTCCAGCGTCTGCAAGAGGGTAGGCATCAAGGCGTCCTTCATCAGGACGGTCATGGCGCCGGCGACCTTCAGATGCTCCGCCGTCAGTGGATTGCCTTTCTTGTCGGTGCCGAAGACGATGCGGCCCAACCGCTCCCGCAGGTCCTTCAGGTCCGAGGCCAGCGCCAGGATGGCCATCACTTCGGAGGCCACGGTGATGTCGAAGCCGGTCTGGCGCGGCCGGCCGTCATCCTTAGTGCCCAGGCCGATGATGATGTTGCGCAGGGCGCGGTCCGAGACGTCCACCACCCGGTTCCACATGATGGAATAGGGGTCAATATCCAGCCGCGGGATGCCCGTGCGGGAGAGCAGGGCATCGTCGCTCATGACGCTTTCGTGCATGATGCGGGCATCAATGGCGGCCGCCAGGAGGTTGTGCGCCACACCCACGGCATGAATGTCACCGGTGAGGTGCAGGTTGAAATCCTCCATCGGGACGACCTGGGAATAACCGCCGCCGGCGGCCCCGCCTTTGATGCCGAACGTGGGACCCATGGACGGCTGACGGATGCAGGTGAACACCTTCTTGCCGATGTAGCCCAGCGCCTGGGAGAGACCGATGGTGGTCACCGTCTTGCCCTCACCCAGCGGCGTCGGGGTAATGGCGGTCACGTCCACATACTTCCCGTTGGGCCGGTCCTGCAGGCGGTCCAGGACGTTCAGGTGAACCTTGGCTTTATATTTGCCATACAGGTCCAGATCGTCCTCGGTAAGGCCAACGCTCTTGGCGATCTCCACGATGGGCTTGAGCGTGGCTGCCTGGGCGATTTCGATGTCGCTGGGTACAACCTTTGCTGCCATGTCCTTTCCTCCTTCAAAATGTGTGATAAAAATCTTTGCTTCCGCAGGTTGATATCCACCGCGCCGGCCGGCGTTATGCCGAGACCTGGCGTTTGGCGGCCGTCAGCACGTTCTTCATCAGCATCACATTGGTCATCGGGCCGGTACCGCCCGGGACCGGGGTGATCATGCCGGCCACCTCCCTGGCCGACTCGAAGTCCACGTCCCCGACCATCTTGCCGTCCTCGAAATTCACGCCGAAATCAATCACCACCGCGCCCGGCTTCACCATATCGCCGGTGATCAAACGTGCCTTGCCCACGGCCGCCACCAGGATATCCCCCTGGCGCGTCACCGCCCCTAGGTCCACCGTGCGGGAGTGGCAGATGGTCACCGTGGCGTGCTCATGCAGGAGCAGGAGAGCCATAGGCTTGCCGACGATATTGGAGCGCCCTACCACCACCGCATGCTTGCCCTTGATGGGCACGTTGTAGCGGCGCAGGATCTCCATACCGCCGGAAGGGGTCGCCGGCGCGAAGAAATCGCCCTTGCCCTCCATCAGCAGGCCGGCGTTCAGCGGATGCACGCCGTCCACGTCCTTGGCCGGCGACAGCGCCGCGATGACCGCCGCGGGATCAATGCCCTTGGGCATCGGTTCCTGCACCATGATGCCGTGGACGCTGGCATCCGCCGAGAGGCTCTGCACCAGGCTCACCATCTCCGCCTGCGAGGCGCTCTCGGGCAGGGCCTTCAGCTCAAAGGCGACGCCGTACTTCTCGCAGGTTTTGGCGATAGCGTTGGCGTAGCTCACCGAGGCGGGGTCCTCGCCGGCGCGCACGACCACCAGCTTCGGGGTAACCCCAGTGGCTTCCTTAAAGGCCTGAATCTCCGCGCTGACCTCCTCCTGCATGGTCTTGGCCAGCGCCTTCCCATCCAGCAGTTGCGCTGTCATTCCGTGCATCCTCCTCCCTGATTTTCCGGGCGGCCGGCTGTCAGAGCTTGGCCACCACGTATGCGACCACCTGTTCCTTCAATTCGGACATGCCCCGCATGAGTTCATCGAGCCGGGAGCGCTGTTGTGCCACGAACTGTTGGTCGGCAATTTGCCCCAGGTTAATGAGCACATTCATGGCCGCGGAGCGCATGCAGGCCTCGGCCGCCACCGCCGCCACGCCGGCGTCACTCACCGCATTGACGTTGCCCTTTTCCGCCACCGGCATGCACAGCTTCAGCGTCTCCACGCTGGCCTCCACCATGCGCATCGGCGGGACAACCGCGGCCTTCAGCGCCTTCTGGATGGCCTCCTCGCGCGCCGCCTTCTGCTCCTCCGTGTCGC
>Ga0080004_1130152_pt1 | contig 15830 bp, 9 predicted proteins | sample WasSprMetagenome_FD_69207 | JGI IMG/M metagenome (GOLD analysis project Ga0080004, IMG submission 69207) | Sulfidic aquatic microbial communities from Washburn Spring, Yellowstone National Park, USA - WS (SPADES assembly) (version 2) | ecosystem: Environmental > Aquatic > Thermal springs > Hot... | reverse complement strand
CTCCTGTGGGCGTTATTGATCCCGGTGTGCGGGAGGCAGGCCGGCCTGGTGGCCAACGTCCTGGTGTTCTGCTTGGCCTTCCTGCTCCTGGCGGGGGGCCACGGCATGGACGCCGTCGAGTGGGCGGCCGACCTGGCGGGCAGGCTGGCCGGCGGCCTGGGCCTCCCCTATTTTGGCGGCGACACGCTCGCCACGGTGCGGGGGCTCATAGACCAGGCCGTCTGGGAGTTGAGGGGGCTGTTCTGAGGCACCGACCGCTATCACGGACCCTTGAGGCGGGGCGTACCCGTTGTGCGACGGGGTACGCCCCGCTTTTTTTTGTGGGCAAACCGGACGGCCCACCGGAAAGGGGTGGATTGCTGTGGCCTCGAACGTCACCGACCCGCTGGCGTACTACCGCGGGAACTGCCTCGACGTCGCGTCGCTCCCGCGGGAGTACAGCTGTCTGGTCGGCAGGCCCGCGGCCTTCTGCAGGCGGTGCGGCCTTATCTTACCGTACGCGTGGCGCTCGCCCGGGGCGTGCCTCTGCCCGTCGGGGCCGGACCCGGCGGTGCTGGTGCCCGTGGTGCCCGCGGGGCGGGGCCCCCAGGGCGGAAGCTAGCGCGCGGGACGGGTGCCGCGGTGCCGTTTTCTGGCCGTTTCCCATAAACCGGAAATTGCAGTAGCTCTGCTTGCAGGTGTAAATTTAACCCCAGCTCCGGTGCATCATATTGCTGCGGGATCTAAGAGAAATTCCTGAATCCCATACCAATAGGTTTGCTTACAAATGTAAATCTGGCGTGGGACGACCCACGCCACCCTGACGGGGAACGCGGTCACGAGAAAGGGGGTTCCAGCGATCGGGGCCGTGTCTTTAGTCAACCGCCCCGGCCCGTTTAACGGGCACAGCCTCGCGGTGGAGGTGGAGGCCCTGCTGTCCTCCGCCCCCGGCCTGTGCCGCCGCGAGGGCCAGCTGAAGATGGCGGCCCTCGTCGCCCGCGTGCTGGGAGGGGAGACGGTTGAGCCGCATGTGGCGGTGGAGGCCGGCACGGGCACGGGGAAGACGTACGCCTACCTGCTCCCGGTCATGCTCCACGCCGTCAGGACGGGCGAGCGGGCGGTCGTGGCGACGGCCACAAAAGTTCTCCAAGACCAGATCGCCGGGAAAGACGCCCCGGCCGTGGCGGAGATGGTGTGCCGCGCGGCGGGCCGCCGCCCGACGTTCGCGGTGGTGTACGGCAAGGGGAACTACCTCTGCCCATTGCTCCTGTCGGAGCGGCTGGCCAGGCTGGCGGGGAGGGGTGTGCGGTCGGGGGAGCGTGCCTTTTTGGAGCACGTCGCCAAGTGGTACGGCTCCGGCGGGAGCGGGCTGAGGGACGACCTCCCCCCGTTCCCGGGCGGCGCGGACCCCCAGGCCCTGGAGCGGTGGTGGGACCGCGTGTCGGCTGGGGACGAGGCGGCGGACTGCACCGACTGCCCTTTTGCGGACGCGGGGTGCGCCTTCAAGGCCGCGCGGCGTGCCGCGGCGGTAGCGGACGTGGTGGTCGCCAACCACCACTTGGTCGTGATGGACTTTGTTTTGAGGGCGGTGGCGGGCGTCAGCCTGTTCGCCCCGAGGGGCGGAAAGCCACCGGGGATTCTCGTCTTAGACGAAGGGCACAAGTTTCCCGAGGTCCTGAGGGACGCCAAGAAGGCCTCGTTCTCGCGGGCGAGGGTGGAGCGGTTGCGGGAAGACATAATGGCCTTGCTGGAAGACATGGAGGTGTGGGCCCGGAGACACGCCGGGGTTGAAGTCTACAGTTATATAGCCGAAAAACGGTTTAGTGCTTCCCGGTTTGCGGTACAGAACTTCCCCGACCGCACTTTGGGAACGCTTTTCGCCTTGGTTGAGGGGAAGCTCGCACAGGAGGGGACTGACCGACTGCTCATCTTCCCTGACGATGTTCCGGGAGGGCTCAAGGTAGCGGCCGACGGTGCCCTTCGGGGTCTGGCGTTTTATTTTGGCCAGCACTCCGGCCTGCTTGGCTACGCGTGCCGGGCGGCGGGTTTCTTGTGGGATCTTTACGGTGGGGGCGCGGATACCCCTAAGGACTTGAGGTCGTTCCGGTACCGTTGCGAGCGGTTGTGCCGACGCTTGGACGACCTCCTGTCGGCACTACGGCGTGCCGTTATGGCGGAAAAGAGCTACCGCAAAAGGGGGCCGGAGGGCGACTGTTGTTGGTACGAACAGGACGGCCGGGGGCAGGGACGTTTCTGCGCGATGCCCGTCGACATCGCGGGTTTGGCACGGCGAATCTGGAACTCCTATAGGCACGTGGTAATCACATCTGCCACCTTGTTCCCTTTTGTAAAAGGGGACAGGTTCGCGTGGTTCAGGGAGGTCTACGGTTTTAGTGACGGCGAAATAGCCGCCGATATTGTCCCTTCGCCTTTCGATTTTGCGAAACAGATGCGTGCCGTGATCCTGACCGACCCGGAGCTCGTGCCGCCCCAGGGCGGTGCGGACGGGGGCGCTAACGGGGAGCAGGCCAGGCGGCGTGCCCGTAAGCTGGCTACCGCGGTCTTGGGGGCCGTGCGGGCCGCCGACGGCGGGGTGCTGATGCTGTTCACAAGCTACCGTGAAATGGGCGAAGTAGCCGCCCTGGTGCGGGAGAGCGGGGCGTTGCCGCCGGACAGGCCCCTGCTGGTGCAGGGCGAAGGCGGCAATATGGAGTTGCTGACGGAGTTCAAGCGGCACGGCCGGGCCGTGCTTTTCGGTGTCGGTTCTTTCTGGGAAGGCATAGACGTACCGGGCGACGCCCTGCAGGTACTGGTCATCGCCAAGTTGCCTTTCCCGCAGCCGGACGACCCCTTGGTCGAGGCGATGGCGTGGTTCAGCCGGAAGGCCGGGAAGGATCCCTGGCGTTACGTGACCGAACCGCTGGTCTCGCTCACGCTACGGCAGGGGGTGGGGAGGCTCATCCGGTCGGAGGACGACCGGGGCCTGCTGGTCATAGCCGACCCCCGCGCGGCCGGGAGGCACAAGGGTTTCCTTCTCCGGTGCCTCCCGGCGGTCCCCGTAGAAACCACCGCAGAAGAAGGTGTCGGTATGCTCGAACTGGGTTTGAGTAAGTACGTCAGGCGCGACGACGTGGTGGCCATCGATGGCACTGCCGCCCTGAAGGCCGCGCGGGTCGAACCCGCGTGCGACTTCGCGGCCGAGATGGAGGCGGCCATAACCCGCGTGGCGTCGCTCCTCCCGCCCGGCGCCGCCGAGTGGGCGTTTGCGGAGCGGCCCGACCTCATGGAGGCCGTCGATAGGGCTTCTTTTGCTGCGGACGCGGCCGCGGGCGCGGGCGACGTGGACGCCTTCAGGGCGGCCCTGGAGGAATACGAGGCGGCCTGGAGGGCCGTTTTTAGTGCCTACGAACAACAGAAGGGAGCGTCGGCGGGAGGGAACGACGGTACTAGTGTAGAAAAATCACCAGATGTAGGAGACGCTTTTCCCGCACCCGACGATGGGGAATCGACTATGGATGACGCTAGCGATAGTGCCGGAGAAATAGATATTGCTACGGGCGACATATCCGCTCCTGTAGCGGAAAGCGGAGGGGAGGTGCAGGACACCCGCGGGCCGGAACCCGCGGGAGCACCGATGCGGATGAACACGCAGGGCGGGGCTGTACCTGACGCAATATCCTCGCAACTCTCCATCTTCCCCGGAGGGGAAGCCGGACCGCTTGGACGTGCTGTTCCCCGCCTGCCGTTCGAACCTGAGCCCGCCCCCACGGCGTGGCAAGAGTGGCTCGACCGGGTGGAGGTCGTGGTCGTGGAGGACCCGCGGACGTGGGAGGACGCCGTGGCCGCCGCCAGGGCCGCGGGGGTCTGCGGCTTCGACACGGAGACGACGGGCCTCGACCCCTTCGTAAACGAAATTCGGCTCGTGCAACTGGCCGTGCCCGTCTACCCGGCCGGGAAGAAAAACCTGGTCGCCGAAGACGGGCTGGGGCCGGAGCCCGGCAGCGGGGCCGTGGCCTACGTGGCCGACCTCTGGCGGTTCGGCCCGGGGGACCGCCGCAGGATACTGGAATCCGTCGCCGCGCTGGCGGCCGACCCGGGCGTGAGCTTCGCCGGGTGCAACCTGAAGTTCGACCTGAAGTTCCTGAGGGCCGAACTGGCGGCGGCCGAAGGGAAACCGCGGTGGCCGGGGAAGCGGTTCCCGTGCGAGCGGCTGTTCGACGTCATGCTCGCCAGCCAGCTGGCCGTGGCGGGCGACTTCGTGCCGGAGGCCCAGTTCCCGAAGTGGTGCGGGGAAAACGGGATACACGTGGTCAAGGAGGGCAACGGGCCGACGCGGTACTTCGACAGGCACGGCCACGAGATCCACTTCGAACGGGATACCCAGAAAAAGATCAGGCCGGTCTACATGACACACAGCCTGTACGAGGTCGCCCACCGGCACCTGGAGGTGGCGCTGGACAAGACGGAGCAGGCGGGCGATTGGTCGAGGGAGGAGCTGACGCCGGAGCAGGTCCGGTACGCCGGGCTGGACGCCGCGGTGTTGCTACCGTTGAGGGAGATATTGGAAAAACTACTCCGCAAGAACCGGCTCGCGCGGGCGGCCAAGATCGAGTTCGACGTCCTCCCCGCGACGGCGGAGGTCGAGGCCTGCGGGATGCCGTTCGACACCAGGGCGGCGTGGGAACTGGAGACCCGCGTCCGGGAGGCCGTCGGGGCGGCCAGGGCGGGGCTGGTGGAGGCGGCGAGGGAGGTCGGCTTCCGGGCACGGCCGAAGAAGAGCGAGGGGAAGCGTTATTCACCCGATCTCAACCCCGACAGCGCGGTGGACGTGGTTGACTGCCTCGAACTGCTCGCCGCGCGGGAGGGGGTCCTGGTGGAGAAGAAGGGCGGCGGGAAGGGCTTCCGCCTCCCCGACGGTGAGGTGCTCCCCCTGGCGAGCCGCGACGAGGTCGTCAGCCGCGTGGCCGTGGCGTTGCCGGACGACAGCCCGCTCAGGCGGTTCATCCTCCTGCTACAAGAATACAGGAAACAAAAAAAGAAAAGCGATTTCCTGAAGAAGTGGATCGAGCTGACCCACCCGGTCACCGGGCGGCTCCACCCCGACCTGAGGCAACTGAACCCTCAGGCCGTGGGCCGCTACTCCGCGAGCAACCCGAACGTCCAGCAGGCCGGCCGCGACAAGGAGCTCCGGGCGCTGTTCCGGGTGGACGGCGGGCGGACGCTAATTTTGGCTGATTATTCCAGTATTGAGATGCGTGTCGCTTGCGAAATTTCGGGGGACCGCGAGCTGATGCGGGCGTTCAACGAAGGGGTGGACGTGCACAAGTTCACGGCCTCGTACGTGTCGGGCAAGCCGCTGGAGGAGGTCGGCAAGGAGGACAGGCAGTTTGCGAAATCTCTGAATTTCGGTTTAATTTACGGGATGTCCCCGAAAACCCTGAAGGAGTACGCGGAGCTGGGCTACGGCGTCCGGATGAGCCTGCGTGAGGCGGAGGAGGCGCGGGAGAAGTTCTTCCGGCTCTACAGCGGCGTGGCGGCCTGGCACGAGAGGGAGAGGCACGCGGTCTACGAAAGCCGCTTCGGGGAGTTCCACCGCCACGACGGCGTGCGGGGGTACTACACCGAGAGGCGCCCGTTAGTCCGGATGCCCGGCGGTCACGTGAGGGTGTGGCCGGTGGTGGAGGAGAACGGGAACGGCGGCGGGACGTACCTCCGCAAAGCCGGGCCGCTGACGGAGGTGTACAACTCCCCCGTCCAGGGCGGCGCGGCCGAACTGCTGAAGGTGGCCATGGCGCGGCTCTACCGCGAGCTCTTGGCACGCGGGTGGGACGACGTCTACATGACCATGACGTTGCACGACGAGCTCCACCTGGAGGCCCCCGCGAACAGGGCGGAAGAGGCGGCGGAAGTACTGCGGTCGGCGATGGTCGGGGCACGCGACGATCTGGGCTTCGCGGTGCCGGTTGAGGTGGAGTGTTGTACAGGCCAGTCATGGGCGGAGAAGGAGTGACGGCCCGCCTATTGACAGCGGGGGTGAGTATGATAAAATGATTAAATGATAGAAGGATAGAATGAAAGTAGAGGAGACCGGACGCACGGGGTGTTCTGTCGTCGGTCCCTTGGATCCTCCGCATTACTGGGGGCCGACGGCGGGGATCCTTGGCCGGTGGGGCGGCGATGCCGGGAAAACGGGTGTTTTTGGGCGGGTTTGAGGGCTACCTATGGTGGGATTGAAAGAAATTTTTTCCGCCGCACCCGACCGCCGAAATCGGTGGTTTGAGGGCTACCTATGGTGGGATTGAAAGTTTTCTATCCCTTGATTCTCTAAGAACAGAAGGCGGTTTGAGGGCTACCTATGGTGGGATTGAAAGCCCCCGCACCCCCTGGGGGTTTTGTTTTCGCTTTCTAGTTTGAGGGCTACCTATGGTGGGATTGAAAGGCTAGATGGGGTTAAAGGCCCGATTCAAGAATTGCTGGTTTGAGGGCTACCTATGGTGGGATTGAAAGCCCTGCGTGCCGCTTCAACGTATTCTGGTGGCGTATACGTTTGAGGGCTACCTATGGTGGGATTGAAAGAGAGATCTTAAGGGGCGGGTAAGGGGCCCTGACGGGTTTGAGGGCTACCTATGGTGGGATTGAAAGAAATAGGAGGGCAATGGGCCGACGCGGTACTTCGACAGGCACGTTTGCGGGTTACCTATGGTGGGATTGAAACAGAGGGAAACACAGCATCGACGGGCGCAGGCTTGCGGATTACCTATGGTGGGATTGAAAGCGGTAGACCCACACGCCGTATCGGTCCAAGAGTTCAGTTTGAGGGCTACCTGTGGTGGGATTGAAAGACGGTGGGATTGGAAGAAAGAAGAAAAAGGAAGGACGGTGGGCGAGAGAATGGCAAGACTGGCAGTCTTCAGGGTCTCACGCGGGTTCCTCCGGCCGTCCCACTTCGTCGGGATAGCCTACGGCCTCCTGGGCGACGCCGCGGCCGACACCCACGCGGGCCGGTCGGCGGCCCAGTTCGCCTATAGACTGACGCCCGGCGGTGCCCTCCTCGTGGCGTGGGGCGGGGCCGCCGGACGCCTGGGCGAAAAAGTGCCCTGCCGCTGGGTGCCCGTGCCCGGCCCGTCCGACACACCGGACGGGCTGGGCGGGGGGAAGGCCGTCGTGAGGATCCGGCACACGACGCCCACCCTGCTCAAGGAGGAGGGGGGCCGCAAGGTGCCGTGGTTCGACCCGGCCGCGTACGCCCGGGCGCTCGCCGGCGTGGCGGCGCTCTGCTCGCCGGACGTCGACCGGGGCGAACTGATGAGGGGCATAGAGTTCCGGGAGGTCTCGGTCCGGCCCGGCGTGTGGGACCTGGGCGTGGGGGCGGCGCGCGGGTTCCTCGGCACCGTCGAGGTGGCGGTCCCCCGCGGATGGGCGGGGGTGCTCCGGTTGGCCTCCCTCACGGGGCTGGGTTGCAAGCGCGGCTGGGGGATGGGCAACGTGGACGTAAGGATAGCCGGGGAAGAAAAGGGGGTGCAGGAGCGTGTCCGGTAGCGGTGGGTATCCCGCTTTCTCCATCATCGCCTCCGCCGTCGGCGGCGTCCCCGTCGACCGGAGCAAACAGGGGAGCTGGGGCCAGCGTGTGGCGGGCTGGGCCCGCTTCAAGACCCGCGGGGTGTGCGCGTACTGCCTCTCCGAGGGGGAAGTCTACGACGTCTCGCACGACCCGGGCGCGTTCGGGCTCGGCAACTTCACCGACTTCTCCAGGCGGCTGGCGGGCGACCCGTTCATATGTTTGGGGTGTCTGACCGCCCTGAAAGAGGACAAGCTCCGTTCCGCCGGGGCGTTGGTGATCCTCACGGCGGGGGTCCGGTTGCCCCGCGGCGCGAAGGGTTCGTTGGCCGCGGACGGGGCGACCGTCTTCGACGCGAAGGACCCGGCGCACAGGAGGGAGTTCCTGAGGAGGCTCTTGGACGACCACCCCCCGCAGTCCTTTATATGCGGCTGGAAGCAACAGAAGAGCCACGCGCTCCCGTGGGCGCCCGTGAACGAGCCCGGGGCCCGTGTGGTCCAAGTCCTGTACGAGCCGTGGTACGTGAAGGGGGGCAAGAAGAAAGAAATCGGCAAGTATTCCGTTTCTGTCGTCTATTTGGACAGGGTGAGACACCGCGGATTGATCGGTGAGATCGAGAAGCACTGGGGGGAAGGGGGTGGGTACTGGAGCGACCTATTGGACGCTTATTCCGGGAGTCCGCTGTTTGATTTCCTCTACAGGCTGTTAAGGCCTTAAACGGTGTTAAAAATCGGTAAAGTCTTCGACGGAGGTGGATCTTTTATGTATAACGGTCGGCTGGAAATGCCGCAGAACTACGTCGAGGTCAAGGGGATCATCACCGCCCTGAGGCCGATAGCGCACGGTGAGCCCCCGAACGAGAAGCCCAAATATGTAGAACAAAACGGGGAAAGGATCCTAAAGAAGCCCAAGAGGGACAACACCCGCAGGCTACGGCGGGTCACCGTCTGCGTCCACGGTTCTTTCGTCGAGGTCCCGATAGTGTCGTCCAACCATATCACGCACCTGTTCAGGGTATTGATGGTGCGCGACCTGCTGGGCAGGGCCGGGCTGGACGAAGACCGTTTGACCGAACTCGGGGAAAAGCACAAAGACCTTTATTACCTCCTGTTTTCCGGCGGCCATTTGGAAAAGGTCGAGAACGGCGCGAAGTCGTCCGTTTCCAAGCTCAAGGCACTCTTCCCGACGGTCGAATCGGTCGTGGACGCCTTCTACCCGGTCGGCCTGTTCGGCGGCGCTGTCACGTGGTTCGGCAACGTGATCCTGGAGAGCCGTGTGGGGGTCGACCACCTGTGGCCCGTGGTGTCCGAGGTTATGGAGCTCTTCGGTTACGGGCCCGACACGCTGGCGGAGTTCGGCGTCTGGGGCGTGTTGCCGTCGCTCGTCCATCTCCAGCAGGTGAAGCCGCTCCGCTTCGTGAAGACGGACGAGGTGGCCGTGCGGGCGCATTTGCACGACCTCCCCGCCGAGTCCCCTGACGGCGAAGGGCTCGCCGAGGCCGGGGAAGGCGACGCGGAAGACGACGACCGCAGGAACATACTGAGGGTGGAGTACCTGCCCGCGGGCATGAGGCTCCTGCACACCCTCTACGTGGAGGTCGGGACCGAAGAGGAGACCGCCCTGGCGCTCTCGGCCCTCAAGTACCTGACGGAAGACCTCCTTGCCACGCACCCGTTCCTGGGCGGCCTCGTGAAGCGGGGGTTCGGCCTCGTGAGCGCCAAGTACGCCTTCCCGGACAGGTGGGGCTCCCGCGAAGTGAAGAAGGAGATCTACTTGGAGTACCTGGAGAAGGCCAAGGGCAGGGTCGCCGACGCGCTCGCGCGACTGCTCGGGCAGTAAGGCGGCGGGGGTGGGTGTAGTGGGCAAACCGTTCTATGTCGAAGCCCACCTGGCGACGCCGCTGGCCTTTTCCCCGAGGTTGTTGCCCCCGGTGAGCCTCGACACCCTCCTCATGAGGGTGTTGCTCGGCCCCCTGGGCGAACTCTGGCCGGCCCGGAACGGGCTGGCCGACCCGGGGGCCGTCGGCGTACCGCTGGACCGCGAGGTCGTGGGCGGCAGGGAGGTCCTGTGCGGGAGCGTCGGCTTCCCCGTCGGCCCCGTGAAGTGGGGGTTTTACCCCTGGGTGAAGCGGTGGCACGGGCGGCGCCCCGAGGGCGTGTCGCAGGGCACGGGGTATTACCGGGACATGTGCGAGTGCTACTACCTGGCGGTGGCCCCGAAGGTGCGCTTTTACGGGCGCGGGGACGTCGAGAAAGTGCTCGGCATCCTGAGGTACGTTAAGTACTTGGGCCACAAGCACAAGAGGGGCAACGGCCGGGTGGCCATGTGGGAGGCGGCGTACCTCCGCACCGACCACTCGGTCTGGCTGAAGTTGCAGGATATGGTGACGCCCGCCCGCGTCCTCCCGGCCTCCGCCCTGGCGGAGGCACCCCCCGGCGCGGTGTACGTGCGTGCCATCGGTTCGCCCGGCTTCCCGCGGTGGGACCGCGGGGGGAGGGAAGGGGTGGTCCTCCCGCTGCCTGTGGTCTACCAGGAGGGGCTGGCGGACGGCGACCGCGAGGCCCCGCGGCTGAACCCGTCCCCGGACTACGGCAAGGCGGTCGACGGCTTGGAAAAGGCCATGCGGCGCTGGCTGGAGAAGTGCCGTGTGTACGATTGAGCGTCTTGTCGCGACGGAGGTGGTCAGGCATGCCGACGTGTACCGGAGAACTCACGGGGATCCCCCGCTTCCCCGCCCCCGGCGTGGTGGAGCGCGACTTCCTCTTGGCACCGGGGGCAACGGTCGCCCTCGCGGGGGTGGTGCTCCCGTTCAAGAACCTGTTGCTGACTGTCGACTATACCCAGGGTAGCCACTATTGGGACGTGTGGAACTATTGGCTCCCGGACGACCCGCAGGCGTGGGTGAGGCTCCTCGGCGACCCCAAGACCTTCGGCCCGTCCGAGGCCGCCGCGCTGTTGAACGCCGTGAAGGCCGTGACCTTCGCCCCGGCGTCCGAGGCCCTCGTCCGCGACCTGGCCGCCCGGGGAGGGAAGGCGCTGCAGGCGGCGAAGCAGGCTATACCCAATATATGGGACAAGGTCAGCGGGCATTTGGTCTGGCTGGACAGGCTACGCACGGTCAACTTCCTGCGGATGCACGGGGCGCGGGCGTCCGACGCGGCGGAGCTCGTCAGGCACCAGCCGCCGGGCCTCGTGTGGCGGCTACAGGCGGACCCGTACCACCTAGCCGGCCTGCCCAGGGCGAGGTTCGGCGTGCTGGACGGGATAGCCTCCGCGGTGGGGTACGTAAACCCGCCGCGGCGGAGGATGGCCTACGTCCTTTGTGAGATAGCGGACGCAATATACGGTAGCGGGCACACCCGCGTGCGGAGGGCCCTGCTGGAGAAGAAGCTGGCCTCGGCGTTCCGGCTCTCCCCCCAGCAGGCCCAGCAGGAGGTCCAGGGCGTCCTCCTGGCGGGGGCCGCCTCGAAGCTCCTGATGGTCTCCCCCAGCGGGCTGACAGTGACCTACGACGACCTTTATTGGGCCGAGTGGCACGCCGCACAGCGCGTGAAGGCGCTGTGGTCCGCCGTCCCCGCCGGGTCCCGCGTGCCCGCCCACGTCAGGGCCGCCGCGGCCGCGCGGCATAACCTGGACCGGTTCCAGAGGCAGGCCCTCGACACCGCGCTCGACCGCGGCATCTCGGTGGTCACGGGGGGCCCTGGGTGCGGCAAGACGCACACGATAGCCGCGCTGGTCGACGCGTGCCGGGCCGCGGGCCTCAGGGTGGAGGTCGCGGCCACGACCGGGAAGGCCGCGCGGAACCTGGCGCGGCACGGTATAACCGCCGCCACCGTCCACAAGCTGCTCGGCCTGAGGCCCAAGGCCCACGGGCTCGAGTGCCCCTACAGGCACCACAGCAACCCGTTCCCGTGCGACGTGCTCATTGTGGACGAATCGTCGATGCTGGACGCCTACGTGTTCGAGCACATCGTGTACTCCGTCGCCGACGGCACGAACGTCGTCCTGGTGGGGGACGCCGACCAGCTCCCGCCCGTCGGCCCGGGGCACCCCTTCGCCGACACCCTGCGGGAGATGAGGGCCGCGGGGAAGGGCTACGCCGTCCTCCGGCAGAACCACCGCCAGGGCCCGGGCTCGGCCATACCGGGCATAGCGGCGCACATACTCGCGGGCACGCTGACGCCGCAGCACCTCCTGAACTGCCCGGACGTGACCGTGCACACCGTCCCGCCCGGCGTCACGCCGCAACAGCTGGGGCGGGCACTCGCGGCCATCGTCCAGGGGCTCGCCAAGAACGGGCACAGCGTCCTGGTCCTGCACCCGCTCCGCGACGAGGTCGACCGCCTTAACCGCGTGATCCAGGGCGCCGTCAACCCGGGGCGCGGGCGGGCGGCGTCCTGGCCGTTCCGCGTGGGCGACCCCGTCATCCAGAACGTCAACGAGTACGAGGCACCCCTCGCGGGCGGGCAGGGCGTGGCTGCGGTGATGAACGGCGAGGTCGGGACCGTGGTGTCGGCCCGCCCCGACGCCTTCGGCAACCTGGGCACCGTCGAGGTCGACTTCGGGCCCGGGAGGCTGGTCGAGTACAGCGGCCCCGCCATAGACGCCAGCCTCGCCCTGGCCTACGTCCTGACCGTGCACAAGTGCCAGGGGTCCGAGGCGGACGTGGCGGTCGTGGTGATCCTCAGCAACATGCGCATGCCGCCCGTCGGCAGGCAACGGCGCGGCTCCTTCGCGTGGAACAGGCCGCTCCTGTACACCGCCTTCACCCGGGCCAGGCGGCACGTCGTGGTGGTCACGGACGACCCCGCGGCCGCGGCGGCCGCGGCGAGGCGCGGCGGCCCGAGGCGGTGGACCCGGTACGGCGGCTGGGTCTCGGGGGTGTTCGTGTAGGTGGCGGCCATGTCGTTGACCCCTGATAGTTTTGACACTATCAGGGGTCGACGGCAAAAGAAAAAAGGGATCGGGGCCGTTGCCGGACACGGGCCTCGGGATCTTAAGGGCCGAGTTGTCACGCGGGGAAACGCGTTTGCGGATTACCTATGGTGGGATTGAAATAGCTTTTCTGCCAGCGGCCCAGGCAGGGCCGAGAGGCGTTTGCGGATTACCTATGGTGGGATTGAAATTCTGGGCGGTGGGCGTTCTGGCCGTTCTGACGGTGGTTTGCGGATTACCTATGGTGGGATTGAAATAGCACTTCCTGCTGGATCTCCGCGGCCTTCTTCCCTGTTTGCGGATTACCTATGGTGGGATTGAAATTTCCACCTGACGCTCCCGGAAGACCTGTACCACTTCGTTTGCGGATTACCTATGGTGGGATTGAAACGGGACAAAAGCCTGGTAGAAGAACTGGACGCCCTAGTTTTTTGGCTCCTATGGTGGGATTGAAACTGGTTGCGCGGGTCGTCAGTCAGTCTCATGAGTTTTGTGGTTCCTATGGTGGGATTGAAATCAGGCGGGCGAAGTTCTTGTCTGTCAGCCCGGCCAGTTTTTTGGCTCCTATGGTGGGATTGAAATTGGGCAACCTTCTACCGTTTATTCTCACAAAAAATTGGTTTTGTGGTTCCTATGGTGGGATTGAAAGAAATCATAAAAACGTAGAAGAAGAAGTGAATGCAATATTCGTTTTTTGGCTCCTATGGTGAGATTGAAAAAAAAAGGGCAAACCGTTCGGGTCAGCCGGGCTCACAGGTGGTTTATGGAGCCTATGGTGGGATTGAAATTTTGGAACGTAGCTTACAGACTCGCCCGGTGGAAGAAGGTTTTTAGGTCCTGTGGTGGGATTGAAATAAATAGTCCAGTAGCGTACATAGCAGGGAAAGCGTTCCGTGGTTTTTAGATTCTATGGTGGGATTGAAATACCGGAGGCGGGTGGGTGAATTAACCGATATCGGCAGGTTTTTAGGTCCTATGGTGGGATTGAAAGGGCTTGGGCCGAAAGTCGGCTTCCTCCGTCAGCACGGTTTTTGGTTCCTATGGTGGGATTGAAATTCGCTCCAGTCCGCATTTTCGGGAGTGTCTACCGGGGTTTTTGGGTTCCTATGGTGGGATTGAGATTATCCACACGGACGGACGGGCGGTCTTAACGGTGGTTTATGGACCCTATGGTGGGATTGAAATTGCCACAACCCGTCCTCACAGAGGATCCAAGTTTTTAAGTCCTATGGTGGGATTGAAATACCGGAATCCACACCATTTGATTCCGACAGTCTTCTGGTTTTTAGATCCTATGGTGGGATTGGAAGGCTGAAAACACATGGGGACGAAACGGTAGTAGTCTGGTTTTACGGTTCCTATGGTGGGATTGAAAGAGGGCGTCTTTCCAGCGGTGGTAGGTGGCACTTTTGGGTTCCTATGGTGGGATTGAAATAGCACCACAGGAATCATGTTTGAACATGCTAATGTTTTTAGATCCTATGGTGGGATTGAAAGAAAGTTACTCAGCCCGATCGGCCGTAGCAATAGCTCCAGCCCCAGGTTTTGTGGTCCCTATGGTGGGATTGAAAGAAATCCCGATAGCCGGGCGGTCCAAGTTAGCAATTTTTCCGGTTTATGGATCCTATGGTGGGATTGAAAGCTTTTTAGTCGCTTCTTTTGTCACGAGCGACATCGGGTTTATGGATCCTATGGTGGGATTGAAATGCCGTTTGCCAGTCTTTCCCGTCGGCGTCCGGCGGGGGTTTATGGGTCCTATGGTGGGATTGAAACCGGAACTGGCAGAGCTCGCAAGAAAACGCCTGGCGGGTTTATGGATCCTATGGTGGGATGGAAATACGTACCAGAGCACCCACCGTTTCCCCGTCCAGTCCCGGGGTTTATGGATCCTATGGTGGGATTGAAATTGGAGCGTCCGGTGCAGGTATTGCAAAACGGCGTCGAGTTTATGGATTCTATGGTGGGATTGAAAGAAACAGATGAGGAGGCGTACCATGCAGGCTACCAGACGTTTATGGATCCTATGGAGGGATTGAAAGCTATTAAGAAGCTCCCTCCTGCTCTGATACCAGTGGGGTTTATGGATCCTATGGTAGGATTGAGAGCGATGTAGACGAACTAGCGTTCTGGGCCGAAAAAACGGTTTATGGATCCTATGGTGGGATTGAAATAAATGCCGCAACTGTTACCATACAGGCCTACCAGACTCCAGGTTCATGGATCCTATGGTGGGATTGAAATTAACTAACCTCCTTGAATTTAATCCTGCAACAAAAATTTTTTGGCTCCTATGGTGGGATTGAAATGAGCACCGGGCGGAGCGCCGCGGCCTGACCATGTCGGTTTATGGATCCTATGGTGGGATTAAAAATGGTGGGATTGAAGCCCCAAAAAGGGGCATTATTTTTTACTCTTAATTACCACTTTTTACCTTGACTACAGGATGTTATCATGCTAACATGATAATAGCATAACATACTACCATACCGACAGAACAGGGGAACCGAAGGAGGTGTGGGCGGCACGGCATGCGTGCCGTGCCGGGGTGCATGCTGGCGGCACAGGAGGGCGAACGCAAAACAACCGTGCCGGACATCGCCAAGGAGATAGTGAATGAGGTCAGGGCCGTCGTCGGCGGTTGCCGCGGGGGGTCGGGCAGGTTCTTCTCCCTCACCCAGTTCTGGGTGGAGGTCGCCCGCAGGCTCAGGGAGAGGGGGGTGCGGCTGACGGGCAAGGCGTACTGGGGCTACGACGCCGTCCGGGCCGTCGTCAATTCCGACCCCGCCCTGAGGGCCGAGGTCGAGGCGTGCGTGGAGCGGAGCGCACTAGACCTGGGGCGGCTCGCCGAGGCCATGGCCCCCTATTGGAAGGGCGAGAAGGCCTTCGACGCCGACGCCGCGATGTACGTTTGCATCGAGACCGGCTTCTCGCCCGAGGCGGTGTGGAGGGTCTACCGCACCGGGCGGATACCCGAGACGATGGTGGCGGCCGTGGAGGGTGCCCGCCACGTGAAAGAGACGGTGGGCAGTGCAGAACAGCGGCCCCGTGAGCGGCGGGATGTCGGTGCGTCCGCCGCCCCGGCGGGGGCGGCGCGTGCCCTCGCGGAGCTCGGCCGCTGGGCCGCCGGCCTCGAGCGGAGGCTGGGGGAGCTGGAGCGGCTGGCCGGGAGGGTGGCCGCCCTGGAGCGGAAGGCCGGGGACGCCGACGGCCTGGTGGAGGAGCTGGCCCGGCTGGAGGAGAGGATTTCTGCCGTTGAGCGGCTGGTGGATCAAGCGGTCAAGAATGCACCTGGGCTGGAGTTTAGGGTCAGGACGGCAGAAACGAACATAAGCCTGCTTCTTCAGGAAGAGAAAGAATT
>Ga0080004_1121379_pt1 | contig 15838 bp, 11 predicted proteins | sample WasSprMetagenome_FD_69207 | JGI IMG/M metagenome (GOLD analysis project Ga0080004, IMG submission 69207) | Sulfidic aquatic microbial communities from Washburn Spring, Yellowstone National Park, USA - WS (SPADES assembly) (version 2) | ecosystem: Environmental > Aquatic > Thermal springs > Hot... | reverse complement strand
CCATAGGGGAATTGAAAGTTATAAATCCCTTATCCCCTTTCTTTGTTTGATTCCCGTTTAGCTTACCCATAGGGGAATTGAAAGTGCTTTTGATTACTCGTTTTTCTATTTCATTTAGTCGTTTAGCTTACCCATAGGGGAATTGAAAGAGGGTAATGAGTTCATATCCTAATTCTTGGGCTATGTTTAGCTTACCCATAGGGGAATTGAAAGTTATAAATCCCTTATCCCCTTTCTTTGTTTGATTCCCGTTTAGCTTACCCATAGGGGAATTGAAAGATACTCCCTGGTGTAGGTATAAAATATTTAGTTTCAAAGTTTAGCTTACCCATAGGGGAATTGAAAGAACTTAAGATAAATTTCTTAGGGGATATTCTTATCCCGTTTAGCTTACCCATAGGGGAATTGAAAGAATTTTTCCCATGCTTTTTGGAGTTCCTTAACTTTAGTTTAGCTTACCCATAGGGGAATTGAAAGTAATTTGGGATTTCAGTTCATATATTTTCTTTTTTTGGTTTAGCTTACCCATAGGGGAATTGAAAGTATCATAAATAAAATTCTTTTGATAGAAATACATTTTGTTTAGCTTACCCATAGGGGAATTGAAAGTAAAAAATTCTTTACTTTTCTTTATCTTTTCTTATTTGTTTAGCTTACCCATAGGGGAATTGAAAGTCTTTTCTCTTATTTTTGTAATAAAAAGTAATAAAACGGTTTAGCTTACCCATAGGGGAATTGAAAGATTTATTAATTAATCTTAACTGTTCATCTTTGGATTGTTTAGCTTACCCATAGGGGAATTGAAAGAACAACCTAAAAATGAATATATAGAATTGTATAAGAAGTTTAGCTTACCCATAGGGGAATTGAAAGAAAGCCTTTGCGGTGAAAAGGAAAACCTTAGAATTCGTGTTTAGCTTACCCATAGGGGAATTGAAAGTTTTGAAATTAAAAAAACCAATAGCCCTTGAAAAATGTTTAGCTTACCCATAGGGGAATTGAAAGGATTAAATGGAACCAAATTAAACAAGGAGGTGTAGGTTTAGCTTACCCATAGGGGAATTGAAAGAGATGTTTGCTGATGATAAAGAAAAAGCACTAAACTGTTTAGCTTACCCATAGGGGAATTGAAAGTAACTGTAAAATATTTTATTAATTTGAAAAACAATAAGTTTAGCTTACCCATAGGGGAATTGAAACCTTAATAGATTTCTTTTAATTATAGCTTTAGGAAAGTGTTTAGCTTACCCATAGGGGAATTGAAACAATTTATTTCCCTATAAAGTTTATTATTTATAATATTTTCCATTGATTATTTTTCTTTAAAAATTTTTCTAAACTATTCATTTTATATCTCCATTATATATTAAAGATTTCATTAATAGTATTAGCTACGTATTCAACATCATTTAATGAAATGTAATGATACATAGGTAGGCTTAAAACTTTAGTAGCTAAATTTTCTGAATTGGTTAGTGGATAATATGCTTTGTAATTGTTTTTATTTAAATAAACAGGTAATTTATGTAAGGGATAAGGATAATATATATTTGTTTCTATTCCTTTATTTTCTAGTTCTTTTTTTAGGGTATCTCTGCTAATAGGAGAATTATTTTTTATTAAAATAGTATATTGGTGATAAACATGATGAAAATTATTATTTTCTGGCTTAGGGGTAATTATGTAGGGATTTTTAGAAAGTATTTCATTATATAAATTAGCTGCTTTAATTCTATGATTATTAAATTTTTCAATATATTTTAATTTAACTTTAAGGATAGCTGCTTGGATTTCGTCCATCCTTGAATTATATCCAAATTCTTCATGATAATACTTTTTAATGCTACCATGTACTTTTAACATTTTACACTTTTGAGCTAATTCTTCGTTATTAGTTATAATAAATCCTGCATCTCCGTAAGCTCCTAAATTCTTAGTAGGAAAGCAAGAAAAAGCGCCTAAATCACCAAAGGTGCCAACCAATTTATTATTATATTTAGCACCAAATGCTTGTGCTACATCTTCTACTACTTTTAAATCATATTTTTTAGCTATTTCCATAACTTTTTCCATATTAACAGGTAATCCGAATAAATGAACTGGTATTATAGCCTTTGTTTTTTCAGTGATAGATTTTTCTATTAAATTAACATTTATATTAAGATTTTCCTCTATATCAACGAAAACAGGTATAGCACCTATGTTGTTAATAACTTCAGCAGTGGCAAAAAAAGTAAAGGGAGTAGTTATAATTTCATCCCCTTCTTTTATTCCCAAAGCTTTTAAGGAAATTAATAAAGCGTCAGTACCTGAATTAACAGTTATGGCATACTTTACATTAAAATAATTAGCTAAATTTTCTTCTAATTCTTGAACATTTTTTCCCATTATAAATATTCCTGATTTTAGTACTTTTTTAATTTCTTCTAAGATTTGTTCCCCGATATCTTCAAATTCTGATTTTAAATCGAATAACTTTATTTTTTGTATTTTCATTACAACCCCCTTAAATTTTTTAATTTTTATTACTTAGTAAAACTTAATAATTATAGTTTGTTTTCTATATTATAAAATTCTATAATGTATATTAAATTTCTTTTTTTAACACTTTTTTTACATAAAAAATTGGTAATTGATTTTTAAAAAGATAATACAAAATAAAACAAAAAACAAAAAAACAAAAGGAGGAGATTAAAAATGATAAACTTATTAAAAATAGCTAAAAAATTATTAATAAATATTTGGATTTTGTTAATAATAAATTTAATAGGAATAATTAATGAATCATATGGTGCAAATGTAAGTCCTGTATATGTAAGTCCAGTATATGTTAATAGAGTGTATGTGAATCCTGTTTATGTAAGTCCTGTCTATGTTAAGCCGGTATATGTTAATAGAGTATATGTAAGTCCTACTTATGTACCTCAAGTAATGATAAATAGAACTTATGTAAATACTAATTATGTATCTCCTGTTTATGTAAATCCTACTTATGTTAATAGAGTTTATGTTAATCAATATAATCCTTATAAAATTTTAAATGCATCTTATAAAAATATAAAGGTATCTTATTTTGATTATAATAAACAAGATTTTAGTAATTAATTAAATTATTAATTAATTATAAACAAAGGAGAGAAAGAGAAATGTTTGGGGTCAAAAATATAGAATTAAAAAAGACAGATTTTTTTAATAAAACAAAAAATATAGAAATTGATAAAAATCAAATTAAAAATAATTTAGAGATATTAAGCAGTGATGAATTTGCTGGAAGATTAGTATTAACAGAAGGTAATGAAAAAGCCCAACAATTTTTAGTTAATAAATTTAAGGAATACAATTTAAAATCTTTTAATAATGATTCATATTTACAGGAGTTTAAATATAATAATTCAAAAGTAAATAATGTAATAGGGGTAGTAGAGGGTACTGATCCTGAGTTAAAAAAAGAAGCAATAATAATAGGTGCTCATTTTGATCATGTAGGTCAAAGTTGGTTTTGTTGGAAAGTACCTGGAACTAATGATAAAATATGTAATGGAGCAGATGATAATGCTAGTGGGACTGTATCAATACTTGAGTTAGCAAGATTATTTTCAAAATATCCTACTAAAAGGACTATAATTTTTGTAGGATTTAATGCTGAAGAAATGGGATTAATTGGATCTAAAGATTTAGCTAATAAATTAAAAGAATTATTACCAAGTTACAATGTTAAATATATGATAAATATGGATATGGTGGGTAGAAATGGGGATAAGCCATTAACTGCTGCTTATGGTTCTTTAAATCCTAAAGAAGAAACAATATTAAAACAAACCTTAGAAACTTTAAATTCTAATAAAGATTTTGATATAGTAAATGGTAAAAATTTTAAATATTTTCCCTATTCTGATCATTATCCATTTTATCAAGCAGAAATTCCTGTTATAATGTTTTCTTCTTTATTACATGAAGATTACCATAAGGTAACAGATGAAGCAAATAAAATAGATTACAAAGCATTATTTAAGAGAAGTGAAGCAGTATATAATGTGGTGGATAAATTAGCTAATTCTTAAATTAATTAAAATGAAGGATTTCAAATAAGGATTTTAATTTTTTTAATATAAAATATATATAGGGGAATATAAAAAGTTGAAATAAAATAATGAGAAATAAATAAGGGGGAAGGTGAGCAAGATGGCAGATCCGATTTATTTAAATATCTTATGGCATCAACATCAACCACTTTATAAAGATCCTGTAAAAGATACTTACACTGCACCGTGGGTTAGATTACATTCTACAAAAGATTATTATGATATGGCTGCTATTTTACTTAATTTTCCTAAGGTAAAAGTAACTATAAATTTAACTCCTTCTTTATTAACCCAATTAGAGGATTATATTGATAAAATGAAGGATTATGCTGATGAAAAAAGTCCTCATTATTTAGATGAAAAATACTTCCCATATGGGAAATTAGATAAAGCCTTAGATCTTCTTTTTAAACCTGTAGATAGATGGACTAATGAAGATAAGGAATATGCTAAGAAGAGATTTTTTGATGCACATTATGATTCACAAATAGCTAAATATCCAGCTTATAAAAAACTATACGATAAAGTTAAAAATAATGAAGAATTAACTAATCAGGATTATCTAAATTTAAAGGTTTGGTTTAATCTAGTTTGGTTTGATTATGATTTTCTTACTAAGGAAGTGGAATTAATTGGCCAAGATGAAAACAATAACATAATAAAGGATAAAGTAACTAAGATAAAAGATATTTATTTAAAAGGGATCCAAGGTAAAAATTTTACAGAACAAGATGCAAAAGATATAATATTAGAAACTTATAAAATAATGAAATTTGTGATACCAATTCACAGGTATTTACAGAATAAAGGACAAATAGAAATAACTACTACTCCATTTTATCACCCTATTTTACCATTAATAGATGATACTAATGTAGCTAAAGAATCTAATCCAAATGATAAATTACCTAATCAATTTAAATACCCTGAAGATGCAGATATTCAAGTAAAATTAGCGGCTGAATATTATAAGAAGCTTTTTGGAAAATATCCAGTGGGTATGTGGCCTGCTGAAGGAGCAGTTAGTGAAAGCGTTATTAAACATTTTGTTAAAAATGGAGTTAAATGGATTGCTACGGGTCATGAAGTAGTAATGAAATCAGGGCATGCTTATGATGTTTTAATGCCATATAGAGCAGATGTTGATAGTGAATTCTTAGATAATTTAAATGATGATGCTTTAACAGTTGTTCCTAGATCTTTACATGATAAGATAGGCTGGGATTATGGATATTATAGGGGTAAGGCAGATGGTATAGATGCTGCTAAGGATTATATTAATTTTGTTAAATCTTTAAAACATGTTGAAGCTGCTAAAAATGAACCTATTTTTATTACTAATACTTGTGATGGGGAAAATGTATGGACTTATTATAAAAATGATGGCAAAGATTTCTTATTAGCTTTATACGATCTTCTTCAAAAAGATGATCAAATAATTACTATGACACCTAAAGAATTTATAACCGAAATAAAACCGATAGATAAACAATGGGAATTAGAACCTTTAGCTACTGGTAGCTGGGTTAATGGAGATTTATCTACCTGGATAGGTGAGGACTCTGAAAATAAAGCTTGGAATATGTTAAATAAATTAAGACAAGAATTTATTAAAATTCCATTGCTAAATGAAATAATTCAACTAAAGGAACCCCAAAAAACAGATAGAACAAAATATTACCTTTATAAGGCATGGCATACTTTATTTGCTACTGAAGGTTCAGATTGGTTTTGGTGGTATGGAGATGATTGGGATAGTGGTAATGATCAATATTTTGCAAGATTACATAGAGAATTAATGGTTGATGCTCTAAAATATTTATTAAAAGCTGGCTATCAAGTTGATTTCCCTTCTTTGATATTTGAACCATTAGATCAGGATAATTCTTATTTACCTCCTACTATGTGTATTTATAATATCCAAGATACCAAATTAAATATAAAAATAATAAATCCGTTTAATCAAAAAATAGACTTAAATAATTTTATTATAAATATAACTGATTTAAACGGAAAAATAATATTTAGTGAAAAATTATCTAATTTAAAACAAATAGAAAATGGAGATATTGTATTAGATTTTTCTAATTTAGATTTAAAAGATTCTGAATTAAACATAAATATAATAAACTCTCAAACCCAAGAAATAGTGGATAAGGATTATATAATTAAATAGTAAAAATAAAAATGTAAAAAATATGTTAAAAAAAACAAATTTAGTTTTAACTTTTTAATAATTGATTATATAATTAATAGAGAATCTTTAGGAAAAATATTAAAAAAGGGGGGTAGTGTTATGTCATTTGATGTTTTCTCTAATTTAAATGTAATAAGAACTAATTATATATCACCTACTAATATTATTTCCACTTCATATAGTAATACCATAGGATTATCAGTAGATGGATATATAAAGGATGATTTAAATGTAGTAGATTACGGTGATTTATATTCAACAGTTAGACCTAATAATATAAATACTTCATACAACCCTGAACCAATTCCTGCGGTTCCTGAACCTAATGAATCTTACTATTCTCAAATAAACGATTTGAATACCTTAAGTGATCAATTCAAATTGTATTTAGATAAATATAATCAATTAGTTAAAATATATCACAAAGTAGAAGTTGATAAAAATAAAGTATTAAATAGTATAGGGAATATAGAGAATCATAAAGTTCAAATTCAGCAAAGTATAGAGCAATTAAATAATCAGATAAATCAATTAAATAATCAGGCAACTCAATTGAGTAATCAAGCAAATAATTTAAGAAATCAAGCTAATAATTATGAATTACAAGCAAATAATTTAGAACAAAGTGCTACTATGCTAGAGCAGCAAGCACAAGCTTTATTATCTAATCCATTTACTGCATCTGCAGGAGCTCAATTAATGGCACAAGCTCAAGCTTTAAGAGCACAAGCTATTACCCTTAAAAATTTAGCTCAGCAACTTAAAACACAAGCCCAACAATTAGATCAACAAGCTCAAGAGCTACGTAATAAAGCTAATGAATTAAGAAATCAAGTTAATCAACTCCAAAATAAACTCCAACAACTAGATATTAAATTAAATAACTTAAAACAATTACTAAATAATATAAATAACTACCAAGAAAAGTTAAAAGAAGCTATAATTAAAGTAGTTAAACATTTACAGTTAATATATAAACGTGCTCAAGAATTAATAAATCAAAAGCAGTTTGAAAAACAATTAGATTTATTAAATAATATCCTTAGTAATTTAAATAATATAAAAGGTTTAGGATTTTATAATGCTAATAATAATATAAACCCAATGGCTATATTCTCTTTATTGGGCATGTTTATGAATAATCCATTAATGAATATGTTTTCATTATTAGGGGGACCTAAAATGGGATTTGTTAATAATAATTTTAATAATCCGAATTTTGTTTTACCTGCCTTAGGAATGTTTAGCAGTTTTATAGCGTTTTCTTCTATGCCTATGCCATCTTTTAATTATCCAGCATTTAGTGTAGGCTTTGTATCTTCCTTCAGAAAAGTTAAATCTATATAAATTAATACAATTATAATACAATTACAATATAATTACAATTCTTTAAATAATAGTTTTTTTTAATTGTTTTTACTAAAAATATTGTTATATTTTTTTTATTTGCTATATTTTTTTTACTTTTTTTAAATAGTATTAAAAAAAATTTTGATAAAACATTCAATAAAAAATTTAAAGATAATTAATAAAAAAAATAAAAAAGATGGTAGTTATGGATAATCTTACTAATAATCTAAATATATAGAAACTATTTTTTTACAATTTTAACATTTCATTTAAGATTTTTACAAATTAAATAAAAAAATAATTAAAAAAGTTGTAATAAAGAATAAAGAATATAGGATAAAGGGGGGGGAATAGAAAATGATGAATCAATTAAGTAGTTTTGGAGGATATATAGGTAGTAGCTTTGGATATTATTATAACTAGTTAAGTATAGAACAAAAACAAGAAGTTAATAATATTTTAGGAAGTTTAGGGGTATCAATAAGTGAATTAGAATTTTACTTTGGATTTATATCTATAAGTTTAGGGAACGTATCATTTTTTGCTTTTGTATTCTTACTAAAGAAGAACCCAAATTTAATTAACAATCTAAGGGCTCAAGCTGCTGCTATGGGTTTTGGAGCTTTTGGAGCTGCTGGAGCTTTTAGTGTAGGAAATCCTACAAGTACTCCATTATATAGTTCCCCTACTACACCATCAAGTGGAAATTCAAATTGCTCTTCTCCAAAACAAATTGGAGATGCATTTTTAACTGCTTTTTCTTCTAAAGATATAGAAAATCTTAAAAATGGTGGTAGCTTAGATTTAAAAAATGGAGTTTTAAGTAATTTAAATGATTTAGCTAAATATGATAAAAATGGAGATGGAAAGATTAGTGGTGACGAATTAAAAGATCTGCAAGTAGCAATTGATTATAACAAAGATGGAAAAATAGATAAAAATGAATTAAAATTAGCTGCAGATTCCAATGTAAAAGAAATAGATCTAAAATCTGGAAAGGCTATTACAAACGATGGAAAAAATTTTGATCTAAAAGCGGATCCTAATGTCAATATAGGTGGAGAAAATAAATCAGCACTAATAATAGATTCTAATAAAGACGGAAAACCTACTAAAGATTCTGATAATAAAGTACAACCTGGTGATTTTAGTCAATTTGGGTCTAAAACTGAGGATAAATCTTCTGACAATACATCATCTGCTAATGGATCTTCAAGTTCTAGTGGATCTTCAGGGGCAAGTGTTTCCTCAAGTTCTAGTAGTTCTTCAAGTTCTAGTGCGGCTTCTGGTTCAGGTGGATCATCTAGCAGTAGTAGTGGGTCTAGCAGTAGTAGTGAATCAGGTGGAGGAAAATAATAAAAATACATTAATACCATAATAAAAATAAAACAAAATAATGAATATAAAAGATAGTTATAATCCTACTATAAATTTTATAGATTTATTATCCTACAATGCAGCGCAAATAATAAATGAAATATATAATTTACAAATAGATTCACCAACTACTATACATTTTTATTATCAAAATGTAATTAAAAGAAATATAGTAAATGAATTTGATGTTATTATAGATATTTTACAAATAAATAATAAAGATGATAATCAAAAAATAGATGATATTCTAATCTTAATAGAAGATGTAAAAGTAAAACTAAATTTATTAAAACAATTAATTTTAAATAAATTAGAAAATAAAGAAGAAAAAAATAATTTAGAAGATAAAGATGATCTTAAGGAATTAAAATTATCTTTTTTTTTAATAAATCAATTAGAAGTAGTTTTAAATCAAATAAATGTAGAAAATGAAAATCTTTATATAATAGATGTAGAAAATAAATTAATAAGTTATGAAAATAAGGAATTTTTAGATTTTTTAAATTTATTAAAAAATTCTTTTGATAATGCAAAAGTTTCTATCTGGAATTTATATAACCAAAAATTAATAGATACCCCTTATTTTTTAAAAAATGAACAAAATTTTCTAAGAGAAATAGAGTTAAATGATTTTATAATTTTTTACTTATCAGATTTTATAAATTATGAATTGAATATAGATTGGGAGTTAATTTCATATTTACTATTTTATCAGGAATTACAAATAAAAGTAATCTTAAAATATCTTTCAGAATTTTCTAAAGAAAATACATTAGAAAGTTTATTTAATATACTTTATAATAAAGATAATTTAATTCAAGATTATTTAAATTATCTAAAAAATTTTGTTGATTTAAAAAATTTTCAAAAGCAAATATTAGAAGATTTTATCTTAAAAATAGAAAAAGAAGGTATAAATTGTATAATATGTAAAGAAAATAAAATAGATTTTGTATATTTTAATTGTCCAAAATGTGATATATATTATATAGATTTAATTACAACTGCTGATTCAATAAAATTACTTTTTTATTTATTAATTTTAAATGAATTTGATCTTTTATACGAAAATGTTATTAATTTTAGAGATTATCTTTATTCACTAATAAATAAAAACACAAAAATTTATAATAAAATTGGATATATTCAAATAGATTTACTTTATATTAATCAAATGATAGGCAAAATAAGAGAAATAGAAAGTATAATAAGTATTTTAGATGAAATAATAAAGATTTTAGAATCAAAAAAAGAATTAGAAATATTAGATATATCAAACATCTCTAAAAATTTATATGAAATAAATAATAAATTAGAATTAATTTTATTTAGTATGATTTAGAAATTAATAAAAAATATTTTTGAATGAAATAATTTTTAGAAGCTAAAGGAATTTTATTAGCAGAGGTATAATAATAATAATGGGGCTAAAGGGGGTGTAAGGGGTTCGACGGTAAGAGGTAGGAAGATAAGCTGCAGGCCGGGTCTTAGCTCCGTTAAAGCTAAGAGTAAAATAAACGCCGACAGAGAATTAGCTTTAGCTGCTTAATAATAAGCAGGCTTGCTAAGGTAGGTGCTTGCTACTACCTTGGTGGGTAAAGAATCTAGCAAGCTGCGCTTATAAGTCGCACCGCTTATAAGCTAAGCTAATCGGTGCTATGTGTATGGGTAGGTTCCTTGCTTATCCTACTGATACACTAAATCGTAAAAGCAAGGGTTTGGTAGATTAACCATAAATCTACCTAAGCCTGTAGATGCTATCTTCTTAGCTTACCGGACGTGGGTTCAACTCCCACCACCTCCACCATATTAAAAATACTCCCTAAATTAAAGATATAATCTAACTATTTTAATATCAAAACGTTAATACTTATATCCTTAGGAATAATTTGTAATTTAGGAATAATTTGTAATTTCTGAAGTTAATGTATTAAAATTAAACTATCCATTAGTGTTTTGCTCGAAAATTTTTCCTAAAATGAATAAAAAAATAAAATTGTAAAAAATTAGTAAAAAAAATATGAAAAATTATTTATTTTTAAAAAAAAGTGTATATATAAGTAAAGGAAAAGATAATTTTTAGGAGGTGAAATTTTATGGCTATAAATCCAATAAATAATAGTTTTGATGTTAGTTCTCCTATATATAGTAACTTTTCTTTTGGTAATAATCAATATATTGGAATTGATGATGGGCAATATATTCAGGGACAAACGGAAGCAGGTGATGTTAATCAAAATGATATCCAACAATTACAAAATTCTATTAATCAGGATAAACCCTTAGAAAATGCTGCTTTTGATTCTAATTTTAAAGTAGAAAAAGTTCCCCAAGAGCTATCTAAAAACTTTACCCAAACTTTAACAAAATTTGATGGTGGGATTTCTCAATTAACTAGTAAAATAACAAGCTTAAAAAATAAACTAAAGTCATTATTATCAAGAAAACGCAAACCATGGGGATTAATTAACCAAATAAAACAACAAATAAAAATGTATACTCAAGGTTTAAAAAATCTTAAAAATCTAAAATCAAAATTCCTAAATCAAAAAAGTAAAACAGAATCACAAACAAACCAATTACTTAACCAATTTACATCAAATAACCACGCTAAGGATGCTTTGTATAACAAAGGTGCTAATTTAATTTCACAATTTCCCAATTTAAATGGTGATTTTAAATTTTTATTAACTCCTTTTAGATTATCAGTTAATGAAGATGGATTTAAGTCAATGTTTGCTAATCTATTTGGTGGTATAGGCTTGGGTGTCTTAGGTGGAATGACTTTATTTAATTCATCTATTATTAATAACAATATTATGCAAATTCATGATGTAGATACTTTAGTAGGAATGTTATCCTCTAATCAAGAAATTATGGGAAATTTATTCAATAGTTATCAAAATTTAAGCTCAATGGAAGTAATGGAAACTCAAAAAATGATGCTACTTCAAAATGATTTAATGAGAATAAATCAGGGTCAAAGTTTTGCAAAAATAAGAAAAGCTTTTCATAAGATGAAGGAAACTATGTTTAAGGGGTTTGCTAAAGCTTTAGATATGGCTTCTAAGGTTTTGGATAAAATGTCAACTGTTATGGAAAATGCTGCTCAGGGATTAGAAGCTGCTGCTAATGCTGCTCAAGCTATTCCTTTGGTAGGTCCTGCAATTGCTGCTGCATTAAGAATGGCTGCTAAAGCTATCAGAATGATCGCTAAAATGCTTAAAAAAGCTGCTAAATTCTTAGAACAAAAATCTAAACTCATGGAAAATAAAGCTAAACATCTTAATAAAATGCAACAATTAATGGATAAAAAGATATCTTTCCTTGATAAACTTAAGCAAAAAGCATTAGAACAAATTAGGAATATCACTGAAAGATTAAATCAAATAAGAGAAAGAAAAAATTACGTTGCTCAGATGATCCAACAAAAATTAATTGAGCGTCAAATGATAATTCAAAGATTAATGATGTTAGGTGAAAATCCTAGTGGAATGGGTGTACCAGGATTAGGGATGCCATCTATTGGTATGCCAGGGTTAGGAATGCCTCCTATTGGTATGCCAGGGTTAGGAATGCCTCCTATTGGTATGCCAGGATTAGGAATGCCTCCTATTGGTATGCCAATGATGATTAATTCTATAGGTAATGTAATGTCAATAATGGGAATGGGATTAATGGGAGTTAATCCTTTAATGGGTATGTCTTTTATGTTAATGGGTTCTATGATGAATTTAATGGGTAATAATATGCTAATGCAAAGGGGATTAATGAATCCATTAAGAGCCAATATGTTAGGAGGCTTAATGGGAGGTATGATAGGGGGAGCTTTAGGAGGTGCAATAGCTGGTTCTATTGGGTCTAGTTTTACTCCAAGATACGTTAAAAGACAAGCAGAACAACAACTAACTCAATTAGCAAACTTTATATTAAATAATCAGGGTAATCCACAAGTACAGATGTACAAAATGATACTGAAAAATATTTATATTCAAATAGCACAAAGGATAGATATAAGCCCAGAAGTTAGACAATTAGTATCACAAGCAGTAGGTGAAAATCTTAGTAACATATCTCCTGCATCAGTTGGAGCAATGCAAGGAGCAATGATAGGTGGTATGTTAGGAGGTATATTGGGGATGAATAATGCTATGGTTAATCCTATGATGAATCCTATAATGAACCCTATGATGAATCCTATTATGATGGGAGGAATACTTGGTGGTATACTTGGAGGCTTCTTAGCAAATAATATAGCAGCAAACAATAATATGGCTTTATTAAGTAATTTCAATAATTTAAGTATAGGAATTGTTTCTATTAATAGTTTTAGTTTTCAAAACAATGCTATCGCAGTTTAGTTAATATATATATAAAATAATTAATTTAAAAGGAGGTATATTAAAATTAGTGATCTACAAGATATTTTAAAACAAATAGATCAAAAAAAAGATAATTTTGATCTAAAAGATTTAAAAAATTTCTTAGTAAATATAAAAATTATAATAGATAAGAACATAAAAGAATTAAACGATTCATTAAAAGAATTAGAAAAATATAATGAAGAAATAGATGAGGAAGATAAATTAATTTTAGGGATTAAAAATAGTTTGGAAAGTATAAGCATAAGAATAGAAGAATATATAAAAATACTAAATGAGATAATAGATAATAAGCGTGTTTATAATGAGGAGGAATTAGAAAATCTAAATAAAGAAATAGAAGAAGATTTAAAAGCCTTAGAAGAATTGATAAACATTAGTCAGGAAAATGAAGATAATTTTAACCAGGAAATACAAGATTTTTATCCCATAGAAGAAATAGATGAAATAATAGAAAATGAAGAATTAAATGAAAAACAAAAAGAAAAACTTTTAAAAGATATTCAAGAAAGATTAAATAGTTTTAACCAAAATGTTGATTATTCTGTGGAAGATATATTAGAAAGTAATGATCTAATAGATGAAAACGATTTTAAAAAAGCAAAGATATTAAATAATTTACTAAAATCCTTAGATAAGGCTGTAGAAGAAAATAATGAAAACAAAATTAATGAAATTTTAGAAAAGATAAATGATTTTATAAAAGAATATTAAAATATTAAAATTTAAAATTTAACTAAAAATAATCTATTCTTTTCATAAAAGGAATTTTATTTTTTTTAACTAATATTCTAAATGTAGATACTAATTAGATAAAGGTGTAATATTTAGGGTTGTAAATAAATAATTTATCATAAACAATTTATGAGGGGGAAGTGCTATGCAATTTGATACATCAATTAAGAAAAACGAAAATTTCCTAAAAAAGAATAAAAATAATAATAAACAAAAAGTCAAGAATTTTCAAGATAATTTTTTAAACAATTTGAGAAATTCTCAAAAGGAAACAAATATATTACTGATCAATGGTACAGAAATAACAGGTAAATTATTATCTTTTGATCAATACGTGGTTATATTGGAAAAGAATAATCAAAAAATGATGATTTATAAACATGCAATTGCTAAAATAAATGAAGTGTAATAGATAATAATTAATAGTTATAAATTTAATTAATAATTATAAGGAATATAAAGGAAGGAGAGTTAAAAAAACTTAAATATGTATATACCTATAGAGCAAGAAATTTTGTTAAATAAAATAAATGATTTAGCTAATACTAACTTTAGGAGTATTGATGAAATATTTAAGGAAATAACGGGAAAAGATAGTTTTTATAAACCAAACCTAAATAATCCTCTATCTCAAATAGAAGTAATAGAATATTTTGAAAATGTATTTAAAGATATACATTTAAATAAGTATTTTGTAGGCTTAGGAGCTTATGATCATTTTATACCTCCAATAGTAGATGATTTAATTAGAAGTGAATTTCTAACTTCATATACTCCATATCAAGCGGAAATATCCCAAGGTACTTTACAAGCAATATGGGAATTCCAATCTCTTATTTCAGATTTATTTAATATGGATGTATCTAATTCTTCGCATTATGATGGAGCAACTGCCTTAAGTGAAAGCTTATTAATGGCATATAGAATCTATTCAAATAAGAAAGCTTATAAATATATAGTTCCCAATTCTATAAATCCTCATTATTTTAATGTCTTAAAAACATATTCTTATCCCTTTGATTTTATGCCTATATTTTTAGATTTTGATGAAGCTGGAAAAATTGACCTAAATAAATTACAAGAATTATCTAAAGATGAGGATATATTTGCTGTTATAATCCAGTCTCCTAACTTATTTGGTATAATAGAAGATGTAAATAATATTAAAAATATAATAAAAGACAAAGTATTAATTTTATCGATTTTGGAACCATTAGCTTATTTCATTTTGCCTAAGATAGAAAATGTGGATATAGTTAGTGCTAACTTACAATCTTTTGGGATTCCATTATCCTTTGGAGGGCCATACCTTGGGGTTATTGCCACTAAAAAAGAATATATTAGACAATTACCAGGTAGAATTATAGGTAAAACTGTAGATAAAGATAATAATATAGCTTTTACTATGATACTACAAACAAGGGAACAACATATTAAAAGAGAAAAGGCAAATAGTAATATTTGTACTAATCAAGGACTTATGGCCATTAGAAATGCTATATATTTGCTTTCTTTAGGAAAAAATAATCTAATCAAAATAGCTAAATTAAATAACTTACTTATTAATTATTTAGCCCAAGAACTAATAAGTATTAATAAAAATATAAAATTGATTTTTGAATCCCCCGTATTTAATGAAATGTTATTTTATATACCAAATTATAATGAAATTTATTCTAAATTACTTAATAAAAATATTGTTTTTGGTACAAATC
>Ga0080004_1105966_pt1 | contig 15845 bp, 13 predicted proteins | sample WasSprMetagenome_FD_69207 | JGI IMG/M metagenome (GOLD analysis project Ga0080004, IMG submission 69207) | Sulfidic aquatic microbial communities from Washburn Spring, Yellowstone National Park, USA - WS (SPADES assembly) (version 2) | ecosystem: Environmental > Aquatic > Thermal springs > Hot... | reverse complement strand
AGAAATAAGATAAGATTTTAAAGTTTTTGTTGTAAAGATAAATTCCAAGAAGTCCAAAAAATAAGAATAATGGGTCTGCTGTTCCTGATATATATGTTATTGCTTCTGTATTTACTGGATGAATTGCCCATAAAAGAGAAACAAAAAAAGAAATTTTCTCTCCATATATATCTCTCAATAAAATAAAAATTAAAATTGCACAACCAGTATGTAAAAATATGTTTAAGAGATGGTATGGAATAGGTGATAATTTAAAAAATCTGTATATTAATGCATAAGATAATGCCTGTAATGGTCTATAAAATGTTGATATAGAATTTACTCCTTTATAAAGGTCTGTTTTAAAAAAAATAAAAAAATTCTTTAAATTTTTTATAAGGTAATTTTCCTTAATTAGAGAAAGGTCATCCCAGATTAATGGATTGAAAATAGAATTTAAATAAACAAAAATTGTAATAATTCCTATTAACAAAAACTTATTTAAATTTTCCTTTTCCAAATAAACTCCTTTTAAAAATTTTAACATATTCTTGGGAATTGCTCTCCAATTGGTGAATCTACAATCCTTATTGAACCTGTAATTGTTTCCATAATAACCTTACCTTCTGGATTTTTAACTATTTCTCCTATAATTCTTGCCTCCTTTCCATATATATTTTTTCTCATCCTTTTTATAATTTCTTCACTTTTCTTTTTATCACATATAATAATAACCTTACCCTCATTTGCTATATTTAATGGGTCAAAACCAAGAATTTCACACATAGATAGAACTTCTTCCTTAACTGGAATTTTATCCTCATATATTAAAATACCAAACTTTTGATTTCTTACTATCTCATTTAATGTTGCTGAAACACCTCCTCTTGTCGGGTCTCTCATAAATTTAATCCCACCAATTTCAATTATTTCATTTATAAGTTTATTTAAAGGAGCACAATCACTTTTGATATTTGATTTAATGTTAAACATATTTCTTGAAAGTAAAACAGCCATTCCATGCTCACCAATTGTTCCATTAATTATTACAACATCTCCAACTTTTATGTTTTCAATCCCTATTTTTAAATTTTTATCCTTTATTCCTATCCCGCTTGTATTTATAAAAATTTTATCAACTTTCCCCTTTTCAACAACTTTAGTATCACCTGTAACTATTTTTACTCCAGCAATATCTGATATTCTTTTCATTGATTCTGTAATTTTTTCAAGTAAATCAATATCAAAGCCCTCTTCTATTATAAAACTTGAAGAAAGATAAAGTGGTATTGCTCCCATAACAGATAAATCATTTAAAGTTCCACATACAGAAAGTTTTCCTATATCACCTCCATTAAAAAATATCGGGTCAACAGTATAAGAGTCAGTTGTAAAGCATAATTCAAAATCATCAAATTCAATAACTGCTGAATCTGTAAGTTTTTCAATTATTTCATTTTTGAATTTTTTAAGAAATATATTTTCAATTAAAGAATACATCAATTTGCCGCCAGAACCATGTGAAATAAGAATTTTATCTTTTTTCATATTTATAATAGGCACTGCAGGTTCCTTCTGAAGATACCATACAGGGACCAAATGGATTTTCTGGATTGCATATCTTTTCAAATAATGGACATTCAAACGGTTTCTTTTTCCCCTTCAAAATCTCTCCACATATACATCCAGTTTTTTCCTTTGGATATTTAACATCTATTTTAAATTTTTTTTCTGCATCAAACTGGCTTAATTCATCTTTTAATTTATAACCACTATTTTCTATTTTGCCAATCCCTCTCCACTCAGAATCACATATCTCAAATACTTCATTTATAATTTTTTTTGCTTTCAAATTCCCTTTTTCCCTCACAGTTCTCTTATATTCATTTATTACTTCTGCTTTCCCTTCAATTATACATCTTAAAATTAGATAAATTGAATAAAGAATATCTGCTGGCTCAAACCCACTTATAACACATGGAATATTATATTTTTCAGAAATTTTTTTATATGGCTCTATCCCTATAATTGTGCTTACATGTCCAGGGCATAAAAAACCATTAATTTCTGTATCTTTTTCTTTAAGCAAAAATTCCATTGCAGGAGGGATAATTTTATTTCCACAGAGTATAAAGAAATTTTTTATTTTTTTATCTTTTGCAATCTTTATTGTTTGAGCAATTGAAGGGGTTGTTGTTTCAAATCCAACAGAAAGGAAAATTACATTTTTAGAATTATTTTTTTCAGCAATTTCAAGTGCATCAACTGGTGAATAAACAACAAAAATTTTTGAACCATTTGATTTTTCTTTCTCAAGTGATGAATAAGAACCCGGAACCTTCATCATATCACCAAAAGTTGTTATAATAACATCATTTATTTTTGAGAGTTCAATTGCTTTATCTATATAATTTAAAGGAGTTACACATACAGGGCATCCAGGACCAGATATTAAATTAATACTTTCAGGCATAATTTTTCTTATTCCATATTTTCCAATTGCCATTGTATGAGTTCCACATACCTCCATTATGTTTATTCTTTTTCTTAATTCTGAACCATATTTATGTATTTCTTTAATTATTTTTTTCTGTATTTCTGGTTTTCTGTATTCCTGTATGTATTTCATTTTATCTCTCTAATAATTCTAATTGTTTTTTCTGCTTCCTTTTTATCAAGTTTTTCGATTGCAAATCCAGCATGAATTATTAGATAATCACCCTTTTTCACATTTTCGACAAATGATATATTAACTTTCCTTTTAACCTTCCCAAGAGAAACAATTGCAAACTCACCAATCACTTTTTCAACTTTCATTGGAATTGCAAGGCACATTTTTATTCCTTTTTAATATTTTAAAATCTCATTTATGACTTCATTAACATTATTATACTTACTACATTCAATTTTTTGTTTTTTAGTTAAATATAAATTTGCCTTACCAATAGGAACTTTCCCTTCAAAATATACAGGTATTTTCTCATCATCTTTTGTTATATATATATCCAGTTTCCCCTCTTTAAATTTCTCCTTTTCTGTCCTTACAAGTGGCTCAATAATATAAACTTCTTTTGTTTCTCCATCTGGCAATTTTTTAATTTCAATTCCTTTATAATTTATTTTTAAATACCATTTTTCACTCAATGCAATAGTATACTCAGCATTTCCAATGTTTTCAATGTTTATATATCTTAAAAAATAAAAGACCAAAATTGGGTCAAAAATATCATCTTCAAACTTAATCACATTTCTCTTTGTTGAATACAATGTTTTATTTCTATATTTTTTTCCAATAACAGTATATTGTTTCCCACTCCAGTTAAAAAATATTTCAGTTGTTGTTTCTTTTTTACCACTTCTTGTATATAAATAAAAATATTTCGTTAACCCTGTTTTTTTATCAATAAAAGAATCAACCCTATTATATCCATAATCAAATTGTCTTGGAAGACCCTCAGGTAAGGTAATTCCAACAAGATGAAAATTATCCTTCTCCTCAAAACATATTACAATTGCTTTCCCAAAACTCATCAAATTCCATTTAAGGTTATAAATCAAACATTCTCCATTCCATTTCTCAAGATATATTTTTTTAGGAAGTATCTTTTCAACCTTCTTTTCCTCTCTTTTTGGAATTTTTTCCTTCGGTAAAAGAACAATCTTCTCTTTTTTAACTGTCCCCTCTTTTAACTCCTCTTCTTTATGTTCTTCTGTCTTTTCTTCCTCTATTTTTACTTCTTCCGGAAGTTTCATTCCCTCATCTTTAAATTCTTCTTCTGAAGGATAAGTAACCTCCGGTATCTTTTCTATCTCCTTTTCTGGAACCTTTTTTTCACTTACACAGCCACTTAAAAAAAACAGAATTGAAATAATTATAAAGTATTTTCTCATTTTACTAAATTCTCCTGTTAAGATTTATTATAACATATTTTGAAAAATTTTTTTTCTCTTGACAGAGAAAAAAATATAAATTATAATGACTGACTGGTCAGTCAAAAATGGAAAATAAAAGAAATTTAATATTAAAGGTTGCAGAAAAGATAATAAGTGAGAAGGGATATTCAAAAACAACTATTGAGGAAATAACGAAAAAGGCAAAAATTGCAAAAGGGACATTTTATTTATATTTCAAAAATAAGGAAGAACTTTTCAATTCAATTATTAAAGAGGGGCTTGATAATCTTGTAATTGAAATAAAAAAGGAAATTGAAAATATAAAAGACCCATTTGAAAAGATAAAAAAGGGGATTGAAATGTATTTATCATACCATGAGAAAAATTATTCATTATTTAAAATTTTAATTCAGGAAAAACCATTTTTAAAAAGGAAAAATTTTGTAAATTTCTGGGAGGACTTTTTTAAAAAATGGGATTTTATAAAAAATGGATTTGAGGAGGAGATAAAAAAGGGAAATATTAAAAATTTAAATCCTGATGATATAATTTATTCACTTTTGGGCATTCTACATGGAAATATTCACAGGTGGATTTTAAATAAAAGAAAATATTCACTTGTTGAAAAAAAAGATGTTATTTATGAGATATTTGTTAATGGGATAAGGAGATAATATGAAGAAAATTTTTGTTTTATTTTTAATTTTTTCTTCTTTATTCTGTCAGGATTTTTTGAGAATTGAAGATTGTATTAAAATTGCAGTTAGTCAGAATTTGAATTTAAAGATAACAAAGGATAAAATTGAGGAAAGTTATTATCAGAAGGAAATAGCAAGGAAATATTCTTTACCCTTTTTGAGTTTTTCATTCAATTACTTATATCTTGGAGAAAATGAAGGAATTCAAATTGGGAATTTTCCACCTGTTAAATTTGTTGAAGATAATCAATATATTTTTAAATTAACATTAAATCAGCCATTATTTACAGGGAAAAAAATAGAAACAAATTATGAAATTTCAAAGGAAAGTTATGAAAAAGCAAAAATTGATTATGAAAAGCAATTAAATGATTTAATTTTTGATGTTAAAAGAAGTTATTTTGAGATATTGAAGGCAAAAAGATTACTACAGACAAGTGAAAAATATAAAGAGACACTTGAAAAACACTTACAGGATGCAAAAATTTTATTCAATCAGGGCCTTGTAACAAAACTTGATATTTTAAAAACTGAAGTTGCACTGAAAGACGCTGAAACAAAAATAATTGAATGTGAAAATTATCTTAAAATTTCAAAATCAAATTTAAATTTTATCTTAAATAGAGATATTAATTCTGAATTTGATATTGAGGATATTCTTGAAATTAAGGAGGATGAAAAACCTTATGATTTCTGGAAGGAAACTGCTTTAAAAGAAAGGGATGAAATAAAAAGTTTTGAGAAAATTCTATCAATATATGAGAAAAATATAAGAGTTGAAAAAAGTAATCTCTATCCACAGGTCTATTTTTTCTTCAATTATAATTTAGAAAAAGGAACTCAGACATCAAAAGAAGATTTTGATACAAACTGGAATACCGGAATTCTTCTTTCCTATGATATATGGAACTGGGGTCAGACAAAAGATAAAATAGAAAAGGCAAAAAAAGAAAAGGAAGAAATTGAAAAAAATTATCAATTACTTAAAAATTCAATAGAAGTTGAAGTTAAAAATTCTTATTTAAATTTTTTATCATCAAAGGAAAAAGTTGAAAAATCAAAAAAAGAAATTGAACTTGCAGAAGAAAATTTAAGGATTGCTCAATTATTATATAGGGAAGGGATGGCAACAACAACTGATGTAATTGATGCAATAAATTCACTTACAAATGCAAAAAACAACTATTATAATTCTCTCTATGACTATAAAATAAGTTATAATCAACTCAAAAAAGTATGTGGAATTTTAAAAATGGAGGTGAAATGAAAAAAATATTGATTTTCTTTTTAATTCTTCTTGTTCTATCATTCGCTTATTATACAAATTCAAAGAAAAATAAAAAGGCAAAAAAGGAAGTTGAAATTGAAAAAGAAATTCCAGTTGAAGTTTCTGATGTTAAAGAAATGGTTATCAAGGATGAAATTGAAGCAATAGGGAAAATTGAGCCATATCAAAAGGTTGTTGTTTATTCAGAAGTTACAGGAGAGGTTGAAAAATTAAATGTAAAAGAGGGAGATTATGTTAAAAAAGGTGATTTTATTGCACAGATTGATTATAAGAAAAGGAAAATTGATTATGAAAATATTGAAAATCAATTGAAGGCACAAGAGGCAAATTTTGAAAATATAAAGAAGGATTATAAAAGGATTGAAAATCTTTATAAAGAGGGTGCTATTTCTGAAAAAAAACTTGATGATATAAAAACAAGTTATGATGTTACACTTCATCAAATTGAATCATTGAAAAGACAGTTTGAACTTGCAAAAATAAGGATTAATGAAGCATTCATATATTCACCGATTGATGGATTTATAGCAGAAAAATATATTGACGAAGGAGAATTGATAACAGAAAGTTCTATGATGCGTTCAACTCCAATTGTTTCAATTGTTGATATAAGTAAGGTTAAAGTTAAACTGCCTGTAAGTGAAAGTGATATTGGAAAGGTTAAAAATGGGCAGAATGTTTATATTTATATTGAAGCATATCCTGATAAAGAATTTAAGGGGAAGGTAAGTAAAATTTACCCTGTTGCTGATGAAAAAACAAGAACTATTGATATAGAAATTATTGTTGAAAATCAAAATTATTTAATAAAACCAGGAATGTATTGTAAGGCAAGGGTAATTGTTGGTGAAAGGAAGGCAATATTTATTCCTCTTGATGCATTGATGAAATTACCTGCAAGTGGAAATTATTATTGTTTCAGAGTAAAAGAAAATACTGCTGAAAAAGTATATGTGAAAACAGGGAAAATTTTAAAGGATTATATTGAGATAAAGGAAGGGCTTAATAAAGAGGATAAGGTTATAGTTACTTCTCAGGGAATTCTTGATACCGGGAAAAAGATAAAAATAGTGAAACCCTCCTCTTTGTCGCCACAGGAGACAAGGCAAGGAGGGATAGAAAGAGATAAAAGGTGAGGGGAAAGAGATATTCCCCCTCACCCTGACCCTCTCCCGCCAAGGGAGAGGGAAAATATGGATAAAAATTTAAAGGGAGAAGAGAAATGAATTTACCAGAATTTTCTGTTAAAAGGCCTTATACAATATTGATGATTTTTCTTGCAATTTTAATAATTTCAGTTATAACAATACCAAAATTACCTGTTGACCTATTGCCTGATATTGAAGTTCCAGTTGTATCTGTTATTGTTCCATATCCAGGTGCAAGTGCATCTGATGTTGAAAATGATGTAACAAAATATCTTGAGGATTATCTTACAACTGTTGAGGATATTGATGAGATAAATTCAATTTCAAAGGATAATATTTCAATTGTAAGTTGTAAATTTAAATGGGGAAAGAATCTTGACACTGCTGTTAATGATGTAAGGGATAAGGTTGATTTTGCAAAGAAGGATATATATGAGCATGCACCTGATGCTGAAGAACCAATAATATTTAAGTTTTCAACTTCAATGACTCCAGTTTTAGTTATTTCTGTATCATCAAAAACATTATGGAAGGACTTATATTATATTGTTGATAAAAATATTTCAGATAGAATAAAGCAGGCAGAGGGAGTTGGAACTGTTATGATTTTTGGTGGTATTAAAAGGCAGATAAATATTAATCTTGACTGGGAAAAAATAAATGGTTATGGAATACCGGTAAATTTAATAATACAGAGATTAAGTGAGGAGAATATTGACTTTCCTCTTGGAGAGATAAAAACAGGAAAAAGGAATTATTTTTTAAGGGTTAAGGGAAGATATAGGAATCCAGAAGAGATAAAGGATATACTTATAACAACTTTTGATGGAAGACCAATATATTTAAGGGATATCGCAGAGGTTAATGATTATTATGAGGAGGAAAAATCAAAGGCATATACAAATGGAGAAGAGACAGTTATTTTGATTGTCCAGAAACAATCAGGAAGGAATACTGTTTTTGTTGCAAATAATATAAAAGAAAAGATAAAGGAAATTGAAAATTTTATACCAAAGGATGTAAAGATAAATATTGTTTTTGATTCAAGTGATATGATTTTAAAGTCAATAAACAACCTTGTAAATACAATAATAGTAGCGGGAATTCTTGTCATACTTGTAACTGTTTTTCTTTTAAGAAGAGGTAATTTAAGTTTTGTTGTTTCAATTTCAATTCCATTTTCTTTAATCTGTGCATTTTTATTTCTTTTTATAGGTGGATTTACAATAAATATAATATCTTTGATGTCTCTTGCACTTACAATTGGTATGGTTGTTGATAATTCAATAGTTATACTTGAAAATATTGTAAGACATTTTGAAGAAGGAGAAGATATTATAAAAGCAACTATAAATGGAGCAAATGAAGTAGGAACTGCTGTTATTGCCTCTACAATAACCACAATAGTTGTTTTTGTCCCATTGATTTTTACAAAAGGTTTTGTTGGTATAATTTTCAAACAACTTGGTTATCTTGTATCAACCACAATTTTTATGTCATTAATTGTTGCCTTAACAATTGTTCCTATGATTTCTTCAAAAATTATAAAAAAGGAAAAGGGAGAAACAAAATTTTACAAAATAGGAGAGATATTCCTTACAAAAATTGATGATATATATACAAAATTACTTACATGGTGCCTTAAAAATAAAAAATTATTTCTTACAGTAATAACAATTGTCTTCATTCTTTCCCTTTCCCTTTTTAAATTTATAGGAGTTGAATTTTTCCCTGAAGCAGATAATGCAAGAATTGAAACAACATTTTTATTAAATCCATCAACAAGACTTGAGGAAACAGATAAAATTGTTAAAAAGATAGGTAAGATTTATGAAGAAGAAATACCTGAAATGATTTTATGGTATGGGAATTGTGGAGAATCTGCAACTGGAATAGGAGCAGCAATGGGAAGGGAAGAAGGACCATATGCAGGAAGTGTTTCAGCAAGATTGTTATGGAGGGAAGAAAGAAAAAGGTCTGATAAGGAAATTGCTGAAGTTATAAGGAAAAGGTTATCAGAAATACCTGGTATTGAAAAATATTCTGTTTCAACAGCAAGTCCATTACAATCAATGCTTATGGGTGGAGCAAAACAGATAGAGGTTGAATTGACCGGCTATGACCTTGATAAACTTGTTAAGTATTCTGATATTTTAAAGGGAAAAATTGAAAAAATTCAAGGTGCTATAAATGTTGATACATCTTATAAAAAAGAAAGGATTGAACTTCATATAGAAATTGATAAAGAGAAAGCAAAAAATCTTGGTATATCAACATCTTTAATATCTCAAACAATTAGGTCTTATATTTATGGATATACAGCAACAAAATATAGGGAATCTGGAGAGGACTTTGATGTGTTTTTAAAATTAAAAGAAGAACAGAGATATGATATTGAAAAAATAGGCCAATTACCTTTATTTACACAGACAGGGAAAATTATTAAATTAAAAGATATTGCAAAAATTGATTTTGAACTTGGACCACTCCAGATAGATAGAAAAAACAGACAGAGAATTGTGAAAATAAGATGTGATACATATAAAAGAGCAATGAGTGAAGTATTGAAGGATATTGAAAAAGAGATAAAAAGTTTAAATTTACCACCTGATATAAATGTTTCATTTGGAGGGATGGTTAAACAGCAGAGGGAAAGTTTTACAGATTTAAGATTATTACTTATCCTTGGAGTTATACTTGTTTATATGGTTATGGTTGGACAGTTTGAATCATTTAAAACACCATTTATTATATTTTTCTCAATTCCATTTACATTTACTGGAAGTATATTATTTTTACTCATAACTGGAGTAAATTTTTCAGTCCCTTCATTTATGGCTATAATAATGCTTATGGGAGTTGTTGTTAATAATGCAATTGTTCTTGTTGATTATATAAATATCTTAAGAAGTAGAGGTTATTCTCTTTTGGATGCAATTATAAAAGGAGGAAGGAATAGATTAAGACCTATAATGATGACTTCATTAACAACAATTTTTGGAATGATACCAATGGCTCTTGGAAAGGGAACTGGTGGAGAAATATGGCAATCTTTTGGAGTTCCTGCTTTGGGCGGATTTTTAATTTCATGGCTCATTACATTACTTCTTGTTCCTGTTATTTATTTAATTATGAACAAGGAAAGTTAAAATGTTTATTGATATACATTGTCATGCTTTTAAAAGACCTTATATATGGATAGATGGAAAACCACTTTTTTCAACACCTGAACAGATTTTAAAAAGATATGATGAACTTGGAATTGAAAAAGGAGTTTTACTACCAATTGTAAATCCAGAAGTATATTTGCCTCAATCAAATGAGGAGATAATTGAAATATGCGAAAAATATCCTGATAGATTTATTCCTTTTTGTAATATTGACCCGCGAGCAATAACAAATTCTCCTGAAGCAGATTTTGAAAAAATTTTGAATTATTATAAATCACTTGGATGTAAGGGAATTGGAGAAGTTATGCCAAATTTACCATTTCTTGATGAAAGGGTTTTAAATTTATTTAAACATGTTGAAAAGGTCGGATTTCCATTAATTTTTGATGGTAATGGAAGATTGGGTAATACTTATGGACTTTATGATGAACCTGGGCTTACTCAACTTGAAAAATGCCTTTCAATGTTTCCAGATTTAAAAATTCTCGGTCATGGTCCTACTTTCTGGGCTGAAATATCTATTTTAAAAAAACAAGAGGATAGATACACATATCCGGATTATCCTGTAATAGAAGAAGGTGCTGTTCCAAAACTTATGAGAAAATATAAAAATCTTTATGGAGACCTTTCAGCAGGAAGTGGATATAATGCTTTAGCAAGAGACCCTGAATATGCAGTTAAGTTTATAAATGAATTTAAAGACCGACTTTTATTTGGAACAGATTTATGCAGACCCGACCAGAAAATCCCTCTTGTTCAATTCCTAATAAATCTTGTTGAAAAAGGGAAAATAAGTGAAACTACCTTTAATAAAATTGCAAGAGAAAATGCAAAGAAATTATTAAACCTATAAAATTTCAAAATTAAAGGTTTTTAAGATTGAATTTCCAGATAGGTAATTCTATCTTACAACCATTTTCTTTTTGGAAATTCTTCCAGTAATCTATCCAGTTTTCTTCATTGATTGCATTTGAAACAAAAACATTGCATCCCCAGAGATATAAATTCCCTTTACCATAATTTCTTCTTATCCCTGCAATTTTCCCATTCCCATATTTTGCAATTATTTCTCCCTTCTCAGGAAGGTAAAAATTATTTTCTTCTCTTTTACCATAAAGAAGATGCCTCATAAAAATTGGATATTTTTTCCCTGAAATTTCTATATATACTCCTTTTCCATTTAAATCAAATTTTTCTTTGCCTTTCTCAAGTTTTGATGTGCCAAACCATTTTTCTTTTAAGACATTTAAGTTATTTCCTTCTATATCATAACTTAAAGCCTTTGGATCGGTTAATACAAGACATCCTCCATTTTTTACATATCCATCAAGTTTTTCAAAAATTTTCTTTGTTGCTATTTCAAACCTCGGTATATATATAACTTTATATTTTGAAAGATTTACCTCATTTTTTTCAACCATTGTATCACTTATAAAATCAAACCAACTTCCTACCTTTTCTCCAATTATTGAATAGGCAGTATAAACTTCATTTGCATTTGTTCTAAATCCTTCTCCAGCATGGGAATAATAAGAATAAAAAATTGCAGTATCGGACTGAGGAAATTTTATTTTTTTCATATTTTTTAATAAAGAGGAAACTTTAAGCATTGAAGCATATATATCTTGCTGGTAAAATCTGGGTCTTCCAGAATCATAAAATTCAATCGCAGTTGCACCATTTTTAACTGCTTGTGATACCCATTCAATTATATCCTCACCATCTGGGGTATAACCACCATAAGGAAATGCCTGAATAATTGTTTTTATATTTTTACAATTAGAAAGGTCTTTCAAAAGTTTTGTCCCAAATCCATGATTGTATGTTCCTCTATAATTCAATTCCTCAATATAAGAAGCATAAGGGTCGCATGATAACCAGTCCAAACCTTTATTTCTGAATGCAGAAAAATCTATAAAATCAATCCCGAGAATGAAATTAAAATTACATGGTTCATAACATATATTCGGCAATATTGAATGCAAAGTTTTATCTATCTGTATTCTCTGAGATATGAATTTATCAGTAACCCATCTCCCGAAAGCAATCCATTTAAATTTGTTTTCTTCTTTATTTTTGTAATATTCCTTTGAAAAAATATCCGGTAATCCGTATTTCCCAAATCCATATTTCTCTTTTATTTCTCTATCAACCGATTTAAGAAAGGAAGAATCCGGATTTTTAACAATGCTGAATTGTTTTATAATATTATTAAATGGCTCATCCCTGCCTTTATAAAAATCAACAAATTCAAGGTTTTTATAATCTGAGGCATATTTTTTTACCATTTCTATAACAGTTTCTACATATACAGGGTCAAGTTCTGATATACTTCTAAAAGGAGGAGCATTTTTTATTAAACTTTCTGCTCCCTTTTTAGAAGCAAGTTCTGCAACATATGAATTTTCAGTATAAACCCAGAGTTTCATACCATATTTTTTATACATTTCTTCAAAAAAATTCACTCCGCCTTTCCAGGCAAACTTTTCAAATGCCCATGGTAAAGAAGGACCATACAAACCATTCTTTCCCATTTCTTCTAAAATTTCTAACTGTATTTTTTTCCATTCATCTTCAGAATATTTTTTTTCAAGATTTTTGTCCGGATATATTCCACCGAGATACCATGAACTTATTTTGTAATTCCCCTTTTCTTCAGAAAAAATTTCTTTTGAATCTTTTTGATTAAGAACCGGTCTTGAAATCTTGTAAGGGTTATAAATATTCGTTGTATCTTCCTTAAAATTTTTTCTCTCAATAATACTTATATTGTCAAGAAATATAGTTCCTTTAACATCCTCCATCCTTATAACAAAATGGCACAAAGTTGCTTCAGGAGGAGTTATAAAATCGCACTCAAAAAAATGCCAGTTATTATCATTATTATTTTCTGTAATATTAAATAATTTCCTTCCAGCACTTCCATTTGCTCCATTTTCCTTATTGAAATTTAAAAGTATTTTTATATTTGAAATATCTGGCATAATATCAATATTTTTATACCAGAAAGAAAGGGTATATTTCGTATTTTGTTTTACAGGAAAAAAGGAAAATATTGTTCCTACAACATCATAATCAGGGACATAAATTTTGGCATAACAATAACCTTCTTGGGCTTCTTTGCTGTCTTCAATAATTTTAAATTCCATTTTTGTGTCTGAAGGATATATATTCCATTGCCATTTATACTGGATGTTTTTTTCAAAACCACCAATTAAGAATATATTCTGACTTGATAAACATCCAAATAAGAGGAAACTTAATAATAAATAGAATTTCTTCATTTTTCTCCTTTTTTAAAAAATAAAGGGCTGGAGAAAAAACTCCAGCCCTTTTATTTTTTATTTTTTAAAGTCAAGATACTGAAGCGTTCTTGTTATCCAGTGAATAGAAGTTGGTGGAAGTTCATTATACTGAAAATGAGCAACATGCCCATCCATGTATAAAACATTTATACTTTTATCAGAATGATTAAAAGGAGAAGTTGTCTGATATGGACACATATCTGTCCATATAACTTTTCCTGCCTGCTGTGGAGTAAATCTATCCCTTGGTGTTGAATCCCTTGTACCTGCACCTATTCTATTATACCAGTGAACAATATAACTTGCATATCCATCAGCAGTACTTGTTCCAGCACTTCTTACAGAAAAGTAATATCTATCACTTGGACACTTAAATATTTCAAAAAGTTTTATTGCATATGCTCTTGCCTGAGAAGGTGGATAATTTTCAAGTCTTACATTTCTTCCAAGATATCCTCCCCAGATTAATAGTCCAGGAGGATATTTTGCAGCATAATCTTTTGGAGATATTGTAAAGTAATAACCATAACAGTAATTCGCAGGTGCAGCAGATGCTCCAGGAATATATCCATCGTAATCCTCGGCATACATCAAAGTTGCAAGCCCTATCTGTTTTAAATTATTAATACATATCGCCTGTCTTGCTTTCTCTCTTGCTTTAGATAAAGCAGGTAGAAGCATCGCTGCAAGAATGGCTATTATAGCCACTACTACAAGTAATTCTATGAGAGTAAAACCTTTTCTTCTCATATCCTCTCCTCCTTTCATCTTTATTTCAGACATCTTTAATTTATTTTTCATTTTGCCCTCCTTTTTATTTTGTAATATAATTTTAAGTGGATTTAAGAGAAAAAAAATATTAAAATTTGCAGATAAGTATTAAAATTTGCAGTTATAAAATAATGAAAACAGAATTGGATAGAAATAATTTAAATTTAAGCAATTCCCAAAAAGCATACTTCATAGAAAGAGAACCCATTTTCCAACAATTAGTTTCAGAAGAAGAAATTATTGATGTAAAATGGATTTTCCCTAAAAACCCTACATTTATTGGCTTTCATAATGAATATGAAATACATTTTTTCAAAAAGGGAGAAGGAGTATATTATATAGGGGGAAGAAAATGTGAAGTTGAAAGAAACCATATTGTAATAATAAAACCAAAACAGATACATTATTTTATTCCTAAAAAAGACACGCAGATAGAAAAAGGGACATTGTATTTTACTCCGAATCTCTTTAGAATAATCAACTCAAAAAAATTCCCCCAAAATTTCCCCTGTTCATTTCAGGTAAATGAAGACGAAGCGATTATTATAGAAATGATTTTCAAATTTCTTTTAAAGGAAAAAAAAGAAAAAAATATTTACTGGGATGAAATAGTAAAGGCGCAATTGAAAATCCTTATTCTATTAATAAAGAGGCTTGGAAGACAAAATAAGCAAAAACATATCGTCTCTCCTCTTGTTAAAAAAATTATAGAGTATATAGAAAAAAATTTCAGAAATCATTTCTCCATTCAAAAAATGGCAAATGACCTTCAAATTTCAATTAGTCATCTTTCACATACTTTTAAACAGAATATGGGTTTAACTATAAAACAGTATTTATTACAGAGGAGAATAGCAGAGGCAAAATTTATAATAGAAAATCAACCTTATGTAAAAATGAGTGTTGTTGGAGAAAAAGTTGGTTTTTCAAATTTCTCTCTTTTTAATAGAACATTTAAGAAAATGGTCGGAATGTCTCCTTCTGCCTACCAAAAAATTGCATTGTATAAAGAATAGAAAAATTACCAATTAATAATAAGTATTTTTTACTATAGAAATTTTGCTTAAACGATTGAACTCTTGACAAAAATAAATTTATATGGTAATATATGAATAGGAGAAAAAAATGAAAACACTTAAAGAGATAGCAGAGGAACTTGGAGTGAGTGTAGCGAGAGTTGTCAAGAATTTTGTGTCTGGTTCACCTCCTTTCTTCCAAATCTTAAATTGAAAAGTTGTAATATCTCATACTCATTAACTTTTAAATTTATAACAGGATTTTTCCATCTCCCTTCCCTTAAATTCTCCCAAATTAAGTAAAAATTTATATCTACTAACTCTTTTGACTGAAAATATCCTCCAGTTCTTATCCTCTTTTCCTCAAGTTGTCTGTTTATATTCTCGCACGCATTTGTTGTATAGATATATTTCCTGTTCTTTTAGGATATTTTTTAAATGTAAAGTATTTTTCTTTATTGGCTTCTATCTTCTTTATAAAATAGGGATATTTTTTCTTGTATTTCTCAATCAATAAGTTAAACTCCTCTATCGCTTGCTCAAAATTTTGGCATCCTATCATTATCTTTTTTATCC
>Ga0080004_1110751_pt1 | contig 15849 bp, 20 predicted proteins | sample WasSprMetagenome_FD_69207 | JGI IMG/M metagenome (GOLD analysis project Ga0080004, IMG submission 69207) | Sulfidic aquatic microbial communities from Washburn Spring, Yellowstone National Park, USA - WS (SPADES assembly) (version 2) | ecosystem: Environmental > Aquatic > Thermal springs > Hot... | reverse complement strand
TGGGATACGTAGCGAGCGTCCCTGTTAAGGTCAACCTAGTATATGAAAACCTAACAGTGGGGAAACCCTATGCTATAGTCTTGAAACAGAAAAATGATAGTGGAACGAAGTGGGGGGAAGGCGATGCTATCTACTTCGCTTATTTCACGTGGAATTTAGATGCCTATCCCCATGGTTATCCCTCAATTAGCGACGACCAAGGAAAAAGCTGGCATAAGTGGCACAGCGAAGGAGATTTGCTCTTTAAAATTTACGTTCCAGGCAATCCAGAAAGGACTTATAATTTACTTGAATCGCAGTTTTCTAAAACAATGATATATATTTGGAATGCATCCATAAATGAGTTTTCAATATTAAATAACTCCTTATGCGAGGAGGAAAGAATGAAACTTAATTTTGAACTTTCCAGTCCAGGCATGTATCATGTTGTAGTAAATGCATCTGAGCCATTTGTGTTGACACTATCTGAGAGGTATGATCCATTATGGCAAGTAAATATAGTAGGAGCAGTACATCTCCCCGTGCTGTCAACCATGAATAGCTATTACGTGAATAAGACTGGTGAAATTGAAATGGTAGTCGAATATGCTATGAACACACCTTTCGAGCTAGGTAAGCGGCTCTCTTTGTTGTCTATAATTGGAATGATAATCTTGCTAACATTAATGGAGCTAAAGCCACTCGATAAATGGAGGAAATGCCGCTAGTCATGTCGCATCCATATGTTTACCATGCAATGGTTCTTCAAGAATCCCACATCTGACTAAAAGTGTTGTGCTGGATGTTGGATGTGGTAAGGGGATTTGGGGATACTTAATGAGGAGCGAAAAGCACGGTGATGAGGCTTACCTCATCGGTCTCGATTTAGAAAAGAAATGTCTATCGTTTTGCAAGCGTTTTAATGTTTATGACGATTTAATATTAGCGGAAGCCTCTTGTCTGCCATTTAGAAGCAAATCCATAGATGTTATTCTAGCATCAGAAGTTATAGAGCACCTTCCAAGAGAAAGAGAAGTTAAATTTTTGAAAGAGATAGAAGATATTTGTAGAAAAAGGATCATAATAACAACTCCAAACGGCTTTTTAAAGCAAGCAGAAGAACTCATTGAAAACTCACCTCTTCAAAAGCATAAGTCGGGATGGTCAGTAAAGGACTTTAAAAGGCATGGTTACAGAGTTCACGGTCTCGGTTTAAGGGCGCCTATTCTAATACTGATGCCAAATCCCATAGCTTATAGATTTCCAAGGGTTGCCAGATTACTAGTAGCCGTTAAGGATGTAGGCTAATACATTAAAAGTACGCAAATCCCCAATAGTCTTAAACATAACGAAACATGGTTCGCGCGCTAAAATATGCGCTAAAATATGATTGGAGAATTATAGTAAGACAGTACTACAAGATGTACGAAGAAATTGCTGGGAGATGATTTGCTTTGAGTATAGATTACAATAAAACCTGGGAGGATTATGAAAAGGGAATATGGCTGTTGGATAGCTACAGGTTTCTAAAGTCTTATAAGCTCCTCGAAGGAGAAAAAATAGGTAGGTTGCTTGGAATAGGTATTCTTGCTGGGAAGGAGCTTTTACCTTTGCTTGAGAGAGGTTATGATTGCTATGGCATTGAACTTTCAGAGGCTTATGAAGTTGCCAAGAGAAGGGGGATAAAATGCATAAAGCATGATGTGAATAAAGGAATTCCGTTCGATGACGAATTTTTTGATGTGGTATGGGCTGAGGAGGTAATTGAACATATATATGATACTGATTACTTTGTTAGTGAGGTCTACAGAGTATTGAAGGATGGCGGAGTTTTTATTCTATCGACCCCAAACTTAGCATCATTAATCAACAGGTTTAGGTTGCTCTTCGGGCTACAGCCACGTTATGTCCAATTCAGCATTGAGGGGCCAGGGCATATCAGATATTACACCGCCAAAGCGCTTAAAAAGCAGTTGATGAAGCATGGCTTCGTTATAGAGAGGATCATCGGTAACTTCCTTAGCTTTCCCGATCCGTTTCCGAAGAAGCCCTTAAGGAGATATATTTTAAGTCATCTTGGAACGATTTTCCCGACACTTAGCGAGAACATCATAGTTAAGGCGAGGAAACCGAGGAGCTGAGTGTAGATTGAGAGTTTTAGCAGCTCCAGCATGCTACCTCATAAGTGATGAAATGGGTAGCGACCCAACAGCAATATATGAACTCATACGCTCACTTAGTTTAAACCATGGTGTAAGCATTTATGCTATTGCTAATAAAGTTAGGATTCATAATCCCTTACCTAGTAAAGTGAAGCTTGCTGAGCTTAATGTTGATTATGGAGGCAGTTTAATCGAACAAATCGTCTTCACTTTAAAGTATTATAAAGAGGGAGGGAGGCTAATGAAAAGGGGAAAATTTGATATACTTCATCACATGTCCCCTCCCTCCTTTGGAAGTACATTCAATCCCTTAGTCGTATTTGATAAAGTTGACTTACCTTTTATCTTAGGTCCTGCAATGCATAATGTTCCCTTATCCGCAGAGCTTATGGAGGATCTTAAACTTATGAAGTTCGGCCATAGTTGGGGGGATTTAAAATCTAGTATTGAAGTTGCTAGAGATCGAATATTAAATGCTTCCTCATCGAAGTTTAAAAGTCTGATTGCTCGTTGGTTTCTCGAGACGGTAGATAGGGCTGACGCCATAATTGTTGTCAATAATTTTACGAGAAGAGCTTATGAGGAGATTGCAAACCCCAAGAAGGTTAAAGTGATACCTTACGGCGTCAATTCAGAAAAATTTCCCTACAGCCCTCCACCGAGGAACTATGATATCGTTACTCTTGGAGGTCTTTACAAGAGGAGGGGGATACATCATCTCATTATGGCTATGCCTAAAATCGTTAAGGAATTCCCTGAGACGAAGTTACACATAGCTGGGGATGGACCTCAAAAAATAAATCTTCTCAGACTATCCAAGAAATTAGGTATTAGCAATAACATCATATTTCACGGCCTTATCCCCCACAATAAGGTTGCCGATCTTTACAAAGCATGTAGAGTGGTGGTTCTTCCCACCTTGCATGAGTGCTTTGGTCTCATCCTCCTTGAGGGTATGTCCTCCGGCCGCCCAGTCGTTGCTACTGATGCCGTCGGCCCCCGTGAAATAGTCGTTAATGGCAAAAATGGTTACATAGTCCCGATGGGAGATCCCGATGCATTAGCAGAAGCCATATGCAAACTGTTAGGAGACTACGACCTCTCCTATAGGATGGGGCTAGAGGGGAGACGTTTAGTAGAAGAAAGATACAGCTGGAAAATCATCGCCGGGCAATACTATGAAATTTATGAAAAGCTCGTTTACAGCTAATATGGTGCGTTAGTGTAACTGTAAGATGCGCTATGATGTTGCTATAGCAAGGTAATAATCAATGGAACGTTATGAGAAGAATTACTTTGAGAAGTATTACAAGGGGTATAAATTTGAGAGTATACGTTTCTATGCATATAGAATGACTCGGGCTTTGGTCGAAATTCTTAAGCCTAAAAGGGTTTTAGATGTCGGTTGCGCAAGAGGATTTCATGTCCTTTTTCTCAGGAAATTTGGGGTTGAGGCTTATGGAGTTGATATAAGTAGATATGCCATCGAAAGAGCTCCAAAATCAGTAAAGCGGTATTTATTCGTAACAGACTGTGAACATGAAAATCTACCTTTTCCCAATGGATATTTTGACCTCGTAACCATGCTCGAGGTAATTGAGCACTTAAGTAACTATAATCATGCACTTAAGGAAGTTAATAGGGTTTTAAGTAATGGGGGGAAACTTTTCATAACCACCCCCCTTCCACCAAGAGGACAAGATCCCACTCATGTCCATGTTTACGATAGATCTACATGGCTTAGCATATTCTATAAGCATGGTTTTCAGGAAACCGCTGAATCTAAAAGTTTAGCTACAGATGTATTGAAAAGATATCGACTTTATTTACCTCTCGTCATTAAGACACCAAAGGATGTAGGAAGAGCGTTGATGGAGATTATCTCCATAATAAAGCGAGAGAAAAGTCAAGTTTTTCTTTTAGTTAAGGCGACTTCCCATGGAGATAGACAGAACTTTAGCTTACGTTAGGCCTTTTGGCAGGCATACTTTGGGAATAAGTGTTAACGAGAAGTACAGCCCATTCGAGAAAGTTAAGTACATAGGTGCTGACATTTCCCCTAATGATTGGTCGTGGCTGGGATTAAAAAGGGTTGAGCTTATAAATGTCAAGGCTAGGGAGTTTCGCTTTGTTAGAACTTTCTGGGCTGAGTTGATTGGTTTAGAACGGCATTTAAGAGACGTGGACTTCATAGATACTGCTGAGCTATACACGCCATTTAGCTATCAGTGCGCTAAGGTCGCTAAAGAGCTTAAAAAGCCTCTCGTGGTTTCCGTGATCGAAACTATACCTAAACATATTTCTTCACGTCTTCCGCCATGGTCCCTTTACACCAAATACGTGATGGAGCATGCAGACCTCTTAGTAGCCTTAAGTAACAAAGCCAAAGAATATCTGTTATCTATTGGAGCCAAAGAGGATAAGGTTAGAGTTTTACGTCAGGGAGTTGATTTAGACCGTTTCCATCCTTCCAAGAATAGACCTCTCAGGGATGCAGTTAGGGTACTATTTGTTAGCTCCCTATCTAAGAGACGGGGGCTAATTGAACTTTTAAAGGCAACTAAGATGCTGTGCAATAATGGAGAAAGGGTGGAATTGTGGCTTGTCGGTGATGGACCATTGAAATCGCTGGCCCAAAGCTACGCTCAAAAGTATCCAGTGAAATTACTGGGCCACATTCATTATAGGGATTTGCCAGAAGTCTATAGGCAATGTGATATCTTTTGCTTACCTGGTAAGGATGTCTATAGGTTTGGCATTAAGGTTATGGAAGATGGACAATACACGATAGCCGTATTGGAAGCCATGGCTTCTGGTCTACCCTTAGTTGTCAGTGATTCTGGCGCTTATCCTGAGATAGTTGGTTCTGATAACTTCATAGTTGAACAAGGAAATGCTAAACAACTTTACGAGTCTCTGAAGATTTTAGTCGAGGATGAGAAGTTACGACGAAGAATTAGTGCTAGTAATAGGGCAAGAGCTGAGAAGCTTTTTGATGGGAAAAAGTGCTGTGAAGCTTATGCTGAAGAGCTCATCAAGCTAGTTTGATAGCATTATAATGTAACTATGAAAATTGAGAGTTACCCATTTGTTTCTGTCCTGATTTTGAATTATAATGGATTGAAATATGTTGACAGATGTCTATCTTCCGTCCTTCGAACGAATTATCCGAACTTTGAAGTCATATTTATTGATAACGCTTCCACTGATGGGAGTTGTGAATATGTGGAGAAGAGGTATGGCAATGGCCCCCACCTCAAGATAATCAGAAACAGGGAGAATTATGGCTTCGCTAAGGGGAATAATATAGGTGCTAAACATGCGAAGGGTGATTACTTAGTCTTTCTCAACATAGATACGGAGGTGGAGTCTTGTTGGCTTAAGGGGCTGGTTGAATTCATGGAATCTGATCCAAGCATTGGAGCAGCGCAGGCTAAGTTGCTTAGGATGGACGATCCCCAAAGGCTTGATACTTGTGGGCATAAGCTTACGATTTACGGTTACACTTATGAGGTGGGTTTGAACGATAAAGCTGATCTCTACAATGAGCCATTCGAGATCCTTGCTGGTAAAGGTGCAGCTCTCATTGTTAGACGGGACGTGTTCAAGGAGGTGGGAGGATTTGACGAGGATTACTTCCTCTTGAGGGAGGAGACGGATTTATGTTGGAGGATATGGCTCAGAGGATACAAGGTGGTCTTCATCCCCAACTCTATAGTTTACCATTATGTTGGAGGCACATTTAAGGGAAGCAGAATTCAATCAATTTACTTCTTCCAGAGGAACATGCTCATAACACTCATGAAGAACCTTGAACTCCGTAACCTGCTTAAGATATTACCTGCGCATATCTTCCTTCTCCTAGTCGACTCACTCTATACAGATTTAAAGAATAGGAGGGCTTATAGGTTGCATGCTACAGTTCGATGCATCATTTACATTATTAGCAACTTTAGGCGGGTTTGGATGAAGAGAGTAATTGTTCAAAGCTCGCGGAAGATGAGTGACAGGGAGCTTTTTAAACATGTAATGGCTAGGGTGTCATTGATGGAAAAGTTGCGTGAAAGGTCTAGGGCTAGGCTATGACAAGTAGGTGAAAGCTTTTAAGACCTTGTTGGGATATGTGAAGATATGAAGGGTGTTGTTCTTCATGGTGGTGCTGGTACTAGGCTTAGGCCTTTGACTTATAGTGGTCCTAAGCAGTTGATTCCTGTGGCTAATAAGCCTGTTAGTCAGTATGTTGTTGAGGATCTTAGGGATTGTGGTGTTAGGGATATTGCGATAATTCTAGGCGAAACTTTTCCTGAGCTTGTTAAGGAGTATTATGGTGATGGAAGTGGGTTTGGTGTTAGGATTACTTATATTTATCAGGGTAAGCCTCTTGGGATAGCCCATGCTGTTGGTTTGTGTAGGGATTTTGTTGGTGATTCGCCTTTCATAGTTTATCTTGGTGATAATATACTTCAGTATGGTATTAAAGCTCATTTTGAAAAATTTGTTTCTGGAGATTATGATGCTATGGTTTTGTTGAAGGAGGTTGATGATCCAAGTAGGTTTGGTGTGGCGAAATTTGATGAGGAGGGTAGGCTTGTGAAGCTTGTTGAGAAGCCTAAGGAGCCTCCGAGTAGATTCGCCCTTGTGGGTGTATACTTCCTTAAGCCAGTGATATTTGATGTTATTAGGGATTTGAAGCCTAGTTGGAGGGGGGAGCTTGAAATTACTGATGCACTTCAAATGTTGATTGATAGGGGGTTTAATGTTGGATACGATTTTGTTAGGGGGTGGTGGTTTGATACTGGGAAGAAGGATGACATATTAACTGTTAATGCAAAGATACTTGATGAGAGGATAACTGGATGTGTTAGGGGGGTTTTGGAGAACTCTAAAGTTGAGGGTAGGGTTGATATTGGTGAGGGGACGAGGATAATTAATAGTGTGGTTAGGGGGCCAAGCATAATTGGTGAGAAATGCATTATAAGGGATTCATACATTGGACCCTATACAAGCATAGGTAACAATGTGAGCATAATTGGTAGTGGAGTAGAGTATTCAGTGATAATGGATAATGTTAGTATAAGTGGTGTGGATAGGCTTGATGAATGCCTAGTGGGCAGGTATTCGAGGATAGTCAAAGCTGAGGGGAATAGGAGGGCTGTGAAACTCCACATAAGCGACTATTCGGAGATAATATTGTAGGTTTAAGGGGTTTTAATTGAAGATTCTAGTGACTGGGGCAGGTGGATTATTAGGTTCGAGAATTGTGGAGTTGGCTTCAGAACGTGGACATGAGGTTTATGGTTTATACTTGAATCATCCACCATCAATGGGATTTAAAATTAAAATGGACATTACAGACTTCAATGGAGTTGAGAAGCTCATAAATCAATTGAAGCCACATGCAATCATACATTGCGCAGCCATAACCGACGTAGACCTATGTGAGAAGAATAGGGATTTAGCGTTGAAAGTGAATTATGAAGCCACAAAAATCATTGCGAAAGCCTCCGAGAAAATAGATGCACACATGATCTATATATCAACAGACTACGTATTCGATGGATTGAAGGGGATGTATAGGGAGGAGGATAAGCCAAACCCAATAAACACATACGGCTTAACAAAGCTTCTAGGGGAAACTGCTGTAATGGAGAATTGCAATAGAAGCCTGATTGCGAGGGCAAGCGTAATATATGGGTCTAAGCCTGCAGCTGGGAAAGTGAACTTCGCACTATGGGTTATGGGGAAACTTAAGTCTGGAGAAAGGGTTAAGGCTTTAAAAGACCAATACATATCACCAACACTAAACACAAATCTAGCCCTAATGATATTGGATGCATTGGAAATGAATTTAACTGGAATAATCCACATGTCTGGGGCCACTAGGGTGTCAAGATATGAATTCGCAATACAAATAGCTAGGAAATTCAATTTAGATGAAGGGCTTATAGAGGAAGCCTACATGCACGAAATGAGTTGGGTTGCTAAGAGACCTAGAGACTCATCACTAAACGTTTCAAAAGCCTCAAGAATGTTGAATGTTAAACCCATGAATTTAAATGAAGCTTTAGAGAAATTGTATTTTGAGTTGAAAGAGAATGCTTGAAGGCATAATAGTTAAACCTCTAAAGAGATTTGTGGATGAGAGGGGGTCATTCACAGAAATACTCAGAACTGATTGGAAGGATATAGTGAAGGATGAAATTGTCCAAGCAAACCTATCCATAACATACCCAAACATTGTTAGAGCATGGCATAAACATGAGAGGGGGCAGGTGGACTACATGATCGTAGTGAAGGGGGCATTGAAGATATGCGCATACGACGATGAGAGCAAAGAGTTGGATGAGATAATATCCACAGCGGAAAACCTGCAAATCGTGAGGATACCTGGAAAGTATTGGCATGGATTCAAAGCCTTCGGAACAGAACCAGCAATACTAATATACTTCACAAACAAGCTATACGATTACAACAACCCAGATGAGGCTAGAAGACCTTGGAACGACCCAACAATAATACCCGTGAAGATAAATGGTAGAAGCGATGACCCAAGATGCAACAAGCCTTGGGACTGGTTCGCACCACCACACAAATAGAGGGGGTAGCATGAGAATACTGGTTACAGGTGGACTTGGATTCATAGGATCAAACTTCATAAGATACATGCTCACAACCGAGAGAAACGTGGAGATAGTTAATCTTGACAAGATGGGGGTGGGCTCAAACATAGAAAACCTAAGAGACGTGGAAAAGGATGAGAGGTATAGGTTTGTTAAGGGCGATATAAACGATTCAACAATTCTAAGCAAATTGATTAGGGAGGTTGATGGTGTAGTCAATTTTGCAGCTGAAACACATGTTGATAGGAGCATAACGGACCCGAGAGCATTCCTAGAAAGCAATACTATGGGAACATTCAACCTCCTGGAGAATGCTAGAAGGTTCAATAGGAAGGTGAGGATAGTGCACGTCTCAACGGATGAGGTTTATTCAGATATACTTGTAGGCTCTTATGATGAGGAGAGCAGGTTGAAGCCATCATCCCCATACTCAGCATCAAAAGCCGCTGCAGACATGTTCTGCCACGCATACCACAGAACCTACGGCTTAGACATAATAATCACGAGGTGCGTAAACAATTTCGGCCCATACCAATTCCCGGAGAAGCTGATCCCAAAAACGATAATAAGGGCTAAATTGGGATTGAAAGTTCCAATATATGGTTCAGGAAGGAATGTGAGGGATTGGATTTACGTCCTAGACCACTGTGAAGCATTGAAACTAGTCCTTGAAAGAGGAGTATCGGGGGAGATATACAACATTTCAGCTGGAAATGAGTATGAGAATATTGAGGTTGTTAGGAGGATACTGAGGATTATGGGGTTGGGAGAGGATATGATGGTATTCGTTGAAGATAGGCCTGGACATGATTTAAGGTATAGCATAAACTCATCGAAGATTAGGAGGGAGCTTGGCTGGAAGCCTAAATATGATTTCGAGGAAGCATTAAGGGAGACTGTGAAGTGGTATATTTTGAATGAATGGTGGTGGAAGCCCCTAGCAGATGAGAGAGTTCTACATCCCACACCATGGAAACTTAAATGATTGTTTGGCGAATTGGATAGGATAAGTATTGGTAATGTTGATGTTTTTAGGGATTGGAGTCATGTTGAGGATATTGTTAGGGATTAAGTGGATTGTTATTTGAATTTTGAGAATATATTCTTTTGAACAATTCCCCCACATATTCTCTTATGCTTATCATCTTTGCTCGTATTATCTTTGTATATGTTTATTTGTATTAGTATTAGGGGGGTCTTGAATGCAGTCGCTTGGTGAGAGAGTGATAGATGAGATAGGGGCTGATAAGAGGCTGAAGATGAGGCTTGCGGAGCTGATTATATCTGAGCCTGATGTGAGACTTTTTATAATAAATTCACTTCTCCCGGATGTAGCGAAAAGGGAGGACATAAAGGAACTTAGAAGCGAGATAACGCAGTTAAGGGGGGAGATGACACAGTTGAGGGGGGAGATAGCGCAGTTAAGGGGTGAGGTGCACAGCAACTTCAAGTGGACTATAGGGGCCATGCTGACGATATGGGGTGCAACCGTGATCCCAATTCTCCTTAGACTAATAGGGGCAATATGATGTGTAAAATTGCTGATCGTAGCTTACCCTATTCCCCTTCGATTTCCATCCTCATTGGTTTCTCCAGCCCCTCAGATATGTTTAATGCCAGAAAGGTATGATCAAGTGATAATAAACTATGATGGAGATGAGGGATTGCTGAGATATAAGTACTTGATGTAAGTAAGGTTTTGGAAACATTTTAACAGAGGTTTTTAAGGTTTTCGAAAGGAAAGTTGTTGAAATAGTTTAATATTGATGGTTGAAATGTCCGTTTCCAATACGTTTTCATGCTTTTGAAATGAACTTCAAGGGAGGAGGAAATGATCCTTCAACATCCCTCTACGCTCCCCACCTTGATCTAGAAAAACATTGAGTTAACGGAGCACTTACCCCTTAGAAGAGATTTATAAGGGCTCTAAAGTTGAGGGAATTTATATGAGGGCTGTAGATTACATTTGAGCTTTACGCATACAATTAACATACTGTTGCTGGATAGTTAGCATTTTATAACTATCCGTTCCACCTCATGAGTGGCTTTCGCCGTCAACGGTGAGGGGCGGCGCATCGGGAGTTTTATGGTGATGATCTTCCACCAATTATTAGGACTAGCCCCGTTAATGCTGAGTTGATTAAGTATGCTAATAACTCGTTTTTGGCTATGAAGGTTAGCTTCATAAATATGATTGCAAACCTATGCCCATAAGGCCAACCTATTCAGATGTGTGGGAAGATAATGATTTTGGTTGTGAGCATTTTCAGATATTTCGTAATGGTTTTAATTTGGAGGATTTGGAAATTTACAGCCACTGGAGAAATGGAGAAATTGGAGAAAGTTTTATGTAGCTTCAAACTTCTCTAGTTCACGCTGGAATCCCATTCTCTAGAGATATCAATTCTCCAAAACACGCAAATTTTGGTTCTAATACATTTTGGAGCCATATATGGTTCCAAAATGTCATTGAGGGGGAGTATAGGTTTAGGATTAGGGAGAATGAGATAGTCATAATAGTAGCTGCACTAAGGGAATATGTGGAAGTTTTTGGAGACCCTCATAAAATTACATGAAGACCCAAAATTCAAAGCTTTGGAGGGGGAGATCCCACTACCCCCTAGGGAGGGGCTTGAACTAATGTTAAATGTCACTACAAACCTTGAATACAGGATCGAGAGGGCATCTGGGGGAGTAAAGAAGACTTCAATAAAACCTATGAATCTTCGTTGAGCTTCAATGTCCAACAAAATTGTGGTTCCATATGACAAATACGCATATTGTTACGATCACACTTTAATATTTCCCAAACCTCCAAGCCTCATTGGAGAATGCTCACAGAAGGCTTCATGCTCCAACAGTTACTAGGGGAATCTGGAGAGGAGGATTTTGGAGAATCTCCAAGTCTCCAATACATATTTCAGGTCCATAGAAGCCAACCTATTGCGTAGGCATCTGACAGCCTTCCAGAGAGTTGAGTTGGCGAAGCCACTCCTAGAAATCAAACGTGAACTGGCAAGGCAAAGACAACTTCCCTTCTTTATAATTCATTTTATCCTGACATGTTCTATTATCCATTAGTATTTTAGTTCATAAGTTTAAAATATCTCCATTGTTAGAGTGTATAGTGTATGGTGAAGTTGAGGTTTGGTGTAGTTATAGAGAAGGATGAGGATGGTTATTATGTGGCGTATGTTCCTGAACTTCCAGGTTGCCATACTCAGGCTAGAACGTTGGATGAGCTTTTGGAGAGGATTAAGGAGGCTGTGGAGCTCTACCTTGAGGTTGAGGGGCCAATCGATGTGAAGAGGGAGCTGATCGGCGTCCAATTCATTGAGGTTGGTGTAAGTGAGTCTAAGACCGCTTCCAGCTGACAAGGTTATAAAGGTTCTTGTAAAGATTGGCTTCAAGCCTGTGAGGCAGAGGGGAAGTCATGTAATACTAAAGCGTGATGATGGAAGGGTGACAGTAATTCCAGTTCACAGAGGGGAAGAAATAGGGAGGGGCTTACTCTCCAAAATAATTAAGGACGCAGGCTTAACAAAGGAAGAGTTTCTCAAGTTATTAAAAGAAACATAATAATTATGTACGCTGGGAAAATTCAGGAATTAGGATATGGTAGAGCTTAGGAATAATTTGAGGTATAGCCTCAACTCCTCAAAAATTAGGAGGAAGCATTAAAGGAGACTGTGGAATGGTATATTGCAAATGAATGGTGGTGGAAGCCATTGGCTGATGAAAGAGTTCTACACCCCACACCATGGAAACTTAAATAGGTAATGAAATTCTTAAACATTAATGGTTCTTTCATAAGATTGATGAAAACCAACGGTTGTGAATGGTGGGAGGGTATATGATCCGGAAGTTTACTCTAAAATGTTGAAGTTTGAAGCGATGGGATTTAACTATTGGAAGATTTCGTGAGAATCCTTTTGGTGATGGTTGTGATGCACTTTATTTAATTTGGAGTTATGGGTATTGGATTTGGTGAAATATTCTTCTTTAATGTTTGCTTTAATTTCTATGACGGTTTTATTTTGATGGAGGAACTATGGGCGCTTTTAATTCATAAATTTAAGGGTGTAGTTGAGATGGATTTTTAAGTTTGGGATGTATTTTAGTGTAGGATTATGAGCGTAGTTATCCCTAGGAAGATTGCTGAGGAGCTTGAGAGGAGAAGTATAGACGCGGAACCCCTCATTGTAGACTTTTTAGTTAAGCTATTAAACTTAGACCCTCAAATTGCTGCTGAATCTCACTTGGAACTTGCATTAAGATACTTGGAGGAGGGGAGGAAGCTAATTGACGAAGATCCTGTTCAGTCCAGTGAGAAGCTCTATAAGGCTGCGGAAGAAGCCGTTAAGGCTCTTGCAACATACTTCAACTTAAAAGATATCCTTGAAGATGTTGAGAAGAGTGGTAGGTGGAGTGTTGGGAGGCTGGAGAAGGCTGTCGTGAAGATTTCTGAGAGGGTGGGAGTGCAGTTTAGGTCTTGGTGGGATGCAGCATGGGCATTACACGTCTGGGGCTTCCATGAAGCAAAGTTTGACTCAGAAGATGTAAGAGTGAGATTGCCAGATACTGAGAAAATGATTTTAGAGGCTCGGAGAATTATTGAGGGAAAGTGATCCCGTGATTAAAGAGGAGCTCTGATTGCTGAATGAAGATTGTGGGTTCCAGTCTACGTAGGTATATGTAAACCTTAATCTTTTAAATGCTTTGATATTCATATGCATATTTATTGTTGGTTTATGGTAGTTTTTGATTTGGGTTCTAGAGGTAATCATGAGGGTGCTGGTAGAGGTCATGAGTTTGTTACTTCAACGATTGTTAGGCAGCGTGTTTCTCTTAAGTTTGGTGAGCTGGATAGGATAAGTATTGGTAATGTTAATGTTTTTAGAGATTGGAGCCATGTTGAGGATATTGTTGATGGATATATTTTACTGGCTGGGAGGGGTATGCCTTTAAGAGGGTTAATGCAGCTACATAACTGGTGAAGCATTCCGTGTTTGCATGCTCATTGATGGAAAACGAACCATCTTCAGAACTAGAAAATCCTTATATACAGTTTTCATTTTAAATATAATTGTGGTTAGAGTTGTGATCGACAAGAGGGTATTAGAGGATATTTTAGAGGGTAGGGTAGGGCTTTTGAGGGGGAAAAAAGTCAAGTATGGCAAGTACAAGGTCGTGAGGTTTTTAACTCCTAAGAAGTGATCGCATGGTTGTGAGGGTCAGGATCAAGATAACGGATGGGGGAAAGCATAGTCATAAAAGTGCTTGTAAATGGCGGTGCTGAAAGCGATGAACCTCTAGTGGTCGTGGATCCTAATATAGCATCCAAACTTGGCGTCTCCAGCGAGGAGCTGGATGTGATAGAGGTGGAGCTTGCATCCGGAACAACACACAATTATATAACGAGGAGGAAATACCTCGTGGAGCTCTTGGACGACAGCACTACATTATCCTCTACACACGCTTACATAGCTGTAGACCCATACCTCACAGAGCCATTGATAACGGATGCCACAATAGATGAATTAGGCATTCAGGTCATAAGCTTTAAGAGGGGATTATGGAGACATGTGAGAGATCCAATAGATAAGATAAGGAGGAGCGCAGACAATTCGAACGATCCGCCTAAATGTATTCGGCAACCTTGATGATGACTGCTTTAAACTTTTCATGAAAAGGAAAAATTGAGGGTTATTGGAAGAGGGCTTAAAATACTCCATGAAGAGGGGTGGGAATGTGGACTTCCTATTCATAGATGGAGACCATAGGTATGAGGGTGTTAAGAGGGATTTTGAGATGTATTCGCCATTAGTTAGGAGGGAAAGGATTATTGCTTTCCATGATATTGTCCCTGAACCTCCTGAAAATGTTGGTGGTGTGCCAGATTTTTGGAACGAAATTAAACATGGCTTTAGTCATGTTGAAGATGGTGTTAGGGATCAAGTAAACTATTATTTGAATCCTGAGAATAGAAGGATATGAGTGCTTGATGCAAGTAAGTTTTTTAGAAACATTTTAACAGAGATTTTTAAGGTTTCTAAGGGGAAGTTGTTGAAACAGTTTAATATTGATGATTGACATAATAGGGCGCAAATGGTGCAATAGCCTTTTATATGAAGCTTAATGCTAATTGATATGAGATGAGCTATTGAGATGAGTGCTATCGACGCATCCATATACATACCTGAGAGGCTTATTAGGGAGATCGAGAGGAGGGGCTTCAACGTAATGGATTTGATCATCTCCACATTGGGTAAGAATATTGATTTTAAGATTATTGTCGAGGCCCGCATTGAACTTGCTGAAAAGTATTTTGTAGAGGCTAGGAAGTATGTGGAGAAGGGCGATGCCGTCCAAGCATCTGAGAAGATGTATAAGGTTGTTGAAGAATGCATTAAAGCTTTAGCGCAATACTACAATATGCCTGAGCATGAGGTAGCAATCAAGGAGGGGAGGTGGTGGACGCAACTACTCGGCAAAGCAGCTAGAGGATTATCGAGGACGTTAAATGAGCCTAAGATCACGGACGTATGGGCTAGAGCATACGATATACATGTATGGGGCTTCCATGAATCAAAATATACCATTGAGGATGTTAAAGAGGATATTAAGCATATAGATTGGTTGTTGAACTACGTGAAACAGAAAGTAGCCCCCAACAAACAATAACCTCACCAATCGCCAGTATCTACGAAGACCTTAAATTACATGAAAAATGTCTTATATTGATTTTGATAGAGTTTTGTGGGTGTGATCGTGTTTGGCTGTTAGGAAGGTTGTTGTTACTGCTGCTGGTCTTGGCACTAGGCTTTTGCCTATGAGTAAGGAGCTTCCTAAGGAGATGTTGCCGATTTTTGTTAGGGGTGTGGATGGTGTTGTTTTGAAGCCTCTTCTTCAAGCTTTGTTTGAGCAGTTGTATTGTTTTGGTTTTAGGGATTTCTGTTTTGTTGTCGGTCGTGGTAAGAGGAGTGTTGAGGATCATTTTACGCCTGATTGGGATTTTGTTAGGAGGCTTAATGATAGGGGTAAGAGTGGTTTGGCTGCTGAGCTTGGTAGGTTTTATCGTATGGTTG
>Ga0080004_1238634_pt1 | contig 15857 bp, 14 predicted proteins | sample WasSprMetagenome_FD_69207 | JGI IMG/M metagenome (GOLD analysis project Ga0080004, IMG submission 69207) | Sulfidic aquatic microbial communities from Washburn Spring, Yellowstone National Park, USA - WS (SPADES assembly) (version 2) | ecosystem: Environmental > Aquatic > Thermal springs > Hot... | reverse complement strand
CTTAAAGAAAACGTCGAAGTCTGGAAGTAAAGCAAGGAAAGAAAGCAAAAAACAATAAGGCAAGCTGAAGCCTAAAAAAGAAAAAATGAAAAATGGAATTGAAAAATGCAAAGATGGTTCCAACTTACTTTCGCCTTCTTTTAAGTTACTATAAGTTTATTAACTTTTATTTAAGTAGATAGAGTTTAATTACTAAGAGCCTCCTTTTGTCTTAGACTCTAACTCGTTAACGTACTTCTCAACTTTGTCAAGCCATAAATTGAATTCTTCTACAAATTTTTCTTTTGGATAGTCGCCATTGTAAGAGTACTTCAAATGAAGTATTCTGAAAAACTCTTTGAACTTATCTTTGTAAAACGAATCATTTTCTACTGAACCTAACTTTTTAACTTCTTTTAAAAGAAAAGTTGTTAGAGCAATTCTCGACGCATAAAAGATACTTTCAAAGGCTTCCCTAATCAAGATATCCTTATCAAGAGGGTTTGAAGTTTCAGAAGCAAGGTTAATTAGTAATGAGGCAACTTTAAGCGATGACCTAGCTTCTTCAAACGTTAAATCCTTTTTCACCAACTCTAGTAAGTATCCATCTTCATGTAGTGCAAGCTAGTTTTCATCTTGTTTTTTAAGTTTCATAAGGAGAAGATGCTCCTCATAAGATAGAATTACTTTAGAAATCTTAGAAATGAGTTCAATATCCTTTGTAATTGAAATTATGTTTTTAATGTCATCTTGTTCTATGGCCCCTACTACTGGAGCTATCGTTAAGTATGAAAGAACAAAAACAACTGAAGACAAAATAAGTTTCACTAAATAAGAACTTGGAAGATAAAGAGTAACAGGTAAAGTTATTACTGAGGAAACGAAACTTACTATAAATATTCTTACTATACTCTTGAAGTCAAATCTTAGCTCATACTTGCTGTAAGCTATAAAAGCTATATAAGCCAACGATATCACACTTGAAACTATAAGTGAAACGATAAAGCCTTGAACTTTGAAAAACAATGTAAGTAATGGAGTTATTAAAACTATGGCTGGAAGTTGAACTAAAGTTACCTTAAGTGAAACATCTGTTCTTCCTATGCCGTTGAAGAAGCTCATTAGAACAAGAGAGAACCCTGCAAAGAGAAATGTTATAGAGTACAACGAAGCATAGAATGGTGCTAAAGTATAGCTTGAACCATAGAAAACCATTACCAAAGCTTTAGAATTAAAAACTACGAACATTGAAGCTGGAACAACAAGTAATAGGGTGTACTTTAATGAGCTACTGAACAGAATTTTTAAATCTCTATGCTCGTTCTTTGGATCAATCTTGGAGAAAGCTGGAAATAGAACTGTTGAGATTGGAAAAATTAGAAGGTTAATCGCTGCAGAAAACATCGTAGCAACGTAGTAGTTTCCTATCTCAACATTAGATGTAAACCAAGTTAACACTATAGATTGATACCTAGTAAGTAGGCCTGCTACAAAAGCTGATGCATAAAGGGGAAAGCCATACCTAATCATGGAAACTAAACTTGAAGAAAATTCAACGTTTAATCCTTGTTTAGAGGAACCTGAGATTCTTAAGACGGCTATTACTCCAACAACTCCAGCAATTAAGTAACTTAACGTATGACCTGCAACGGCTCCGGTAACACCAAACCCAGCTAGTATAAGTATGAGCGTAAGCAATGCCTTAAATACTGCTTGAACCAAGGAAAGCAATGCAGATTTGTTCATCCTGTCCGTTCCTATAAGTATGCTGTTTGAAGTTGAAAGAAGTATACTTCCAACTATAGTTAAGGATGCTATTCTTACTAAAGATCCTAAGTCTCTGTTAAGTAAGTAGGTAGCTAGAAAATCTGCAAGCACAAAAGTTAATAGAAAAACTAAAGTTGAAGTTAGGACTTCAAAAAGGAGACCCATTTTTACGAGTATTTGAATTTCGTCTTCTTTTCCCTCAGACTTAAGCTTAGCTAAAAACCTTACGAGAGCTTGGTTAACTCCAAAGTCTGTAAAAAGAAGCATAAAAGAAGAAGGAATTAGAGCAACTGAATACAATCCATAGTTAGATGCTCCAAGTAACCTTGCGATAGTAATTGAAGCTACTACAAGAACAACCGTTGATAAAGCATTTCCTGTAAATACATAAAAACCTCCCTCAACCGCAGTTTTGGTGATACTAAAAACTTTTGTAAGTTCTTCGTTGCTATTGTTAGACAATAAACTCTAGCTCACCCTCATTTTAAGCTCTGTTAAAATACTTTTCATTGCCTTTATCGTAATATGATTTAAGCTTTCTTCAGTAAAAAGAGTTTTCCTTCTTTTAGCAAGTAATCTCTACTCGTAGGTAGTTTCTCGTTTAAGTCCGTTGATGTTATCACAACGGTTACTTTCTTTTCCTTATTAACTTTGTCAAGCAACCTTATTAGCAATTCAGAATTTTCTTCGTCTAAGCTTGATGTAGGCTCATCAGCAAGGATAACCTTTGGATTGTTAACTAGAGCTCTTATAATAGCTATGCGTTGCCTTTCTCCACCACTTAAAGTTCCTGGAAGTCTTTCTGCCAAGCTACTTAAGTTAAAGTACTTAAGAAGTTCTAAGGCTTTCTCTCTCCTTCTTTGCTTGCTAAATCCTGCTAGAGCTAAAGGTAGCTCAATATTCTCTAAAACTGTAAGCGATGGAATTAGATTGAAAAATTGAAAAACAAAGCCTATGTAATGTAGTCTTATATCTGATTTTTCACCATCTGATAGTTCACTAACGTACTTTCCAAATATTTTAATTTTTCCTCCATCAGGTTCTTCTAGCAGACCAATTATCTTAAGCAAAGTTGACTTTCCAGCTCCAGATTTTCCTCTAATTGATATGAACTCTCCACCTTTAACAGCTAAGCTTATGCCTCTTAAAACTTGCACTGTTTCATATTTTTTCCAGATGTTAACGAGTTCTATTAAGTTGTCTTCACCAAGCATCTATGTTCACAACTCCATTCGAGTATATGTTGTTAAGCTCAAGGATTCTTTTAACGCAGCTCTTTGGCAAATCTATAGTTAGACCTTCGTAAAGTACATAGCCATTCTTAAACATTTGGTCGTAAATAAAAAGTACTTTTGGCTTATATTTAGCTTGCCCCATTAGGTATTCTAAGCCATCGATCGAGTCTACGTTAACATTAAAGTATGTTTTTAGAAGGTAAAAAACCTTCACGTCTCCAAGAACTGTTTCGTTGTTGAATACTGAAGTAAAGTAAGCACCCCTATACTCTGGAACTGTATACAAGAAGAAGTATGCCATGTAACGTTCTTGCAGAGAAACAGAAGCATACGTACTAAAAGCACCTATACTTACAACAGTTACAACTGCTACCGCAACTACTGCTTTACTTAGTTTCTCTTTGAGCAACCCATTTTTCGTTTCATACAACTGATAAAGCCCAGCGGAGCCAATGATAGCCATTGGAGGCCAAAGGAAATTTAAGGCTCTAGTTCCTATTGAAAGTCCAATACTTGACCTGGAGAAGATAGCATAGCCTTCTACTCCATAGATTACAGCCAACCAAAAGTAAGGCACTATGCCGTAATCATCTTTTGCTCTGCTTAAACCTTCGTACCAAGTAAGTATTAAGAAAAGAACTGCAAAGGGTAACATGTAAAAGATGTAATGAACTGGCAATGAAGGAGCACCTGGTACAATAGAAGTCTTTAACATGAGAAACACAAGTATAAATTCTAACATCAACACTGCAAAACATCTAAGGAGTATTACTCTATTGGAGCTTACTTTATGCTTAAGAGCAGGATACAAGGTAATTGCAAAGGCAACAAGTTGATAAGAGAATATCGAAATTAAGTCGCTAACGCTTAAGACTAAATTAAACCCTCTAAAAGCAAAAGTCCAAAAGTAAACCAATGCTGTTACTACTAGAATTGAAGTAAATATAACCTTAGGCTTATCAACGCCAAGTCCATTCTTCACCCTAATTATAGAAGTAGCTATTGTTATGCTAAGCAAGGAAGCTATAGTAACTGCGGTGGTTAAATGGTGAGCTGAAACTAACGCTACAGAAGCTATAGTGAAGATTAATACTTTTTCTAGGCCTCCCTCTGTTAGAAAGATCAAGAGTAATATCATGTAGAGGGGATTTGCGTATGTTTCTTTCGTTACAGAAGCCATAAAAAAGGCATAAGGATAAGCTGTTGCTAAAAGAATGGAAGAAAGAAAAGCCACTCTTGGTTCTTGAGTAATCTTCCTTACCAATACATAAAAAATTAAGATCGTTAAGGCTCCAGCTAAAGGAACTCCAAGCGCCATTGCTTCAATTGGCTTAAAACCAAGAACGTAAGACAACATAACCCCAAAAACGCTAGAAAGAGGCCAATAGTTGTTGTAACCATCGAATATTTTGTCGTTACCAATGTCCGTAGGAGTATACTTTATGAGAAGCTCTGCATTCCTGATAAGGGGCCAACCATCAGTGGAAAATGGTAAACCACTTAAAAGTGTTGGATAAAGCCTAAGGGAAATAGAAAGCAGTAAAGCTATAGCTACGTAAGTTGGTTCTTTCATTGCCTTGCAGAAGGTTAGTTTAGAAGTTTTAAGTGTTTTACATGAAAGTGAAACTTAGCCTGCGAACAATTTTAACTTAGCACAAACAACTGTTGCTAAAATCAGTACAAAAACTAGAATAATGTTTACAGCTACTACTAAAGGGTCAAACTGAAAAGTGTAAGAAAGAACTTGTAAGTATTCATACTCTTGGGCAAAGGTTAGAATTATTGTAGCTACTAGAATTCCTACCGCTGAAGACACTATAGAATATAATAGCAACTTAACTAAAAGATCAACCTTCAAATTCCTTTGAGACATACCCAAAGACCTAAGTATTCCGATTTCTTTTTCGTTTTGAATGATGAGAACTTCAGAAGCTAAAACTATGTTAGCACTGGAAAGGAAAAATACCATTATTGAAAGGATAAGTAGTGCTTCCTTAGTTACTCCATACCTATCTAGGTAATTCTTAATAAAGTTTTGAGCTTCACTTACAGCTACGTTTTTTATATCAAAGTTAGTTGAAGTTAAAGGTAGAAATGTTTGCTCATACTTGTTTTCATTTTCTAGTTGAGTAGTTTTTGAACTTTCGTTAACTATATCCTTAAAGATGCTTGTCGGATTTGTTATATTCCTATCTATTTTAACCCTTATTAAAGTAACTTGACTGTAGTCAATGCCACGTAGCAACTGAGCCATGTACAGTTGTACGATAACTTCATTGTCCATTGATGACTGAGATTCATATATTCCCTTCACCTGAAGCTCAACGTACCTATTTGCAAGTACACCAAAGATAAGAACCTTATCGTTTAGCTTCAAGTTAAATTTTTCTGCAACATTTTTACCAACGATCATTGAATTTATGTCGTTAACCTTAAGCATGCTTCCATTCACTATAGTTATTGGGTTAACCTTTAGGAAGTCTTCAAATATTACTCCTCTAACGAGGATAGGTTTATCGTTCATAACGCATGGCACAACAACTTCTGGACTATAGGCTAAAACACCAGGCTTGTTTTTTATCTTGTTGAGCAAGTAAAGTGAAATAAGACCAGTAAAAGGCGTTCTGCTGTTTTTGTCGTAAAGCACAACTATGTTTTTTCCTTCGCCTAGGTAAGCGTTGAAACTACTGTAAAAACCTAGAAGAGTAGTAGAAGTGTACATAAAAAGTATGGAGGATAAGAGTACTGTTGAAGCTAAAATTAGAATACTCTTCCTTTCAAGGTAACTGAATCTTATAAGTTTCATGCTTAGAAAGTTGTAGGGAGATCCTTATAACTTTTGCTCAATGTATCTTACGTGAAGAAAACTGAGTGTTGGAGTTATGCTTCCTAAAAACGAGGAGATGGTAGATAGAAGGAGTATTTGAGCTAATTGATGAAACTCTAAGAAGGACATTATATTTATACTTGGAGATAGCCATGCAAGAACCGTTGAAGCTACTTGAGTTCCAACTAAGCCAACAGCTATTCCTAAAATTGATCCAGCAACGCTTGTGATCATAGCGTACATTAAAACTAAAACAACAAGCAATTCCTTTTTAGCCCCTAAAGCCCTAAGCATTGAAAGTTCGTAGCTTGACTCGAACAAAAACTTAACTGTAATCAAATAAGAAGCAATAGCTACTATTATGTAAACTAATACTGACAAGAAAAATAGGAATTTTAAGATTTGCTGGTTTATTGCTTGCAGAAAGTTACTTGTTTGTTGAACTTTAACTAACCTTACTTCTTTTGGTAATAGCTTACTTATTCTTTCAATAACTTTTGTATCGTTAGCGCTTTCGTCTAATATAAACTCTATTGCAGATATACTGTCGTCTCCAGTAAGGTAGTTGACAGTTTCGAGAGGAACAATAGCTTCAGTATCATCTTGAGTTAAAGTTTTGAATATTCCAACTACTTTAGCTTTGATCGACTTTTTGTTTAAAGTTAAAGTTATTTCATCGTTGACACTTACTTTTAGCAAATTAGCAAGAATTTCTCCCACATCTACTTCTCTAGTGCTTTCTGCTACCGTACCATTAACGTATGCATTTCTACTTTTAAGAAACTCACCTACATTCTTTACCCCTTTTAAAATCGTTGTACAATTGCTTAGGTTAGTAGTTATGTTTACTGTAACAACCTTCTGAGGAATTATGTACTTTATTCCTAAGGCGTTGCTAATTGAGTTAGCAAGTTTAGAATCAATTTTACTATCGGTTATAGAACTTGAGTTCGTACTTATTATTATGTATGTTTTTCCTAAGCTTACAAGGCTTCCCAGAATAATAACTTGAGAATTCACATAGTTTGTTATTGAAGTTGTAGAAACTGAAATTGCAACTAGAAGTGCTACTGCTACAACAGCTGAAGCTTTTTCCTTATAAAAAAGCATTTTTAAGAACAGAAAACTCATACTAAAAACTTCCTAAGATTAATACGTTATACCGCCTTAAAACTACATTGATGCAACTACTAAGACCTTACTTTTTCTTCTAAGGGTTTTCCATGGAACTATGTTTACATTCATGCTCTTAAGCTTAGAAACTATGTTGTTAAAAGTTAAGTAAGTTCTGTAGGCTTCTTCTAGATTTTTTATACCAACCCAAGGCTTATTTGGAGTAACTACGGTAAGCATCTTACCCAATCTTTTACTCTCTTCTGCGACACTTATGATTTCAGATACGTTGTAGAGAAGTGAAGATAACATTAAGTTGTTGCTACTTAGTAACTTAACCTTCCTTACTACCTCAAATTTGTCTGTAGAAACTATTCTTGCTAGAAGCTCTCTTAGCTCTTTGGTAGACAGTGGCTCAGTGTACTCAAAGAATTCTCTTAGATCAAATATTTCTGCTTCAAAGACCTTTTTAACCACGTACATTAATGCATCGCTATTGTTGGAAGGCTTAAAGGAACTTTCTTCAGAAATGTTCACAAAGGATAAGTCAATGCCTTCATTTATTGCGTATATTGTAGAGGACAACAGAGCAGAGGCAATCTCATCTAAAACATACTTGTTTGGTCCTCTTAAGTCGTATATTAAACTTAAGCCACCGTAAGCTTCGTCCTCAAAAACTTTAACTACAAGGCTTCTTTTACGTAAAGTTGCTTTCCAATCTAGATCCCTAAGAGAATCTCCAGGTATATAGTCTCTAGAGCTATAGTAATATGCTCTTCCTTTGCCAGTAGTATAAGAACTAGAGCCATACGTCAGTCCACCAATACCTAGAAGAAGGTTCAAAGCCTCAATAACCCAGTACAACGACTCTGGAAGAACCTTATACTTAACGTTAACGCTAACACGTTCTTTCATAACAAATAGATAAAATAAACTCCTCCTTACGACTACTAGCTCGTTTAATAAAAACTCACCAAAGTATGGAAATAAGGCTTTCCCTTTTAAAGTTACTAAGTTATTCTCGAGCTCTACTTTTTTATCCTCTATCCAGTTTGGAATTCCTTCTATACTATAACCTAGTTTACATTCAACTCTTATTTCAATGGGCTGAGATTCCCAAATCCATAGTCTTTTTTCAATACTACAGTTGGACTTACATTTATTTCTTCTCCAAACTACAATAGAGTACAGTAAGTCAAACAATAAAAATGCTAAAATAATTGCTGATAGGTAAAGTAAGAAAGGCTCAAAAAGTAATAGGTAGAGAAAGAGTGAAAAGGATAAAAGGAAGACTAAGCCAAATCCTCTATCAGTAAGGTTTATCATTAAATTTTTGGAACCTCTACCGAACTAAGTGCTTTGTTGACGATGTCGTTAGGCTTTACACCATCAACTTCATACTCTGACTTAATTCTAATCCTATGAAGCAAGACGTACTTGGCTAAGTACTTAACATGGTCTGGTGTAACAAACCTTTCATTGTTTATGTAAGCTAAGGCTCTAGAGCCCTTTAACAACCATATTGATGCTCTCGGAGAAGGACCAACTAGAACTTCATCCTGTGCACGAATGAAGTTTACTAAGTTTATTACATACTCCTTAACTTTTTCTGAAACATAAGTCTTAGTAACTTCACTTTTTACTTTACCTATTTCTTCTAAACTAACAATAGGATCAACCTTTGCAGACTCTATATAGTCAATTCTTGATATAATTTCTAGCTCTTCATCAAACTTTGGATAGTCTACTGGGTAATAGTAAGAAAATCTGTCAAGCTGAACGGGAGTTAAAGGATAAGTACCTTCAGTACCAACTGGCATTTGAGTAGCTAAAACCATGAATGGCTGAGGCAAAGTAAAAGTGTTGCCTTCAACTGTTACCTGAAGTTCTTGCATGGCTTCCAGAAATGCTGATTGCGTCCTTGGTGGAGCCCTATTAAGCTCATCAACCAATACTACGTTCGCAAATATTGGTCCTGGTCTAAATAACCACTTACTTTTGCTCATATCGTAGTAGGAAGAACCAAGTATATCAGAAGGTAGCATATCTGGAACCATCTGTATACGCTTAAATTTTCCACCTATGCTTTGCGCAAACAGCTTAGCAGTATGAGTTTTTCCAACACCTGCAGGACCTTCAAGTAAAATATGGCCATCTGTAACTAGTGCTATGTACATAAGCTTCATAAGTTCTTTATGCCCAACAACGAACTCACTAACTTTATCGATTATCTTATTCATTAAGCTCTCCATTTGTTTCCACCTCATCAGCTATTTTCTTCAAGGTACTTTTATCCCATCCAGGATGCCTCTTAACTATCTTGTCAACGTTCTCGTATTTATGCTTTACTTTGAACATCGAAGTTAACTCTTTATATGTAGCTTTTCCAAGAAAGTATGATGTAATGAGTAGTAAGGCAACGAATGGGTACTTAACTGAAGAGTTGAACAAGAAGGCATAGAACAACAAAAAACTAGTCTTAAAGATAGTGTAAGTTCCTGTTGAAATTAAATCCCTTAAGACGTAAGCTCTGCAATCGTTGGGAATAAGACTCTTAACAAAAATTAGGTTGTCTCCCTGATTTATCATTGAGTTAATAAGCACATCTGAATCTGAAAAAATTAGCACCTTTCCTCTTCCAACATTATTGTAAAGCACAACCACATCCATTTTTCCACTAGGTTCATTAGGTTCATGAATGCCACTGTTGTTTAAGTCTAAGTAACTGAAGTACGATGATGAAGCTAAGGTAATTCCTCCAGTATGGTTAATGGTTGAAGCATAGTTTAAGTACACCTTAAAGGACATATTGCCAACAAAGGCATTAACGATTGGAAGAGCTGAAGAACGCCAGTAGTAAAGGGGATCTCTTAATAGTTCTCCAGTTATGCTAGCATTTAAACCAAGTGAATTTATTAAACTATTTATGTATCCATATTCATCCATTAAAACTAAGTAACCTCCACTGTAAACATAGTTCCTTAGAGCTTCTATTTCATAGTCTGAAGGTTGCCTACTTGGCCCCACTACAAAAACTACAGAGTTGTTACCCAAGCTATTTAAGTTACTTACAGTAGTGTAGCTTAGTTTAAGTTCTCTAGAAGCAGTACTTAAGCCGTTCCAAAGCGTATTGTCTAAGCTGTAAGGATCAACGGAGGGAACTAAAGCCATAACAGAAAGCCAAACAAATAACGCTAAAATTAACCCTGTTACAATATATTTTTTCATTCCTTTGCACCCTTCAGCTTCTTAATGAATTCCTTAAAGTCTTCAACTACTTCGTCTATGAATTTTTTACCATACTCTGGACCACCATAGATAGCTTTTTCATACTTTAACAAGATTTGACTTAATGTGTAGAACAGCTTTTCAGGTAACGCAGAACGTAACTTAGATAAATACTCGCGGATCGTGTCGCTAGGGTTTATTTCAATGCCAAACAGCGCTTTAACAGAGTTAACTAGCTCATAAAAAAGTCTTGCTGGATATGGCAATTCTTCTAAAGACGTTGCTACCTTAGGCATCGTAGGTGTAATTCTTTCTTTCTTGGCTACAGAACTTATTCTTAAAGTCTTTACATAGTTTGTAACTAAAATTAAAGATAAGATTACAAGAATAGCGAGTGCTGGAGTATTGATGACTTTTACTTGAACTGTATTTTGCCAGCTTTTTACCCATGGGTCTCTAGGACTTAGCTTAACAGAAAAACTAACGTATCCCCCTAAGTAGTTTATTGGCACTACTGCTTCACTAGTTATATTAAGACCTTCATTGACATGAGTTATATTGACGTCCTCTGAACTTATGATAAACAACGAAGTAACGTTGGTGAATACTTTAAGTTGTAATGGAAGCCCACTTAGTGCAACAGAAGGAAAATCTATTCTTACTTCTGGATTAAGCTTATAAACAACTATTTTAGAGCTATTACCAGAAGGACCTACGATTCCATTTGGAAAAGTTTTCACTGAAACGTTGTAGTAGCCTTCAGAAACATTGCATGGAACTGTTAAGTTTGTAATCGTGAAGAGCCCACTCGCATTACTATAGCCATCAATTGTACTGTTAAAGAACAATACATTTAACTTTAGGTATGGGATAGTTTTAACAAGTATACTGAGGTTATCCATTGGTTTAACCTTACTTGGATAAACTGTTATGTTAACATTTGGAGTAATGAATTCAACATTTATGTAAATAGTATTTGACTTCGCATAACTAAACATTCCAGCATCACTACCTCTTGGAATATACTCCGCATAGATTTGTAGTCTCGAAACATAGTCTACAACCTTGTATCTAAGAATGTAGCTTCCAAAAAAGTTTGTCTTTGTAAGGTATGTTGTATTACCAATATGAACTATTACTTCTCTAAATGGTAACGTACCGTTATTTTCGTAAAAAAGTGAACCAGTTATAACAATTTCTTCTCCATAAGTTACGTTCAATTGCTTTACACTTGTGCTTAAAAATGTGCTCATTATTCTTGGCTTTATGCCTTCAATTTTGCTCTGTAAGTTGTTAATAGAAACTTCGAGTTTATTTATTCCATCTTTTATCTCATTAAGCACCCCATAAATCTTACTAGAGTAAATTCCTGTGCTCTGGCTAAACTCGGAAGAAATACTATAAAGTTCGTCGTACTTTATTTTCGTTAACGCAAGACTTTTAGAGGCGTTGTAAATGTACTTCTCTGCCCCTTTAAAATCTGAAATACTTATGTTGCTTGAAGCCAAGTTTACATAGTAGTTTGTTGTGTTCATTTGACTTAAAGTTTCATTAAGTAAGCTGTTGAACCTTTGAAATACATAGAGCAAGTTTTGAGGAACGTAAATTTTTCCAAGTAATGAGGAAACATTCAACGAAGACTTAAGATCTAAGCTTGATGCAAACTTTCCTATACTAGCATACAAGGAAAGAAGTTCTATTGGAGAAGGACCTTCTTCCTTAACTTGAGAAGGATCAATACTTCTTGGAAAATTATTGTAAGCTAGGGAAATCGTTACTAAGAGAATAAGAACTAAGCTAAAGAAAGAAGCTTTAAGTCTCGACAAATTATTTTCCTAGCTCAGCCTGTTTTTCTAGCCTTTCTAATCTGCTTTCTATTTGTGCTAACCTTTCAATCAGTGGAAGTCTTTTCTCAATAGAATCAAACCTTGCGTTCATTTCACTCCTTAAAGAAGAGATTTCACTTTCCAAAGTTTTTGTTTTTTCTTCTAACTTTGAATCTGATGATTTTGTTTTCTCGTCTAACTTTGAGTCCAGAGCTACTATTTTTGACTCTAACGACTTAAATCTCTCTTCCATTTTTAAGTCAAGAGCTTTAAACCTTTCTTCTAACTTTGAATCAAGAGCACTTATTCTTGCATCTAGTACTTTTACTTCGCTTGAAATTTCTTCTTTTACTACTTCTTTTACCATGCTTCTTATTTCTGGAAGTAAAATCTTTGAAATCCAGCTTGGAACTTTAGTAGCAGCCTTTGCCATTTTAATTGTATAATTTTTATTAGATTATTTAAACCTTTCTGAAACTTTATTCTATTCGCTTTCTACTAGTGAGAATAAGTTCAGCTTAGTTTATGAACAAAAATAAAAAAATCATCAAAGCTAAGCTTTCTTCTTGAACTTAATCATTCCTTGTTTTTCTGGATTACTAAGAAGGGGATCTTTTATCATTTGATATTCATAGTCCTTAGACATAACTTTAATTATTTCCTCACAACCCGAGTGATACTCGATAAAAATAACTTCAAATTTCTTTAGTTCATCGTAGGATTTAGATAATACTTCATACTCGCATCCTTCGCAGTCTAGCTTAATTAAATAAGGATCCTCAACTTTACTTAGAATTTCTTTTAAAGTTAGCATTTCAACTTCTATATCTCCTTCGCTATTGAGTGCATTAAAGCTCCAGATTTCGTTCATGCTAATTTCTGAAGTTAATCTTACTTTTCCTCTGCAACATCCTAGGGCAACGTTGAGAGCAGTAACTTTTTCAAGCATTTTGTTGAGCTTAAGATTTGCAATCATTTCTTCGAATGCTTTAGGATGAGGCTCTACAGCAACTACCCTAGAAGCTCCTTTGAACAAGAAGTAAATTACTGAGTCTCCAACATAAGCTCCAACGTCAACAACTTCTCTACCAGTTAAGTTTACATCTTCCAAAGGATAAGGATTTAAGCAGAAGACTTCTACTAAACCAAGTCTTAAATGCTTAAAAATTAAATTCTTGTAGTGCCAAAGACCAGAAGAGTAATTCCATCCATTTGCATAAGTGAGAGTTTTTGAATCTATACTTTCAAGTTCTTCAAGAGGTATTTCGCCAACATGCTTTATGTGAGCAACTTTTCTACTAAAGTCAATGCTTTCAATGAAACCATCATGATACAAGTTAACAACTCTACTGTAAACGTTAAGAGGAAGAACAGTTGAACCGCCAACATAGCGAGCTCTAACTGTCTTTCTGCTTAAGATTCCTTTCCTAACTAGATAATAAGTTATACCTAACATTAACCAGTTCTTGAATATTCTTCTAGAATTTAAGAGAACTTTAATGTTTCTAAGACTTACAAGCACTTTTTGCTTTTCACATTAAAACTTCGTAAACTCTGTAACCAACGATTACTGCAAAGATTGCAAGTAGTACAAAAGCTAGAAAGTCTTTGTAGAGGCGACGAGGATTAAGCAAAGCCTTAACTACAAAGTATTCAAGGGTATACATAGAAAAGTAAGCGTCAACTCTAGTTTCTCCAAGGATCCAAAAAATAGAAGAAGTTAGCATAACCATTACTGTAAAAAATGTGTTTGCTAAGTAATTCTTATTCATTTCTTATCTTCCTTAAAACAATCATTCTCTTTCCTTTCGATTCTTCTTCATGAACTAGTACTACTGGACAACTATAAACTGAAGCTGCAATAGACGCTAGTATTGAACTATATACACTTCCTAAAGTTTTTTCAAGCCTAGCTGGAGTGCTTAACTTAGGGTTTGTAATACTACAAGAAATTACTTCTGCCTCTTCGTTGCACATAACTGCGTCTGCTATCTCAAGTAGCTCAACTAAAACATAAGAAGCTGCTGTGCTCATGTCGCTTCCTTCAGCTAAAACCTTATCAGAAATGCTTGACAAAGGTGAACGAAGAACCAAAGCTTTAGTATAACCTAAGTTAACAAGCATACTCCTTGGGGGCTCCTTTGGTGGCTTTTCTATTTGCTTTTCTGAAACAAATGCGTAGACGCTATCTCCATAGCTTACGTAAGTTACTACACTACTAACTCCAACTACTTCAAAAAGCATAGAGAGGTTTGAGAGCATGTCTTCTACTACTGCAAGTAAGTCTTCCTTCTTTATTTGTTCTTCTGGAGTAATGAACATAGAAACTCCTATTACCAAGATACCAATCCAAAGTGCAACGAGGGGCATTATTCCAAGGAAGAAGTAGGTTAAAGCGGTAAGAATAGCTCCAGCAAATGCCAAAGATAAGCCTATGCCTCTGTAAGCGTTCATGCTAACCCCCTAGCTTTTGTAGATTTGCTTTCACTTTTCTTACCTTCTATCAACAATTTTAGGTATAAATACTTTCTCCACGAGGCTACAAGCATAAGTACAAAGGTTAAAACTGTTAAAGAAGAAACAACAGGAACTAGCCTAATTCCCCAAGGAGCATAGTTAAGTACTAACCCAACTAATGGAACTAAGGCTAAGCTTAGTCCAATTGAGAGTGCAAGCCTTTCCAATGGCGAAAGTTCTTCTTCTCTAGGGTAGAGAGCCCCTATCAAAGAGTAACCTGGAAGGAAGAGAACAAACAAAGAACCAAGAACATACCTTAAGTATAAAACTAATGAAAAAGAAGAGAAGTATATTGAAAGCAAAGTTAATGAAAGGAGAAATAAAGTTATCCAAAACTCTAAGCTGTACGTTGAGAAAATGTAGTAAGAAAAACTTTCTGGAGGAGCTGGGTCTTCTAGGACAACTATTTTACTTTTTACCATTTTGAACAACTCCTTTGCAACCTCGTAGCTCTTTATTCCAAGCTTACTACTTGAAATAAGCTCGTCAACTGTAATTCCTTTGTTTGAACGAATTAGTTCTTGTATTCTCTCTTGAACTAGATTTTCACCTTTTGTCCTTGAATTTAGTTTTACTGTATAATTCGACTTAAGCTTAGACCAAAAAACCCAGAATTCTTTCCTTAAATAAAGATAAGAGCCAGTGCCTCCTACAAAAACTACGCCTACTGCAACTGCACTAAGGATAAGCTGCTTGTTTTTATTTTCAATTCCTAACTTAGAAACTTCAGACTCTAGAGAAATTGTTTGATTAACTAAGCTACTAGCTTTAGCATAGTCTCCCCTTTGAGCGTAGTCGATAGCTTCGTTTAGTAAAAAAACCATTTCACTTACGTTGCCTCCTGAACTTTCTGCTCTTCTTACTGCTAAAAATCCTTCTGCTAGTAAGTTATCTAGTTCACTTGGAATTCCTTGAAACTCTTTGGAACCAACAACACCAAAAGGAGGAGAAGTAACGTTAAGCCAAAGCTGATTCCACCTTCCATGGTAAGTAAAGCTCTTAGTGGTTTCATTGTAAATCCACATTTCAACAACCAATCTTTCATTTATTCCAGGAGTGTACAAAGTTATATCTAGAGGATAAATCCAAGTAGAGTTATGAACAAGGATTCTTCTTATCTCCATTATTGGAGTTGAGTTTAATGGAGTTGTTTCGTTTATAGTTGAGGTTTTGTTTCCTATTTTTATGAGTATTCTGTAGTAAACTGACTTTCCTTCGTGGTTTCCTAAGTAAAGGTAAAGCCTAAATGGAGAGCCTGCAACAACTTCCTTTGGATAATCGCCAATCTTCATCTTTGGCCCAAGGATTCCAAGCTCTGAGAATGGTTCAGTAACTCTTCCACTGTTTATGAGTTGAGCTACTGCA
>Ga0080004_1103862_pt1 | contig 15857 bp, 17 predicted proteins | sample WasSprMetagenome_FD_69207 | JGI IMG/M metagenome (GOLD analysis project Ga0080004, IMG submission 69207) | Sulfidic aquatic microbial communities from Washburn Spring, Yellowstone National Park, USA - WS (SPADES assembly) (version 2) | ecosystem: Environmental > Aquatic > Thermal springs > Hot... | reverse complement strand
ACAACACCATTAATAGCATTATTAATTGCAGTCGTTATATCAATAGCATTTGCATCAGTATTCGTCTACTACCCAATGGCAGTAACACTACAGCCAGTGGAACCACCAGTAGTCTTTGACATAGGCACTAACTCTAATCAAGATGATCTTTGGAGCGGCAACAAAATCTCTGTATCAATAGGATCTAACAAAGCATCGCTTAAAATAACAGTACACCCGACATATCAGACAACAGTATACAAGAGCGTGGCTACGATACGTAATGACGACTCTAAGGCTTATAATGTTTATATAAATGTGAGAACGAGCATTACACCTATAACGGCAAACCCATTAGGATCAACATTCTCAACTCAGTCAGCATCTAGCGACATAAAGATATGTTTCGCATCCTCATCCTCAAGCAGAAGCACAAGCGGTTTTCCAACGCCTGGCTATTCAGTAGATGTTGGATGTGTCAGTCTCCAAAGCACAGGTCTAACAAACATAGGATTAATACCAAAAGGCGGTAGCTGGGACATAGATCTTTATGTCTACATTCCTGAGAAAGCCTCCGGCATCACTTCAAATACATACACAGCGCAAATCCATTTGATATATACGCCATCCAGCGAGTCGCCGCCGTAGACATAGAATAGAGGTTGTGAGGAGAATGAGTTATTTAAACAATAGTTTTTTTTGATATATATTCTTATTCTATTTCTATTCGTATTATCATTTGATTTGATATATGGATCTGTCTTTAATTATTATCCTTCGTCTATGAATATCTCTCCTGTTTCTCCTCCTCTCGTCTTTGAGGCTGGTTATGATGTCTCTTGTGTAGATATTTCAAGGATTTCTAGAGGAGCATTGTTTTATACCGACTTTGAGAGTATTCCAAGCAACTGGTATATGATTAATGGAACATTAACTAGCAGAGGCTTCATAGGGGTGGGAGGATATTGGAGTATCATAGATCAAGGTTTTAAAGGAAGAGGATTAAGAGGTTTTCCACTTCTATGGCAAGTCAGAGAACACAAGACGTACACTCCCTACAACCCTGACATAAGATTTGTTCCACAGACCACAAACGCTATTAGAATAGACAGCTATACAGCTGGAGCAAGCTCTCTTGGAAATGGCTATCTAATGCTTATAGCACCGAGAGAATTTTTCAACAACACTATAATAAACACAAGATTTAACGCATATTTCAGTTACTATGATAGAAGCATAGGATTCATAGATCTTGTCAACTCCACTATTGATCGAAGAGATGATACAGTTATATTCTCAACATATGATGATAGGTCGCCGTATTGGAGAGTATATGGCACGCCAACTTACATCGGGTTATACGATGTCTACCGGACCACCAGTGGGCTGGTCTCATATAATATCAATAGCAATGTTGGAGACCTAGCTGGCTACAATCCATATATGACATACGTCATTACATTAACTGATTACTGGGCATATCAGACTGTCTATTTTGATGTTTTTTGGATGGCTCTATATGAAGGATCAACAGGATCATTGATATATAACTTTTCTTTTCCTTATAACTCTTATTCTGTTGTTCTTGAGAGAAGCGGCACATATGGAGACTATGGCTATCTAAGATTTGGCATACCTGGTTTCACAGCATCTTACTGGGGTCAGGACATCTCAAGCCTCACCAATCTATGGATCTCTTCTAAAGTAATGATCAGATCAGGAGTAGGATTCGGAGGTATTATGCTTACAGATCTCTCTAATTACTATGTTTTCTCGATAAACTCAAGCGGATATGCAAATATCCTTAGATACAGCGCTGGATCCTGGGCTCTGTTAAGCTACTCCTCTGTATCTGGATACACAAACTCTACATGGTATGTTCTCGTGGTTAGTTATGTAAGAAGCGGTAGTGTAAACAGTTTCACTCTATATGTATATGATGTCAATGGGAATCTGCTGACAACAATAACAGCTTCTGACACTGCCTTCACGCCTAAATACGCTGGTTTAGCAAGCTACACATCAAATCTTTTATATATAGATAATGTATATGATGATTTTCTAATTTCAACATCAGATCCTAGGACGGTAATCTTTCAAAATATTCCTGGCCCAGGATACACAGTATATATAATTGATAATTTAAATAACATTGTTAATTATACAATCTCCGCAGGAACCACTGTTTATCTAGGAGTTGTTAATGATATTGTTGTCGGCACAGGATCTGACGGAAAAATTTCTATCACATATCCAAACAACTTTCTATGTATCAATTATACAGTATCTTCATACGACGTGATCCTTGGTGGAGACGTCTACAGCCTCTCCTATGTCAGATATTCTATAAATATAGGCTCAAACAAAACATCAGCGTCAGCATCAAACATTTATATATCAGACTCTTCACATAAGATCAGCGGAGTAATACCTCTGAAGATATATAATAATGATGTCAAGCCATATTATATAAGACTGATCCTTGACGCATCCTCATCAATATCTTCATATCTCACTCTCAACATCACTATAGCATTCTCTCCATCTGTCACGGCTGATCCTATAAGAATTGTCGGTGGAAGTGTTGTGGCAGGATCCTCAGGCTGGATAAGTCTTTCAGGAGGATCTTATGCATATATCTATGTATCAGGATACTACACGTCTTCTGGACAGAGCTCTACGCTGAATCTCTATCTAGAGTATTGTTCTCTCTCTAATGAGAATGGTGTCTGTGTCTTCTATCCTATTCAGATGGTGATAAACTCGTGAGAATAATAGATCTTATGATCTATTTGTTATCTCTTCTTCTCATAATTATTCTTGTTCTCACAAGATTCATCCCGATCCCATTTGGATTATTCACTGTGGCGTCAGGATCTATGGAGCCCAGCATAAGACCTTTAGATCTTGCGATCGTCTTCGGGAGAGATTATAAGATTGGAGATGTTGTAGTTTGGTGTTCAAGTCCTTTCTATTGTGTTCTTCATAGAGTTGTTAACATCTCTGGAAGCTATATAATAACGAAAGGCGATGCAAATCCTGTGTCAGACCCTCCTGTCTCAAAAGATCTTGTTAGAGGAAGAGTTGTTCTTGTGATCCCTAGAGAGATTTGGATACTTCTTACATCAATCTTGATAGGGATCATCATATTTTATTATAGAAGAAGAGTTTATGAGACGGCAATAGTTTTTGCACCATTTATAGCCCCCATGATCATTTATTTGCTTATTGTAGGGATCGTTATAACATTATTTGCACAACAATCTACTATTCAAATTGTTTATCCAGAGATCTATTTGTCGAGACATGATATATATGATGTCAACGGGTCATGCGTCGTAAACATAAGTTATTATGTGGTCGAGATAAAGATCTTGTCTATAGATAAAATCTATGTCTTCAACAGATCTATAGATTCTTTTAATTACACAGGAAATTCTATATCATTTGTTCTTCCAAAAGATCTTGCGTTATATTCTGCGTCAACAGGATCTAGATTAAACATCTCTGTAGAGGCTGATCTGAGTAGAAAAGGATTTTTAAAAGGATTTTATCAGATACCTGTCTCACTACAGAAGCCTCTGATCAAGATCATAAATGAATCTCTATATATCGAGAATCCAAATTGTTATCCACTGGAGTTCAACATCACATGGATGTTCAGCGTTGCCGGCGAGCCTTGGAGATTTGAAAGCTCAACATATGTTCTTGACAAAGGATCTTTTGTGTTTAATTCTCCTCAGGCAAGATTCGTCTATGTAGAAATAAGATATAGATGGCTGGGTGCAGAGTTTTATGAGAGATTATATGTCAGAGGATGAGAGAGAGATCAGCAGGCTCATATATGTTGCAAGAATAATCATTCTCATACTTATAATCATAGAGATAATTATGATAATCATGATCCTTATAACGCCGATAAGAAGATACTCTGGAGGTGTAGAAGGATACTACTCATTCACAGGCTATAAAATATTTTTCTTAGAAGAAGAAGTTAGAAGCGGTGTTCTCGACACTATAAACATCATCATGGAGACATCATCAATAGCAAACATAATCGCACAGATCATTGTTTTTATAATGATTCTTCTTAGAAAAGAGCCTATATATAAAGATCTTTTGTTAGGAACATTGTTGATATCAGTGATCTATTACGGAATATCATACGGATCTTTGAACATAATCTATAGAGAGTTATCAAAAATACCACAGATCTATAATACATCAACTACAGCAGGAATAGTAACTTTTCCAGGATACAACATATCTGAAGGACCTATAATGTTTTTCATAAGAATACTTCTATTCGTAATAGTGATCAAAATCGCTGTATATATAGTTGAACACATATATCTTGAGAAGACTGTAAGAAGTTATTGATGAAAAAGATGATTTTCAGAGAAGTCTTTGAAAAATTTTATAACTTTCCTTCAATTCTATAATAGATCATCTTTTCAACGCCAGGGCCTCGGGTGTTAGCCATCTGTTAATGGATCAATGCTTTCATCTCCAAGATCATCGGACTTGGGGCATGTTTCGAGGTCTCTCCCAGGGTCATCAAGACTCTCTGACCGGACATCCATTCGAGACATCAACCTCCAAGTCCTCAAAAACCAAACGTCTCATCAAAAATATAAACGACATTGGCCCTAAAGAACGAGGCTTACTCTAAATTTCAAGACCATAGGGATCTTGTATGTGAGAGAGATCTATAGAAGAGCTAGTTTGGAGAGAATTGATGAGATAAGAAAATTAGTTGAAGACTCTGATCCTCTATCTATAGGCTCTATGCTTAATTATCTCATGATTATGAGAGGAAGAAGAGTCAGAGAATTTTTAGAGAGTTTTGTAGTAGAATATAAAAATGTTGACGAAAAGATGCTGAGAAGAGTATTAGATATGATAAAGATTTTAAGAGTGTTAAAGATCATAACACTCAAATAGGGGTCATGTGAAAATATTAAAATACGACCTTGTTTTTAGTTTTTTCAGTTATTTAATATTGGTTAAGCCTGTGAAAACTAAAGATCTATTGTATAGTATTTGGTGAGATTTTGATATATATCGAGCCTTTGTTTATAATATTGTTTCTAATCATATTATACTCCTCATGGTATTTCATAGGATCTTATTTTGGTAGAAGAGTTATGAGAAATATTTCTAAAACTTGTTTAAATAAAGATCTTAGGATCAGACTTTTGAGCCCGGGCTCAGTACTGTTAGAATATAGAAGAGAAGATGATAAAAAATATTTTGATGAAGTCTATGATTATATCGGTTTTTATATTGAGTGGCTTCCTTTTAATAACATCTTTGATTTTCCGATAAGATATTTTGTTAGAAGAAGACCTTTAGGAGTTTTGAGAATACAAATTAGAAAAAGATTTGGTAGAAGAATAGATCTTTATTTTGACAAAGATCATCCTGACAACATATATATTGCTGAGTCTAATCTCTCTCTTGAAGATATTGGTGAGATAATAGCTCTCATAAAAAGCTCAAATCTTGATCTTAGGATTTTCTCTCTCAGAGAGAGACCTAGCGTGGCCGTCACATTGTATATAGATAGAGAATGTGAAGAGATTTTAAAAGAGATAGATTATTTAATTAAAAAATTGATCATGAGATTTAATTAAAAAATTCATTTATGTTTTTCTTCTATACATAAAGTATCCTTTGAATAGATAGTAGGCCATTATAAGTCCTAGTATAAATAATATTGCTCCAAACACTGCTGATACAATATTTGATGAGTTAACAAATCCGAAGCCGTATAACTGTACAACTGTTGCTTGTGGCGGTAGATATTTTCCTAGAAGCACATGAGCTAAATACACATATGTCTCCCATGCGACTGCTGCTAAAGTTGTTATTAACATAAATACTCCTGGCCAGAATGCGTACCAACTAGGCTTTTTAATACTTACCAGATATATCGCCACCAACATGATTGCTAATCCTGCTAACAACTGATTTGTTCCTCCAAAGAATAGCCATAGATTTGTCCAGCTCCCCGGCCAGGCTAGGAATATCGTTATTAATATTCCTATGATCGGTGAGATCAGATAATGATTGAATGGTCTTGGAAATATCTCTGCAGCCACTAATCTAAATACTCTGATAAACAACATACTTGTTATAAGACCCATTATGATTACAAATATAGTGTAGAAGTATAGCCACGCCTCACGAGATATAAATGGGAATAATGCATAAACAATTTTAGAAGCACCAGTTGGATAATCAAGTGCTGTTGGCGCCGCAGGCTTAGCTATAACCATTATAGCTGCAACGCTTGACAAAGCCAGCACACCCTCGGTGAACATTGCGCCTGCAGCAACTGGTTTGGCGTCAGTCTCAAACTCAAGTTGTTTAGATGATAATCCGCTTGATATTAGAGAATGCCATCCAGAGATTGCTCCACAAGCTATTGTCACAAACAACATCGGCCAGAGAGGTCCTATAGTAGGATATTTAATAGGATCAAAATATGCCCATCCAACAATAGGGGCTCTCGAAGGATCTATTTTAACGCCTGTGAAAAATGTTGCAAGACCTCCTAATATGATCACTACTAAAGCTATTATAGCTGGGAGATAAGCCACATAGACAGTTGGTAAAAGCCATCTGATCATTGGTGTCACAGCTGCTAAATAATAGATTACTCCTAAGACTATGAGCCAGAACAATGCTGTCAAACTACCTGGCTGAGTGTCTTTAAGCCCTGGATCTAAAAAGTTTGTCGATGGGATCTTAAGTGATGGAAATATTGGCACAAGAGCTATTCCAATGAAAACTATGATTATAGCTATTAAAGATGATATAAATATATTCATCCTAGCTTTAAACACTAATAAACCAAATATATAGCCCATTACAAGAACAAATAATGTTGGAATAAAAGATCCTGGGACAGTATTTAATAATGTGAGTATTGTCCATGCAAATACTGCCAAAAGTATTATCAGATAAAACACTAGATATGTTAAAAGAATTATTCGCGGCCTCCCCCCGATCAGCTCATAAGTTATGGGGCCTAAAGATCTTCCGTCTTTTCTGAGAGACATTAATAATGTAGAATAATCTTGCACCCATCCTATGAAAAAGTTTCCAAACAAGATCCATAGAAATGCTGGTAGCCATCCATAGAAATGTGTTGCAACCATAGGACCTACTATAGGTCCTAAAGCTGCTATACTTTTAAACTGATATCCGAATAAGACGTATTTGCTGATAGGAAAGTATTCTACGCCATCAAAATACATTTTTGCTGGAGTAGGTTTAGAAGGATCAGGCCTCCAGATCTTTTTTTCTATATAGCCGACATAATAGTAATATGCTAATACATATACAATAATTCCTATTAATATATAAATTGCTGGAGTATCAAATATCATATATATCATCGATATATATATGTTTTTCAAAATTTAAAAATTTGAGATGTGAAAAACTTTATATTCTTATTTTATTGTTTGATTTATAAATTCCGTAAAATACTTTTACTATGGTGAGAAGATGAGCAAATCTTCAGAAAATATAAAATCTCAGAATATTTTCTCAAAGATCAAGAGTATAGTGGCTGACGCATTATATGGTATAGCTTTACATGGACAGGTCTCTACTATTAAAAGAGCTAAGATGTATACAGAATATCTATTCATGTTGATGACCCTGGGAGATATGATGGGTATACCAATTATTCCTCCATATTACACATTAAGATTACTGCCGTATATGGTTCCTAATATCAAAGGTTGGAAACTTAGAATGTTAAGAGAAAGAGATGTCACTGACATGATCGTCGGGTGATTCTTCTGAGTAGTAAAATAGGTTTTAAATATGTTTTTGAGAGAAATCCTGATCTTAGATATATAATATTTGCCGGCAAAGGAGGTCTTGGAAAAACCACGTCAAGCGCAGGATTATCATATAAACTGTCTGATCTAAACAAAAAAGTATTATGTTTCTCAACAGATCCTCAGGCTTCTCTAAGTGATGTTTTTGAGAGAGATTTATTTGGTAAAGGAGAGATTGAGGTGAAAAAGAATCTTTATGTTCTAGAGATTGATGCTGATAAAAGAGTTAATGAATATATAGAATCTATTAGACAGAAGATTCGTGACATGTATAAGATTGAAGAGATACCTAGAGAGATAGAGGATTATATAGAGTCTTCAAAATCTGAGCCTGCAATGTATGAGTCGGCTGTATATGACGCTATGATTGATGTGATAAGTCAAGGCAGACATGACTATTATATCTTTGACATGCCTCCATTTGGTCATGGCATACGTATGATTGCTATGGCTGATATTCTTGCAAAATGGGTTGACAAGATATATGAGGCTAGAAAAGAAGCTTTAGAATTAGATGTTGCAGCAGCAAGATTAAAAGGTGAGAAACTTTTAGAATACGAGGATCAGATAATGAAAGAATTAAATGATATTAGAAATAGAATTGTATATTTCAGCAGACTGCTTACAGATGAGAGAAGAACAGCATTTGTAATGGTCTTGATCCCTGAGAAAATGGCTATTTTAGATACTGAAAGAGCTGTAGAGATGTTTGAAGAGCTTGGATTAAAATTGAGAGGCATCGTCATAAATCAGATTTATCCGCCGAAACTTTTAGAAGATCCTGGGGCATCTGATTATCTTAAGAAAAGAGTTTTGTCTCAGAAACCTTATCTCAGAGAGATCTATGAGAAATTCTCAGATCTTATAATAGCTACGATCCCAATGTTTAATAGAGAGCCTAAAGGTCTTGAAATGATCTCTAGAATAGGTGACGAGCTATGGGAGTCTTCAATAGATCTTGGCGTCATCGAAGAGATTATTAAGAGGTGATCATATGCCTATTCTAAAGAGAGATTATAAATACATCTTTGTAGGAGGAAAAGGAGGAGTTGGAAAGACTGTAATAGCATCTGCGATAGCATTAGATCTTGCTGAGAGAGGTAGAAAAGTTTTGTTAGCAAGTTTTAATCCTGTACATTCGTTATCAACATTATTTCAACAAGATCTTTCGGGAGGAGTTGTTAAAAAGATAAAAGAAGTCGAGAGTTTATATGCTGTTGAAGTGGAGATTGATGATATAGTCAATAGATATAAAGAAAAGATCTCTAGAATAATAAGAGAGTTTCTTAAATGGGCTGAGATACCTATAGATCCTAAGGGGTTTATTGATATTGCAACAACAAACCCAGCATTTCAAGAGTCGGCGATGTTTGATAAAATGATGGATATAGTTCTTAATGAAGGTCAGAATTATGATAACATTGTTTTTGATACAGCGGCTGTGGCAAACGCTATTAGATTAATCGGTTTGTCAAAAATATATGGTCTATGGCTTGGAAGAGTGATCAAATCTCGTGAAGAGGCTTTATCATTAAGATATCAACTTAGCTTTAGAAAAGATAAAGTTCTTGAGGAGATTAAAAAAGATCCTTTGCTCCTAGATCTTTTGAGTCTTAATGAGAGATATAATGAGGTTAAAAAGATCCTTACGAATCCTAATATAACAACTTTTGTATTCGTCACAATACCAACAATATTAGCAATCTCAGTAGTGAAAAGATTCTCTGACATGGTCATGGCGCATGACATACCTATAGGAGGAGTCGTAGTGAACATGGTGATACCTCGTGAAGAGGCTGAGAAAGATCTCACAGGATTCTTAAGATCTAAATGGGAGGAGCAGGAGAGAAATATAAGATTAATCAAAGAGTTGTTTGGTGAAAATGTTCTAGGATATGTGCCGATGTTTCCAACAGATGTGATAGGCATAGAAGCTCTTAAAATGATTATAGATGTGTTGAAGAGATGATTAGAAGAGATTTAAGAGATAAAATAAGATCTTTAGGAAGGATCTTTAGAGAATTTATTTATGGAGCTACAGTCTATGATCTTTATAGAGAGACTAAGAAGATTGCTAGAGACTATAGAGAGAGCATCTATCTTCTTTTACTAGGAGAGATGTTAGGCATACCTTTATTATCTAATTATTATTCTCTTAGAATACTACCTTATTTAATAAAAGATCTTGAGGAGTTTAAAAAAGAGATGTTGAAAGATAAAGATCTTACAGATCTTCTTGGTGAGATAGAAGGTGGGTAGAAGCGTTATTGCATTAAGCAACATAATATTGGGAGTATATAATTTCATAGTGTTAGGACATCCAGATGGATGGAGAATAAATCCATCAACATTTTCTTCAGATATACTTCATCATATCACAATTAAAAACGTTAGATGGGTTAGCAGAGGTGTTGCTGAGTATAACGTCTATGGAGATAAAGAGCTCATGGGTTTGAAAATAGAGATCTGGCCTGGAAGAAAAGATTCTTTGAAGATCAAAGATCTTAAGAAGAGCTTCAAGACAAATATCTATAAAAATATTAATGGACATTATGCTGAGATATATATCGGCGAGGAGAAGAGGCTCGGTAGGACTTTTAGAGTAATAAACATATTCTTTTATTGCGACGTGACAGATAGATCTATATTATTAAAATTTGTAGGCAGAGAAGAAGTTGAGAAGATACTTGATCATATAGAAGAGACTCAGTGTCATTAGATGCTGATGATCTAGATATACGAGACTTCACCACCTCTGTTTAAAGGTTTAGCCAACAAGATCTTTGCATCTATCTTATCCTCTATTCTTCTCATGATCTTGACGGCTTTATCATAAGATTCTATGAGACCATATATCGTAGGCCCCCAAGAGCTTTGTCCAACTCCTATAACTCCTTCTCTTCTTAAGATCTCTACAGCTTCCGATGAATATCTCGTGTAGATCCCTCCCTGAAAGATGCTGAACATCTCTCCTACAGTCTTTTGAAGCTCGTATAAAGCTTCTGAGAATCTTATGAAATCTCTCTCTAATAATGATGGCATCATCTCTGTGAACAATAGATGAGATGCTCTCCACACAAGCTTCTCATCAACTTTATATTCTGATGAAAATACTTTATTCTCAGCAGTCTCGTCAAGACCTTCTCCTCTCGGCATGACTATTATGAAGATCCATTCATCAGGAAAATCAGTTCTAAACATGAGGCCAGGGATCTTTGTCTCATAAGGATCCTTTTTGCCAGCGTCAATCACAAAGCCTCCGTGAATAAATAGATGTGTCCCTACGCCAGATATTCTTCCCAGACCTAGTCTCCACGCGATCTCCAAAAGATCTTTTCTCACATTATTAAGCTCTATAAGGCCTCTGGCCACAGCTAGAAGAAGCTGTGTAGTAGATCCTAGTCCAACATGTCTCGGGACGCACTCTCTGATCTCAACCTCTCCATATAATCTTTCTCCTAGAGATTCTTCGAGAGCTCTGATTTTTTCAAGAACCTCTTCAGATCTGCATCCTCTGACAACAAGTTTCTCAGTAGACTCAGATATCACAACAAAATTAGAAGGCTTATCCACATAGACGCCGGCTGAGATATACAGCCTCATATTCTTGTTGAAAGGATTTATTACGCCGAAATGAAGTCTCGAGCCTGTCTTGATCATTATTTTTCTAGACGTCTTCTCTGACACCTCTTCATCAATTATTAATATCATAAATATTTTATAGTAATAATCCTTTTAACATGTTGATGTTATAAGCCTCAGACTTGAGAAATCTTCTAAGCTTAAGATATCTTCTCCCAAGATCTGTTGAGAAAAATCTTGGAAGAACAACATAATCTAATGAAGAACCTGTCGCCTCATTAATCTTCATATGTCTAATCAATCTCTCAAATCTTCCTCCCAGTAGTCCGTCGCCAACAACTGCATAACCTTGTGCAGTCTCTTTAACAAGTTTAGATCCTTCTAAGCCTCTCATAAGATCTACTGGCGCAACATCTTTTAATCTATCTCTCAATATGTTAAAAACCTCATCTCTTCTACCAACTCTCCCAGAAACAAGGATCTCCATAGGATCTTTGACAACAGAAGTCATTGAATAAACGATCTTAACAACAGAGTCTATCATAGATTCAAAACATGTTTTCGCAAGATCATTATCACGGATCTTTCTAAACCATTCTTCTAACGAAAATGTCTTTGTAATAGAGGAACATCCTGATGAAAAGACGTCTGATTTATCAAATCTTTTGATAAATTGAACAATCTCTAGATCTAATGATCCTGAGGTTAGAAACGCCGGACCAGGCATAAGACTTCCGCCTACTCCATCAACAATTCTACCATTTCTAACAGCGATCACAGCATTATATCCATAGCCCATCTCAACATGAATATAATTTACATCTTCATAATCAACATCATGTTTCTCAGAGATCTCATGAACACCTAAGACTGTCACAGCAAGCTTATCCGCGGTACCCATATCAATCTTGTTAATCTTTTTATAGACAGGTATCGTCGGCAGATTTATTACTCCAGGTATGAAGACTCCTTTGACTCTCCTCTTTTTAAACTCATAAACAATCTTAGCCATAGCATCATATATGAAGGCTCCTTCAACACCTTGAGAAGCCAGTCTTTTGATCTCCTCTTGATCAGATATTAAAATAAACATAAAAAACCAGTCTATAAAGACCTCCTCAGGGATCTCATCAAGATAAGTGATCTCTACGCCATATCCAGAAGGCAGAACAACAAGGTCTGATCCTCCAATACTCTCAACAATATCAACAACTTTATAAGGATCTTTAGAAGCCTCTGAGGTATCTATAGAAGCCTCTCCACATACTTCTCCATCACATAATAGACATAAATCAATAGATCTCGACCCAGGATCAATCCCCAAGACTTTTCTCATAAAAAGCCCTGTAAAATAAATTATATCAAGAATTTATGAGAAAACAATGAAAAATAAATCTGAAGGATCCTTGGTATGAACCTAGTGAGTAAACCTATAAATAAAATCTATTGATCAACACGATTTCTCTTCTTTCTTCTCTTGAGCCTGTTGTTGCTGTTTAGGTTGTGCAGGTGTTCTCCCAAGGATCTTTGGATACACAAATATTACTTTGGCAACTAATGCGAAAAATCTCAGCTTATGAGAATATTCTATCAGATCTTTTCTCTTACTCTCTCTACCCTCTTTCTCAATAAGATCAGCAATCTCATACATCTGCTCTATATCATCCAGAGTATATTCATAAGCATCTTTATCAAGAAGCTGTTTAAGTCTCTCATAAACCTCCTTAGTATAATATTTAGAAGCTGAATAAGGTAGTATTGCTCTCACAAGTTTTCTAAGACTTAAAGCCTCACCAGAAGTAAAGATCTCTTTAGACTCTAAGAGCATTATAAGAGTCTCTGAAAACTGTGTAAAAGCATTCTCAAGTCTCCCGATCCTCTGACTTAACTCATCAAATCTCTTTTCCATAAGCTCAAATCTCCTGTCTATCTCTTGGAATCTTTTGTCTATTTCCTGGAATCTTTTATCAATTTCTTGGAATCTCCTGTCTATCTCCTCAAATCTCTTGTCTATAAGCTCAAACCTTCTATCAATAAGCTCAAATCTCTTATTAATCTCACTAAACTTAGCATCTATATAACTAAATTTTTTCCCAAGCCAATAACCTAGAGAAGCTGTCGAGGCTGAGACGCTTGCAACAACTGTTATAACAGTTGCTAACACATCAATCATAGCATTATCCATTAAAATATAGATATCAGCAAAAATATATTTTTAAACAATACGCAAGAACCATATTTTATCACTAGAGGACGCAGCTTCATGATATATACAAAATAAATGTAATGTAAAGCTGTCCTAGATTATTTTTTAGATTATATGATGTCCTCCTAGGATTATATTATTTTTGTGATGAAAATCTGTAGAGGATAAAAATGATTGTTCTTCAGATCGGAGATATACATTGTGACAAGAAGAATCTTAAGAGGCTGACATCTTTAAAGGAGAGGTTGAGACATGATCTTTTGGCTGTTCATGGAGATGTTGAGTGTGGTGAGGATCTTTTGAATCTTGTGGAAGAGGTTGGGGGAGAGATATTGTTTGTCCCGGGAAATATGGATGATGAATATGTCGCCAGATTATATAGTGAGAAGGGTTATAATATTGATGGTGAGATCCGTGAGATAAAAGACTATATATTCATAGGTTTGGGAGGATTAGATCTAGATCTGTCTCTCAGAAAGATTAATGAGAAAATCCAAAGGATCGATTTTTCTAAAACAATAGTGTTGTCTCACTATCCACCTTATAACACTAAGACAGATGTGGCATGGAATAAAAAACATATAGGCTCTCAGAGGCTGAGAGATTTTGTCGAGAGATTTCAGCCTAAAATCTTTTTACATGGTCATGTTCATGAGTCTCCAGGGATCGATTTTTTAGGCAGAACATTAGTTGTTAATCCTGGCCCGCTTAAAAATGGCAGATTGGCAGTTATTTATCCAGACGAAAATAAGGCTGAGCTGTTGAGACTAGAGGATATTAAATAATAATGTTTGAAATGATCTTTAGATAGGAGATGTCTCATGACTGTAATAGGTCTGATAGGTCTCGGTAGAGTAGGCTTCAGAGCTCTTAAGATCCTTATTAACAGAAAAGATCTTTTTATAAAAATTTTTGAGAAAGATCCTTTTAAAAAGAGTCTTGTCTCAGAATATGAAAATATAGAGTTCGTTGAGACAAGATCTTTTGAAGACATTGAGAGACATATGAACGACATAGATCTTTTTATGACAGCTCTGCCATCTAGAGATGCTTTCAAAATTATTATGAGACTTGCTGAGAAATGTGTTGATATAGTAGATGTGTCGTATATATATGAGGATCCTTATGTTCTAGAGAAGATCTTTATGAAATGTGGAAGGACTTATATTCCTGACGCAGGCTTCGCCCCTGGCTATAGCAATCTTTTGGCAGGTTATGCACAGGATCTTTTCAAAGATATTGAGAGGCTGGAGATATATGTCGGAGGGATCCCTCGTGAGAATATTCCTCCGATCGGCTATGTAGTCACTTGGAGTGCTGAGGATCTTTTGGAGGAGTATTTGAGACCTGCCAGAGTGGTATTTGATCAAAAGATTGTATATAAAGATCCTTTGGAACATATTGGTGAGATAGAGATCCCTGGGATAGGAGTTTTTCAATGGTTTTATAGTGATGGTCTCAGAACTCTTCTCAAAAATATAAAAGCTAGAAACATGTTTGAGGCCACATTAAGATGGAGAGGTCATCTTGAGAAAATGAGAATTTTAAAAGATCTTGGGCTTTTATCTAGAGAGAAAATTGTTATTGATGATAATCAGATTGATATGATAAGAATCTTGGCATCAGTTTTTGAGAAGAATCTTAAGATAAAGACTGATGATATGGCGATACTATTCATAAGAGCAGTCTCGAGAGATGAGAGAGTATATGAAGAGACTGTCGTCATGTATGGTGATCATGAGGATCCTGCCACGACAAGATTCACAGCAATAGTCTTTGCATCATCTTTAGAGCTTTTAATTGATAAAAGAAGTGAGATAGACCCTGGCATAAAGCCTCTGGAGAAGCTTTATAGATATAAAGATTATTATGAAGAGAGACTATATAAATATCAGCCTAAGAAAGATCTTGTGAAAATAAATAGGAGAGTCGTCTAGTCAACCTCGAATCCTCTGGCTTTCAAAGAGTCTTCTAAAAGCTCTGATCTTGTCATGACAATATTTATTGATGTATATAAAAAGCCTATGTATCTCAAAACATTGAATCTTGTCTCAAGACCTCTCGCCTTATAAGAATCAAGTGTCTCCAAAAGATCTGTTAGAAAACTTCTTATAAATGAATATGAGAGTGTCAATATGTTTGTCCCTAGAAAGTCTCTCAGATGACTGGGCGGCGTCGATAGATAGAATAATGCTCCACAACTCATTGTTGAAAAGCTGTATAGAAGATTA
>Ga0080004_1116602_pt1 | contig 15868 bp, 10 predicted proteins | sample WasSprMetagenome_FD_69207 | JGI IMG/M metagenome (GOLD analysis project Ga0080004, IMG submission 69207) | Sulfidic aquatic microbial communities from Washburn Spring, Yellowstone National Park, USA - WS (SPADES assembly) (version 2) | ecosystem: Environmental > Aquatic > Thermal springs > Hot... | reverse complement strand
CATTGCGAGCCTGAACGCCAAAGGCGTTCAGGCGTGGCAAACCCATTTTATGTATCGGTTCCGCTAATCCTTCCTTTTCAAAAATACGAGTTTGGCTTTCGCCAACGCAGTTCACAAACCTAAAGGTTTGTGAACCGAGATTGCCACGGCTTCCCTACGGGAAGCCTTGAAATCACAGAGCGCTTGAGGTTGCCACGCAGTCCCGACCGGAAGCCTTTCTATGAGACAATATTATTGCGACATATGTGAGTTCTCAGACATATTATTGAAGTGAACATTAATTTGACATTTAATATTTTCTCTATAAAATATCTAATGAGGTATTTTACCCTATGCCCTCCGGCTGGAATGGTCCCTTAGAGAAAATAGACGATTATCGCTGGCTCATACCTAAAACATATAAGCAAGGTATGAGGACAGACGGCTTAATCTTCGCTCAGGAGAAGATGCTGGCGAAGATTAAGCAGGATATGGCTCCTGAACAGGTAGCGAATGTAGCCTGCCTCCCCGGCATAGTCGGCTACTCTATGGCTATGCCTGATATACACTGGGGCTATGGCTTCCCCATCGGTGGCGTGGCAGCTTTTGATGTTAGAGAGGGGGTTATCTCCCCTGGTGGTGTGGGTTATGATATAAATTGCGGTGTGCGTATTCTCCGCACGAATCTCACGATTGATGATATAAAACCTTATCTCAGTCGCCTCCTTGACGAGATTTTCCGCAATGTGCCCTCTGGCGTTGGTTCGGAGGGAAAGCTTCGCTTGAGCAACGAGGAGCTCCGCCAAGTTATGATTCAGGGAGCGAGGTGGGCGGTGAGGAAGGGATATGGTTGGGAGAGGGACCTTGACCACACTGAGGAAAATGGGGAAATGGAGGGAGCCGACCCCCAGAAGGTAAGCCAAAGAGCGATGGATAGGGGAAGAAGCCAGCTTGGAACATTGGGCTCGGGCAATCATTTCCTTGAGATCCAGGTAGTGAGCGAGATATATGATAGGAAAGCGGCGAAGGTTATGGGGATAGAGAAAGAGGGGCAGATAACCGTTATGATTCACACTGGCTCAAGGGGTTTTGGACATCAAATCTGTGATGAATATGTGAAGGACCTCCTTCGTTCAGCCCAGCACTACAACATCTATCTTCCCGATAAGCAACTCGCCTGCGCCCCCTTCTCTTCACCGGAAGGGAAAGCCTACTTCTCCGCAATGGTCTGCGCCGCCAATTATGCCTGGGCTAATCGTCAATGCATAACCCACTGGGTGAGAGAGGCTTTCGAGAAGGTCTTCAAGAAATCCGCTGAGGAGCTCGGTATGGAGCTGATTTACGATGTAGCTCATAACATCGCCAAGGTGGAGGAACATACCATAAATGGGAAGAAAGTAAAGGTCGTAGTGCATAGGAAGGGCGCAACGAGGGCATTTGCTCCCGGTCATCCCCTTGTTCCCAAGGATTATAGGGAGATCGGACAGCCCGTAATCGTGCCCGGAGATATGGGAAGAGCCTCTTACCTCCTCGTTGGAACTGAGAGGGCGATGCAGGAGACATTCGGTTCCACCTGTCATGGAGCGGGTAGATTGATGAGCAGGGCGCAGGCATCTCGCACGGTTCGTGGAGAGGAAGTGAAGAGGAGAATGGAGGCGCAGGGCATTTTAGTGAAAGCAGCAAGCTTCGCCACCTTGACAGAGGAGATACCCGAGGCTTATAAAGATGTAGGGGATGTGGTGGATACCTGCGATGGAGCAGGAATATCAAAGAAGGTGGCTAAACTCCGTCCCCTTGCGGTAATCAAGGGGTAAGCTAAAAACTAAGAGACCCCAAGATGTAAAAAATTCCAAACTAAAAGGAGGGATTTTAGAATGTCAGAGAAATGGGTTTATTTATTTGAGGAGGGCAACGCCCAGATGCGTGACCTCTTGGGCGGGAAAGGCGCCAATCTCGCCGAGATGACCAACATCGGCTTGCCCGTCCCACCAGGCTTCACCATCACAACGAGAGCCTGCATCTATTATATGAAGAACGGCGAATTCCCACCCGGAATGTGGGAGCAGACGCTTGAAGCCCTTAAGAAGGTAGAGGAGAAGATGGGGAAGAAGTTGGGAGACCCCAAGAACCCTCTCCTTGTATCCGTTCGCTCCGGGGCGAAATTCTCAATGCCCGGAATGATGGACACCGTTTTGAACCTGGGGCTGAACGATGAAAGCATTAAGGGATTGATTGAACAAACGAACAATCCTCGCTTCGCTTGGGATGCCTACAGGCGGTTCGTTATGATGTTCGGCAACATCGTCCTCGGCATAGATAGACGCAAATTCGATGAGCTAATGGACAAGATGAAAGAGGAAAAGGGCGTGACTCAGGATGTTGAGCTCACAGCCGAGGACCTTGAGAAATTGACTCAGCAATATAAGGAGCTCGTAAAGCAGGAGAAGGGCTTTGACTTCCCTCAAGACCCGCTCGAACAGTTGAAGATGGCAATTGAGGCGGTTTTCAAATCCTGGAATAATCCTCGCGCCATCGCCTACAGGGAGAGGGAGAAGATTCCCCACGATTTGGGAACCGCAGTTAATGTGCAATCTATGGTATTCGGAAATATGGGCGATGATTCCGGAACGGGCGTCGCCTTCACCAGAGATGTGGCAACTGGCGAGAAGAGGATATATGGTGAATTCCTTTTCAACGCCCAGGGCGAGGATGTGGTGGCGGGAATTCGTACTCCTCTAAAGATAGAGGAATTGGAGAAGAGGATGCCCGAAATCCACGAACAATTCGTGAAAGTATGTGAAATCTTGGAGAAGCATTATAGAGATGTAATGGATATAGAGTTCACGATTGAGAAGGGGAAGCTTTATATTCTTCAATGCAGGGTCGCGAAAAGAACCGCACAGGCAGCGATAAAGATAGCGGTTGATATGGCGAAGGAAGGGCTTATCACGAAAGAAGAAGCTGTTATGAGAATAGACCCTTCAGACCTTGACCAGCTTCTCCATCGCCAGATAGACCCCAAGGCTGAGCTGAAGGTTATCGCCAAGGGAGTAGCTGCTTCTCCGGGCGCCGCTGTGGGTAAGGTCGTTTTTGAAGCCCACAAGGCGGCGGAATGGGGAAAGAACGGGGAGAAGGTCATCCTCGTTAGACCGGAGACCAATCCTGATGACATCGTGGGGATGCTTGCCTCACAGGGCATCCTTACCGCAAGAGGCGGTATGACCTCCCATGCAGCGGTTGTAGCGAGAGGTTTTGGCATTCCCGCCGTCGTCGGCTGTGAGGCAATCAAGATAGATGAGGAGAGGAACCTCTTCACCGTCAACGAGACTGTCGTAAAAGAAGGAGATGTTATCACCATAGATGGTTCGACGGGAAGGGTCATATTGGGAGAGGCGCCTCTAATTGAGCCTCGCCTCACCGATGAAGTGAGGGAGCTCCTCTCCTGGGCGGATGAATTCCGCAGGTTGGGCGTGAGAGCGAACGCCGATACTCCCGCCGATGCCCAGAAAGCCTTTGATTTCGGAGCTGAAGGCGTTGGTCTTTGCCGAACCGAGCATATGTTCTTCGGAGAGGAAAGAGTTCCCCATGTTCAGAGGATGATTCTCGCCGAGACAACAGAGGAAAGAGAGGAAGCGCTTGAAAAGCTCCTTCCCTTCCAAAGAGAGGACTTCATCGGCATATTCAAGGCTATGCAGGGCAGACCGGTCGTGATAAGGCTGATAGACCCGCCGCTCCACGAGTTCCTTCCTCGCTATGAGATACTTTTGGAGGAAGTGATTACCCTCCGTCTCACCAACCCCGACTCTCCCGAACTGGCAGAGAAAGAAAGACTTCTGCAGCGGGTTACTCAGCTAAGGGAGCTCAATCCAATGCTCGGTCTCCGTGGCTGCCGTCTCGGAATCCTCTATCCCGAGATTGTGAAGATGCAGGTCAGAGCGATATTTGAGGCTGCCGCCTATGTTGCCAAGCAGGGTATGCCCGTGCATCCCGAGGTTATGATTCCCCTCGTCGGTCATGTGAACGAGCTGAAATACCTCCGCCCAATCCTTGAAGAGGTTGCAAAAGAGGTTCTGGAGAAGGAAGGAGTCGATATTGAGTACCACATCGGCACGATGATAGAGATTCCCAGAGCTGCCCTCACATCCTCCGAAATAGCAAAGTTCGCCGACTTCTACTCCTTCGGTACTAACGACCTAACGCAGACCGTCTTCGGCTTCTCCCGAGATGATGCGGAGGGCAAGTTCATCGGTCCCTATCTGGAGAAGGGAATCCTGCCCAACAATCCCTTTGAGGTCTTGGATAGGGATGGCGTTGGCAAGCTGATGAAGATGTGCATAGAGGATGCGAGGAAAGCCAATCCCAACATCGTAATCGGAATCTGCGGCGAACACGGCGGAGAGCCGGAATCCGTCAAGCTCTGCCATGAGCTGGGACTTGATTATGTCTCCTGCTCTCCCTTAAGGGTTCCCATAGCGAGGCTCGCCGCTGCACAGGCGAACCTGAAGACGGAGGTGTTTGAGGACAAGTAAAATTTCCATAATCCGAGGTGATAAGAGAAACAGGGAGGAGAATTGATGCGAAGAGAGATAATTTTAACTGCCCGTGGCTATCAGCGTTTAAAGGAGGAGTTGGATTACCTCAAAGCGGTTCGCAGGAAGGACATCCGGGAACGCCTGAGGGAGTCCCTTGATTTCGGCGAGGTAGGAGAGAATCCCGAATATGAGGAGCTGAAGAGGGAGCAGGCTATGGTTGAGGGAAGAATAGAGGAACTGGAAGCCATCTTGAGCCTCGCTCGCGTTCTTGAGGAGGATAGCATCAACACGGAAAGCGTTGATATCGGCTCTAAGGTGACGGTCCTTGACCTAGATACTCAGCAGACATCCCAGTTCACCATCGTTGACCCCTTGGAGGCAAACCCCCGAGAGGGCTATCTCTCCGTTGAATCGCCTATAGGCTCCGCCCTCCTCAACAAGAAGAAAGGGGATGAGGCAGTGGTTAAAGTTCCCGCAGGTACCCGTAGGCTGAAGATAATGGATATATCCAAATAATGGCGAAAGAGAGCCTTGTTCAGAGCCGTCTCAATAAGCTGCAGCAGCTCAGGGAAAGAGGAATAAATCCTTTCGCTGAGGAGAGGTTTGACCGCTCTCACCTCGCCCAGGAGGTGAAGGATAATTTCTCCTCCCTGGAAGGAAAGAATTGCAGGGTAGCGGGGAGGGTCCTCGCGATAAGGAGCCACGGGAAGAGCACATTCCTTGACCTCCACGACTCCTCAGGGAGGATTCAAATCCTTATAAGAAAAGACAAAGTTGGGGAGGAGCTCTATGAGCTCCTCCCCCTCTTGGATATAGGGGATATCATCGGAGTAAGCGGGGATGTTATCAAGACGAAAACGGGCGAAATAACCATAGAAGCCGACGAATTCGTCTTCCTCGCCAAATCTCTTCAACCTTTCCCGGAAAAATGGCACGGTCTACGCGAGCCGGAATTAAGATACAGATTCCGCTACCTTGACCTCATAGTCAACGAGAAAACAAGGGAGATATTCTATAAAAGGGCGAAAATCGTCCAGGGAATAAGGGATTTCCTCACCCAAAAAGGCTTCCTTGAGGTTGAAACGCCGATGATGCAGCCCATTCCCGGTGGAGCCTTCGCCCGTCCCTTCATCACCCATCACAACGCCCTTGATATAGACCTCTATCTCCGCATCGCCATAGAGCTCTATCTCAAAAGGCTTCTCGTGGGAGGCATTGAGAGGGTATTTGAATTGGGAAAATGCTTCCGCAACGAGGGCATATCAACCCGCCACAATCCCGAATTCACCCTCCTTGAAGCCTATATGGCTTATGGTAATTTAGATGACATCAAAAAGCTTACAGAGGAAATGCTTTATTATTTGGCGCAGAAAGTTCTAAATAGCGAGGAAATACAGTTCAAGGGCAATACAATCTCCCTTCGCCCTCCTTTCCAATCCTACCCCCTCTATGAACTTCTCAGGAGGGAAACGGAGATAGATTGGGAGAGGGTGAAGGACTTAGATGAGGCGAAAAAGTTAGCCGAATCCCTTGGGGTAGATGCTTCAACTGATAGAACTGTTGGCGATGTCGTTTTGAAGGTCTTTGAGAAGATAGTTGAGCCGAAGCTTATTCAACCAACATTCGTGGAGGATTTTCCCGTTGATGTATCACCTTTAGCGAAAAGGAGGCAAGACGCACCCCACTTAGCGCGCAGATTTGAGCTCTTCATAGGTGGCGAGGAGATAGCCAATGCCTTCTCGGAGCTCAACGACCCATTGGACCAGAGGGAGAGGTTTATGGAGCAGATGAGGAGGAGGGAGGCGGGAGATGAGGAGGCACATAGGATGGATGAGGACTTCCTCCTCGCCCTTGAATATGGTATGCCACCAGCGGGCGGGCTGGGGATAGGGGTGGATAGATTGGTTATGCTTTTCACCGATTCCCACTCAATAAGAGAGGTCATCCTCTTCCCCCTCCTCCGACCAAAGGAAGAGGAATAAAACATCATTCACTGCGAGCCCGCCGAAGGCGGGCGTCATCTCTGTCATTGCTGGCATGAGTATAGGTTTTTGAAATGGATTAGGAATAAAAAGAGGAAATAGCGATTGTAAATAAAATTTATTTCTTTTCTAATGGAGGGAAAGAAAAAGATGCGTCGTATATTATCCAAAATATCAAAAATATCAAACAAATTAATTAGAACGAAATTTATAAGTTAGAGTTAGGGAATGGATGCATTAGAGTGAAGGAGGATAATACAACATCAAAAACTTATACCCATAGATGCGAGCCTTCTGCTTCGCAGAAGGCGTGGCAATCTCTTTTGATATTACCTTAAAATCCCCTTGCCTCTAAACAATCTCCACTCTATACTTTTCCAAATTCTTATGAAAGGAGGTCTATAAAATGAAGATACGAGTTTTGGTCTGGAACGAAGGAAGACACGAGAAATTGGATAAGAGAGTTGCTGAGGTCTATCCGGAAGGGATTCACGGAGCGATTGCCAAACACTTGAGAACCCAGCTGGATATGGAAGTCCGCACCGCTACCCTGGATGAACCCGAACACGGCTTGACGGAAGAAGTCCTCAATAACACCGATGTCCTGATTTGGTGGGGTCATATGGCGCATCATGAAGTCCGAGATGATATAGTGGAAAGGGTTTATAACAGGGTATTGAACGGTATGGGATTGATTGTTCTCCACTCGGGGCATTTCTCCAAGATTTTCAGAAAGCTTATGGGGACCACCTGCAATTTGAAGTGGAGGGAGATAGGAGAGAAGGAGAGGATTTGGGTGATAGAGCCGGGACATCCCATAGCGCAGGGATTGGATGAATATATAGAGCTGGAACACACGGAGATGTATGGCGAGAGATTTGATATTCCCGCTCCTGATGAGCTCGTCTTCATAAGTTGGTTTGCCGGCGGAGAGGTTTTCAGGAGTGGTTGTTGTTATTATAGAGGGAAAGGGAAGATTTTCTATTTCCGCCCAGGGCACGAGACCTATCCAATCTATCACAATCCGAAGATATTAAAGGTGATAGAGAATGCCGTTCGCTGGGCGGCGCCGACGGCGGGACCTACACCCCAATTCGGCAACAAGCCGCCGTTGGAGAAGATAGAATAAAAAGGAGGGCGGGGAGCAATCTTAAGATTGTTCCCCGTCCCTTTCCTCACTCATACAAAACCGCATCTGCCCAATCGGCGTGGTCCGCGTTTATCCCATCCCCCGCATCTCCTACCCTCAATTCCAATATATCTATCCCCGAAATATCCAAATCCACTCTCTTCGCCTCATCGTTCACCGTCATAACACCGCTCTCCCATAGCTTCCTCCCATCCCCCCAAAACCTCAAACACAACCGTATTTCCCATAACCTCCTTATCCGCCCCAACATATGCGGTAAATCTCCTATAGCGCCCACCCAATTTGTAAACTATCCTGCTATTGGAATGCGTCCCCAGCCCCCTTGAGAAAATCCTTGAGCTGATTCGTATCGGATTCCCCTGCACGCTCGCGTTCCTCCTCAATTCCCCCCAATCCTGCCTCGCTTCAATTGGCTCCAGAGAATCCAAATAGATTCCCTGCTTCAAATATTCATAGGGAAGCGCTCCCTCCACTTCCTCAACTGCTTCCAAATCTCTCGGCTCCAATAAACAAACCGAATGGCTAGCCAACCAATTTGGATAGGATGGGAAGGAAAGCGAGTCATCGGAAAAACTAACGCTATCAACACGCTTTCCCTCGCCTACTACCCATAGGGAGAATTTCGCTTTATCCTTCGCATAAAGCTCCAATTCGAATCCCCCAAATCCCCTCACCGGAACGACGACAAACGCCCAATATTCCCTATTGGAATAGGGACCGGAGGCAGCCCATCCCGTCTTGGAGCTCGTTATCTGAACATCCAATTTCCTTCCATTGAATCTCGCCTCTCCATAAGGATGGGAGAAATCATCGGAGGGATATTCAAAAAGGGCGACCACTTTCCCTCCTTCTGGCAAAGCGAGGAAAAACCGGGTGGCAATCCTACAATATTCTCTCGCCTCCCCAATCAAGCTCGTGAAATTGGGACCATAAGCGGGCTTATCCCCCTTTACCCTCACCTTCTCCATCTTATAAACGAAATCATCAACCTCCGCTTTGGGCAAATTTATTCTGCTCTCCTTGTATTTTCCCGAGGCAATCGCCAGAACGGTCGTCTCATAGGGACCAAGCAGGAGGTTGAATCCATCACCATATTTTAAACCGCTCCCCAGAACTTCCTTTATGGGATACAAGCGAAGGATTGAGAGGTTCTTAATCCGAGGAGGAACGCCATAGGAGGAATCCAATTTGAAAGAGAATTTCTTTTCCTCTATGAAGGGATTGCGAAGACAGATTAATGTTTTATCATCATCCCAGTGGACATATCCGTAGGGCGAGCGAGGCATCTTATCCCTTGTCCAATCACCCGCCGACACTTTCCATCCCTCTGGATATATAATCCTCGTTTTGCCCAATATTTTCTGATTTCTCCTCGCCCAATTGATGAGAGAAGCAAGGAACTCCCATTCCTCCTTTTTCATAAAGCGAGGATTTATGTAAAGAGATATGAAGAAGTGTCCACGCATAAGAGTCATAACAGCATCATCGTAAATCGGCTCGCTCGTCTGATGAACTATCCCGAGCACCTCCTTAGCCTTCATCGGAATGGGTGTTGTATCGTGGAGATTATAGAAATCCCTTGCGCTCGTATAACTTCGCCTGTAAATCAAAGATGGCACTCTCCCATAGGGCGCATCATCCCCATATGGTCCCACCACGGAGTTAACGAACATCAGCCACCAGGGGCTCGGCTCCCAGCCGAAGCAGGTGGTTTCAAGCCAGATATCGGGCTGAGCCTTCCTGAGAGCTAAGCATAAATCTATCAACCCCTCTGCAATCGCCTCCCTCGAGAGAACGCCCGGAAGGTGATGATGATTGCTCTCAGGGCATTCGGGAACATATCCATCGAATTTCAATTGATGGATATCGTACTCCATCACCATTTCCGCCAATGCTTTTTTCAAGGCGGATTGATAGCGATTCCCCAATGCCAAACAGGCATATAGCTGATTGTTTGCCTCAAAGACCTCATAGCCCTTTTCCCTTGCCCATCTTAAGTCCTGGGTGAAGGGATAACAGCTCGAGGGGGAGAACCAAAGACCCAATTTTGTCTTCATCTTCCTCAATTCATCAATCAAAGGAGTGAATCCCTTGGGAAAACGCTCCTTTGATATCTGCCAAATGCTTTTCTCTTCCGACCAGCCTGCATCTATAGTGAATGTATCAAAGGATACACCATAAGGCTCATATAGATTTTCCCTGAATTCCCTTATGAGCGATACAGCTTCCTTCTCTCCATAGATGATGGGAAGGCTCCACCAACTGTTGTAATTGAAATGAATCCCCTTGGGATTCGGTCTCAAAGATTCTATATATTCCTCAAACCATTCCTTGCCCTTCCCATTTGGAGTAACGCCGATTACTTCCTTCCTGCTTTCATATCTCTCATCCTTCCTAAGGATTTTCCCCGGCTGATGACCTAAAATAAGCCTCCCCTCCTCCCTTCTCCAAAAGGCAACGGGAAACTCTATCCCAAAGAAGAAATCCCTTCCGATTATTGGCTGGCTTTGCCACCAAGAGGGGACGGTCTCAAAATCGCTTTTATCCTCCAATTCCTCAAGAATTACCTCCTTCACCTGCAAGGGCTCATCTGCGTCAAGAACGGTCAATTCCAACCATTTTCTGATGATATTGCGGTCTAGGGATAAATTCAAAACAAGGCGAAAAGCTCCCTTTTCTTTTCTTATCGGCTTAAAAATCAGTTTGGAGAGCTTTGGGGAAACTTTCTCAATCCTCTCAACTTCCAAATCCTTTCCTCCTATCCATTCATCTGAGATATTCAGCTTAATCGCGAAAAGGGGCAAGGTGAGAGAGATACCCGCTAATTTATTGTAAAGGAGGAGTTGCTTTCTATCCGAGAATTTCAGGGAAAGATATTCGTTCTCAAAAATAGGCTGAGCGAAAGCAAGCGAAGCCATAGAGAGTAATAAAAGGAGCCTGAAATTATGTTGAGAGCAACCCATAAATTTATTTTATCGCCTCTTCCTATGGATAGCGTCGCTAGAGAGAGGCTCTATTCTCCATCTGCTTTTTCTCTGCCCTCAATAGATAATCTTTATAGGGAACGAGAGAGAATTCTTTTATTAAGTCCTCTAGCTTGATTTCATCCGAAAGGGATTCAATCGTGAAGAGAGCTTCATCCCCGAAAGTCTCAATCCTTATTTTGTCTCCATATTTCCTTTTTATTTCCTTGGGCTTATTTTCCTGAAAATCCCAGTGGAAAACGCCGACATCCAACTCTATATCCCGCCAGACCCAATAGAAAAATCTATCCGTCTTAACCAGCCATCTGCCCATCTTATCTATTATCCCCGATTTAAGCTCCCAAGTAGATGCGACGATGTAGATATTGTTGAGAAGCGCTATGGAATTCAAAATCGTTCCCGCGGGATAGGCTGAGGAGAAGATAATCAGCTTGGCTCCTTTATCGGCGAGCTTCTTCCAATAGAGATGCCAATTGGCGTCAAAGCATATCTGGAAGCCGATTTTCCCGAACTCTGTTTCAATGGGTTCCTGTTCCTCGGCGCCCGGGCACACTCCATAATCAATCTCTGGCTCGGTTGGATGGATTTTATCGTATTTCCCCACGATTTCCCCTTCCCTATTGAACAGAAAGCAGGTATTAAACATCTTCCCCTCTCTCCTATCATAGGTTGAGCCTCCCATATAAACCCGATGTTTTTTGGCAAGCTCGCTAAGAAACGCTTTCGCCTCCTCGGTATCCTCAATGTCTCTCGCTTTAAGAGGAACTCCGCTATAGGGGAAAACCTCCGGCAGGGCAACGATATCCGGCTTGATATCCTTTATCTCCTCCATCAAAGCCGCAATGTACTTTAAATTATCTTCCACTTTGCTAACCCTTCTATATTCAAGCGCCATTGAAATAGTTGCTACCTTAATCCTCATAATCCTTGCCTCCTTTCATCTCTTTAATCTTGACAAATTGAAGTCTAAAGAAATATACTATGGAAAAAGCCGGAGGTCAATGATAAATGAAGAATCTTTTTCTATTGTTTTTATTTGCCATTTACTCTCTTCCCTCTGCTCAGACCTTTTACCTTGCCATCCCTCGCGTAGAGACATCCCCAACCATAGATGGGGAACTGAATGACAACTGCTGGAATATAGCAGCCAGGATTCAGCTCTCCCATCTCCTGGGAAAGGCGGGAGAACCTTCCCAGAAAACCCAGGTCCTTTTAGCCCATAACGATTCCTCCCTCTTCATCGCCTTCATCTGCTATGAGAACAAAATGAACAAGATTGTAGCGAATCAAAAACAAAGGGATTCCGATGTCTGGCGAGATGATTGCATTGAGATTTTCCTTTCTCCCAATCCGCCCGATTACTTTCATTTCATAGTCAATCCGATAGGAACTCAGCAGGACGAGAAAAATAAGGATGCAAAATGGAATGTGAATTGGGAAGCCAAAGCGAAAATACTACCCGATAGATGGCAGGTTGAGATTGCCATCCCTTTTTCTTCAATTCCCTTATCAAAAAATACTCCATCGGAATGGCGAGCGAACTTCTGCAGAGAGGAGATTCCAAATCAAGAACTTTCCAGCTGGACGAACTTGGATAAAAGCTTTCACGAACCGCAGAACTTCGGAATCATTTCCTTTCCTTCTCCTCCACCTTTTTCTAAAATCGCTGAGGAGCAAATGAAGCAAGCGGGTGAAAAAGCAAAGGATTATCTTATGAGAATATTGGGAGAGGCGAATAAAAGCAAGGGAGAGATAGCGAGAATCATCAAGGAGAAAACGCAAAATCTATTGGAAGCGTTAGATAGGGGAGAGATTGACCCACGAGCGTTCAATCCCTCATCCTTAGAGCCCCTTGTCCAAAAGATGAGATTGGCGAATAAAGAGAATTCTTCATACCTTGTTTGTGAGGAAAGCAATTTGAATAAAATCAGAAAGGACAAACCTTATATGGGAAAACCGACGAGCGAAGTCTCAATCTATTGTGCCCGAAACGAGAGAAGGTCAGCCCAGCTGGTCATCCTTCCCTTGCAGAGCGATTTAAAGGATGTGCGAATCTCTTTAACTCCTCTGAAGGGCAGAGGTGGGGAGATAGGAGGGGAAAATATAAGCATAAACTTGGTGGGATATGTTGAGATAAGAGAACCTACAAAAGACGCCGAGCCGGGAATCTATCCCGACCCACTCCTCCCTTACAAGCCCTTTGATGTCTCGCTTGAGGGCATTCAACCAATTTGGCTCACTTTCTTCGTTCCTCCCTCCGCTAAATCGGGATGGTATGAGGGATGGCTTGAGGTAAGACCTTCAAATGCTCCCTCAAAGAGGATAAAGCTTCGCCTCTATGTCTTCAATTTTTCTCTCCCCACCACTTCCAGCCTAAAGACCTGCTTTCTCCTTTGGACGAATTATCTCTCCAAATATCATAAAATCTTGGATAGTTGGGGATGGTTTGAATCGCCGCCTCAGCGTAGAGGTTCAGTCTCCTTGAGCGATGACGCCTTTGAGGGAAAACATTCCCTCATCGCTCCTCAGACGGAGCTCCGCTGGAGCAATATCCTTGCCCCCTATAAGGGAACTTGCGATGAGAACACATATGTCTCCTTCGCCTACAAATCAAACGATGATGGGACGACTTTCCTCCTTATGGGAACTCCCCAGGGAAACAAATTCTTCACCCCAAGGGAACAGGAGAAGGGGAAATGGCATAGGGCAACCGTGAAAGTCGTTGATTGTGGAGTGCCGGTGGGAAGCTCGTTTACATTGCAATTTGTTCACGATTATCAGGGCGGTAAGCATACATTCCTCATAGACGATGTTGAGGTTTATAGGGAGAAGGAGGGGAAAAGGGAGGTTCTTTATAGAGAAGATTTTGAGAATTTCTCAAGTTTATCGCTTGAAGAATTAATCAGAAGATATCGTCTCAATATGCTGGAGCATAGAGTGAGCGATTGCAACATAATTTCGCCCAATATAGAGATAAGCGATGGGAAAGTGAAGATTGATTGGGATGAGTTTGACAGGGAGATAAGCTTTTATGTGGATAGGGGTCTAAATGGATTCAATATAAACTGGCTGAGGATTCCCAGCGGTTGGGGAGAGGTTGGGAAGTTAGACCCCAAGCAAGTGGAGATAAGCGCGCAGATAATAAGGGAAACGGAAAGACATCTTGGGGAGAAGGGATGGTTGAAATACGGTTATATATATACAATTGATGAGCCGAGCAGGGAATATTTCCCCACGATAAAGGAGATATTCTCTTTTGTAAAGGAAAATGGACCCCATCTCCGCAGGCTCTTGACCTTCGGCTACGGAGCGACTCGTCCCTGGGTTCCCGGGGCAAAAGGACTTCCCTCTTACTCCGAGATAGCGGATTATGTGGATATACTCGTCCCCCATTCCGATTGCCTTGACTACGACTACTTGAAATCACTCAAGCCAAAGGGAAAAGAGATATGGATGTATGTCTGCATCTCGGCCCAGAAGCCTTATCCTAACATCTGGGCTATAGATTATCCTGGGATTGACCACAGGATTCTCTTCTGGCAATGCTTCAAATATGATGTTGAGGGATTTCTCTACTGGGCGATAAGCTACTGGGAGAAGAACCCTTGGAAGGACACGCAGACATATCCAGGTGGAAACGGAGACGGCTCGCTCGTTTATCCCGGCGAGGACGAACCGATAAATTCTATAAGATGGGAGATAATCAGGGAAGGCATACAGGATTATGAATATTTGACCATTTTGAAGAAAAAGATAGGAGAGGAAAAGGCTAAGAGGTGGTTGGATGGGATAGTTGAGGATTTAACACATTACACAATGGACGCCGATAAGCTGGAGAAGCGGAGGATTGAGATAGGCAAGATGATAGAAAACCTCAGATAGGCGCTATGATATTACGAAAAGCGAAGATAAAGGATGTCAAGGAGATATACCGTCTGGTCAATTATTTTGCCCAAAGGGGAGAGATGCTTCCTCGTTCCCAGAGCGAGATATACGAAAATATGCGAGATTTCTTCGTTGTGGAGGAAAACGGAGAAGTGATTGGTTGCTGTGCTCTTCATATTCTCTGGGACAATTTAGCCGAGGTGAAATCGTTAGCAGTTGCGGAAGAACATCAGGGAAAAGGCATTGGTAAAACGCTCGTCAATGCTTGCTTGAATGAAGCGAGGGAGCTAGGCATAAACAAGGTATTCGCCCTCACATTCAAGCCCGCCTTCTTCCAGAAATTAGGCTTCCGCCTAATAGATAAAGATGATTTGCCGAGGAAAGTATGGGGAGAATGCATAAAATGTCCTTTCTTCCCCGATTGTAAGGAAGAGGCGGTGATAATAGATTTAAAATAAAATTGACTTTATTTCTCTTTCTCTCTAAAATTTTGAAAAATAACCCCAAGGGGGTGTTTTAAATGAAGAGAAGTAGCCTTTTTCTTGTTGCTATTTTTATGCTTGCTGTTTCTCTGCTTGCCCAGGAAACAGCAAAACCGCCGTTTTCTCTTCTCTGGAAATACACAACGACCTTCCTACAGGGTAGCATCGTCCAGCCCTTGATGGACGGCGAAACACTCTATCTGGCTGCGGGAAACGATGTCTATGCCATTAATATCCAGACAGGGGAAACGAAGTGGAGATTCACTTTGCCGGGAGGCACTTCCGTAAGGGTTACTCCCTTGCTTTACAAGGACAATATACTCGTTCCGGCGAGCGATGGGAACATTTATGTTTTGGACAAGACGGGCAAACAGGTCCGCCTCATAAATGTGCAGGCTGGAGGAGCGGTTTGCGCTTCCCCAATAGTAGTGGAAAACTTCATCGTTTTCCCCTGCCTTGACAACACCCTCTATGCGGTTGACCCGGAGACAACGAATGTTAGCAAGATGCTTAAGTGGAAATTTCGTGCGGGCGATGATATCCCGCGCAGCGCCGTCTATGGCAAGGGGTTAATCTTCTTTGAATCAGCCGATATATACCTTTACGCGCTAACGGAAAAAGGAGAACTCAAATGGAAAGTCGCACTTCCCTCCTCACAAATTTCCGCCTCACCAGTTTTAGGTGATAGATACCTTTATGCATCAGCAGGAAACACTATCGTATTCATAAACCCCCTCACGGGAAGGGAGGTTCGCAGGGTTAACTTCCCCGATTTGATAACCGCGACTCCCCTTTTGGTTGATGACATCCTCTATGTAGGCTGTAAAGATGGAAAGCTTTACGCTATTGACGCAATAACAGGAAAGCCAATTGA
>Ga0080004_1110763_pt1 | contig 15868 bp, 10 predicted proteins | sample WasSprMetagenome_FD_69207 | JGI IMG/M metagenome (GOLD analysis project Ga0080004, IMG submission 69207) | Sulfidic aquatic microbial communities from Washburn Spring, Yellowstone National Park, USA - WS (SPADES assembly) (version 2) | ecosystem: Environmental > Aquatic > Thermal springs > Hot... | reverse complement strand
TTACCATCGTTCATGGATTTGAGCTCTTTGCCATAGCCTTCAAGGAAGTCTAGGCTGAGAAGGAGCTCGCCTCGCCTGATAAGCCTCTCATCAACAGCCTTCCATTCCATAAGGAAAAAAAGAACCGGAAAGGATAATTAATTAAGCTACAAAGCATAAAAAAATAAAAAGAATGGAAAGGAAAGCAAAGTAAAGTAAAGGAAATAAAGAAAAACGAGAATCTTAGATTGGGTCGGTATCCTTGTCCTTGACCCATGGATTCCTTGCTGAGCTTCCCTATGGAAAGCGTAAAATAGCCATAAGGATTCCGGAAAGGCTTTCAACGTTTCTTGTCGAGCCTCGGAAGATGGAGGCATCCAAGGATCCGAGTTCCGAGATATGCAGGGCTCTCGATCATCCTTTCGGGGATGGAAGCCTTGAAAGCCTCCTAAAAACCGGCGAGAAAGTCGCTATCATCGTTAGTGATGCAACCCGTCCAACCCCAAGCTGGATTATACTGCCAGTTCTTTTGGATCGACTATTGGCGGCAGGGATAAAGGAGAAGGATATAGAGATCCTCATAGCCACGGGGCTTCATAAGCCTCCGAGTGAAGCGGAGAGGCTTAGAATCCTTGGAGAAGAAACCCTTAGGAGGGGCATAAGGGCTTTCAACCATGATGCCTTTGAAAAAGCCTCCTTAACCTATATAGGAGAAACGAGCCTTGGGACACCCCTTTGGGTTAACAAAAGGGCTATGGAAGCCGATTTTCTTATCTCGGACGGCTATGTGGAACCCCACTTCTTCGCGGGCTATACAGGAGGCGGAAAGAGCATCTTGCCTGGCATCTCTGGACTTGAAACCATCAAGATCAACCATGGTGCCGACCGCATAGACCATCCGAAGGCTAGGGCAGGCATTCTTATGGGAAATCCTATCCACGAAGACATTCTTCAGGCTTCGAAAAAGGCTGGGCTTCGCTTTATCTTAAACGTCGTCTTGGATCCTGAAAAGCGCATAGCTAAGGCTTTCGCAGGCTATGCGGAAGAAGCCCATATGGCAGCCATCAGTTTTCTCGAAAACCATGTGAAGGTTGAAGCCCCTCCCTCGGACATCGTCGTCACGAGCAATTCGGGCTATCCCCTGGACAGAAACCTTTACCAAGCTGTTAAAGGAATGGCTACGGCGGAAGAGGTCGTAAAGGTGGGAGGCGTCATCATCATAGCTTCCGAGTGCATCGATGGGGTTGGACATGAAGGATTCTACAGGCTCATGGCATCCGAACCCTCGCCAGAAAGGGTCCTTGAGAAGATCAGGCAGCCCGGCTTCTTCATGATCGATCAGTGGGAAGCCCAGGTAATGGCTAGGATCCTTCTTAAGGCGAGGGTTATCCTCGTTTCAGAAGGATTGGACAAGGAAACGGGAAAGGCTATGCATATCCAAGTAGTAAAAAGCTTTGAGGAAGCCCTTTCCCTGGCTATGAAGGAAGTTGGAAGGAGCCCTGAGGTATGCGTTATTCCGGAAGGTCCCTATGTTCTTGCGATGGCATCGAAGAATAGGGCTGATTAGCCATAAGTTTTCAGGATTTCCCTGAAGGCATCGATGACATAGGAAAGCTGATCCCTCGAGAGTCCATAGGTCGAAAGCTCGAAGCTCCTAGTCCTTCCCGGCTTTATGCCAACGATTCCCCGCTTCAAAAGCTCCTCATAGAGGAAGAAGCCCCTCCTTGGATGGACCTTGGCTATTCTGTCCAGGGCAGGGGCTTCGAATCTCAGAAGGTCGTGGTTGTGGGGCTTTTCCCCGAGCTGAACGATGCCTCCAAGGGATTCCATCTTCTCGCTAAACCACCTAGCCTTTGAAACCTCCTCCTCCCAATGCCCTACCCTTTCCTTTACATGGGGGAAGGATGCCATGAGGGCTAGCGTGCTGGAACCCCTGGCTGAGCATCCGAGGATTTCGATGGGCTTGAGGCTGTAGCCCCTCGAAGGCCTAAGGACCCTTCCTATCCATTCTTCAGAAAGGGCGAGGATTCCAATGGTTCCAGCACCGGAAGCCCAACTCTTGTGCCCAGAGCACGTTATGAAGTCGGCCATAAGCTCCTTTCCGTCGATGGGCATGCGTCCGGAGGAATAGGCCGTATTCAGAAGGAAGGGAATGCCATATTCTTTACAGATCTTTCCTACGGCTCTGGCATCGGAAAGGTTTCCATAAAGCCAATCGACATGGGTCAGAAGGGCTAGGGCTGGAGGCCGGCCCGTTTCTCGCCTTATAGCCTCAAAGGCTTCTGCATAGGCTTGGGGCAAAACCTTGAATTCCGGGTATCCCGTTGTGGGGACTTCGTAAGTCCTAAGTCCAGCCCTTTCGGCAGCCACGAGGCTTGTATAGTGCTTGTTGGCATCGATTACGATGGTATCGCCCGGCGATGCGATGGAATGCATGATGGCAAACTTGGCCTCACGGCATCCGTTGGTAAGGATGGCGAAATCCATTCCTAAAAACTTCGAAAGGGATTCGAGGAACTTCCTTACAGGAGGCTTTTTGTTCATATGGAGCGTCCCGAGGCAGTAGTCGCAGGTGGAGTAGCCATCGATGTAGGATAGGGCAACCTTTCTGGCATCGGAGGGCATGACGCCCCCTCTTTGGAGGGGCTCCAGGTTTATGAAGAGCTCCTCCCTTGCCCTCAGCTCGATGCCCGTGCCTTCGATGTTCAAGGCTGGAGCTCCTCCTCAATGGCTTCTATGGCTTTCTTAGCCCTCTCTATGGAAGCCTTAGCCAAGGCCCTCTCCTCATCCGTAAATCGATGGAAGGGTGCCGTCCTTCGAAGGATTTCCCTTATATCCTCGAGGGCGAAGAGGGCTTCGAAGACTTCCTTAACAAGCTTTTCGCCCATAGGAGACCCTCTTTTTACTATTAAGCGTATTAATTATTTTTCCTTTTTTTAAGCTTATTAGAGAATGAGACGAGATATTCTAAGCCTTACTTCACTTTTGAAATGCCTATAAGCGAGTGTATAAAAAATCGCTCTTAATCAGGAAGTTTGTTAGCGATAAAAAAGCTTCCATACGTTTCATGGGCAACAACAACTTTATGATAAGAGCAAAAATAAAATAAAAATAAAATAAAATAAAAATAAGAAGAAGCTACATTTCCTTCTTTAGAGGATCTTATTAAGGAAATCTAAAATGTGACATTTTCAATCATTCTAGGATGCCTACTTTTTCCTCAAAAACTCATTGAAAAACCTTAAAGAAAAGGAAAGAATTCGATTCATTCTAATGCCTCTATTTTATCTCAGGCCAACGTCGCGTCGGATTGCTGGCTTCTTGAGAAAATGAGCAAAAGATTATTTAGACCCTTAGAAAATTTTAAATCGTAGGTGTTTCTTTTGGTTTCTACCGAAGTCCTAGCTGAGAGGCTTCACAAGCTTTACAAGGGAAAGCTCTCCATATTCCCTAAGGTTCCTATACAATCCCACGAAGAATTCGCCATCTGGTACACTCCAGGAGTTGCTAGTCCCTGTAGGGAAATCGCCAAGGATGTCGATAAGGTTCATGAATATACGATAAAGGGAAACCTTGTAGCCATCGTAAGCGATGGAAGCCGAGTCTTAGGTCTTGGAAACATTGGACCTGAGGCAAGCCTTCCAGTCATGGAAGGAAAGGCCCTTCTCCTCAAATTCCTGGCTGATGTGGATGCCTTCCCCATATGCCTGAAAGCCTCTAAGGCTTCGGAGATCATCGAAACCGTTTTAAGGCTTTCCCCAACCTTCGGTGGCATATGCCTCGAGGACATCGATGCCCCCAAATGCTTCGAAGTCCTGGAAGCCCTAAACCATGAGCTTGACATACCCGTCATCCACGACGATCAGCAGGGAACTGCCGTCGTCGTCCTGGCAGCCCTTAAGAATGCCTTGAAGATCGTAGGAAAGCGCCTTAGCGATATCCGATCGGTTCATCTGGGAGCGGGGGCTGCAGGTCTTTCTGTGGCAAGGCTTTTGATCGCTTCCGGAGCCGATCCATCGAAGATGATCCTTGTCGATAGCAAGGGGATCCTCTACGCCGGAAGGCCTGGAATGGATAGATGGAAGGAAGAGCTCGCAGGACTTACGAATGGGGAGGGAAGGACGGGAGGATTGAAGGAAGCCATGGAAGGGGCAGATGTGGTCATAGGGCTTTCAAGACCGGGTCCAGGCGTAATTACGAAGGAAATGATCGAATCGATGGCTGATGATCCCATCGTCTTTGCCCTGGCGAATCCTTATCCAGAGATCAGCCCGGAAGAAGCCTTGAAGGCCGGTGCCCGAATAGTAGCCACGGGAAGGTCCGATTTTCCAAACCAGGTGAACAATGCCCTCGCTACCCCTGCAATTTTCAGAGCCCTTTTGGATGTTAGGGCAAAGGGAGCTCCTATCGAAGTATTCTTGGCTGCTGCCGATGTGATAGCCCAATACGCGGAGGAGAAGGGCCTTAAGGAGGATTTCATAGTCCCAAATATAGGGGATGAAGAGCTCTATGCCAGGGAAGCCTCGGCATTGGTCGAAGTAGCGGTAAGGAAGGGTATCGCGAGGCTTAGGGTAAGCCCTGAAGAGGAATATGAAAGGGTAGTTTCAAGGATTAAGAGGCTTAGGGAAGCCCATAGAATTATGATCACGAGTAGCATTATACCACACATTCCAATAATTCAGGAAGCTAAGGAAGGGATCTGATCGAAAGAGTCTGGAGCGCCCAATTTTTATTTTTCTTTGGCGGATCATCGAAGTGTAAAGATACTTTGGGAAAGGAGTCTCCTTTTCTCCATGGTTAATGCTCTATGCGATCGTTCTCTGCAAGGTCGACAAGAATGTCCTACGCTGAGGAAAATCTAATGAAAAACCCTTGATGGGAACTACCGTAATGGAAAAATAGTGCCTTAATTCACGGGGGCTCGTTTCAAAGCGTTAAAGTTATAAGGAGCTTTGTGAATTTATATAAACGTATGTATGCAATGAAGATATTTCTGAAGGACCTCCGATTCTATCAAGTATCATTGATCATCGTCTCGATTCTTCTTTTCTCCGTGGCTCTTCCAAACCCTCCATTAGCCTCCACTTCGGCTTTTTCTCCTACGGACCCGAAGACCATTATTGCATCCATAGACCATGAACGAATATCTGAGCATCTTCGCTTTTTCTCTAGCCTAGGCTCCCGCGTAACAGGCTATCCTGGCTGCTCTAAGGCCGCTGATTACATCTTCGAAACCCTCTCAGCACTCCGAATTGTTAACTTGACTAGGCATTTCTACAAAACTACTATTCCTATAGACTATGGCGCCAACCTCACGATAATCCAGCCCCTCGAGGAAGGAGGAAGAACCCTTACAGTTTATGCTTTGTCACCCAATATGGTACAGACATGTCCAACACCTCCTACTGGTATTGAGGGCCACCTAATTTATGCGGGGGATGGAGAATTCTCGAGTTTTAATGGAAAGATTGTTAATGGAAGCATCGTCCTTATGGACTTTAATACCGATTACAACTGGCAGAATGCCATCGTCCTTGGTGCGAAAGCCGTTTTGTTCATTGAGCCAAACTATACTTATAGGCATGAGGCTGAGAAGAAATTTGTCAATATACCATTAAACTTTCCTAGGCTTTGGGTTCCTAAGGATGAAGCTCTCTACCTCCTAAAGTTGTTGGAAAGAGAGGAAGCAAAGGGTAGGGAAGTTCGAGTAAACATAAAGTCTTACATGCAGTATGAAATCGTAAAGGCCGAAAACATTTACGGCTTTATCCAAGGCACGGATCCAATTTTGAAAGATGAAGTCATCGCCATAGCAGCACACTATGACAGCTGGTCGATTGTTCCAAGCCTTGCTCCAGGGGCGAACGATGCTGTTGGGATAGCCACCCTCCTCGAACTCGCCCGATTCTTCTCTGAAAATCCTCCAAAAAGAACGATTATGATCCTCGCCCTATCAGGGCACTACCAAAGCCTTGATGGCTCCAGGCAGTTCATAGAAGACAAATATTGGGGACGTAAAACGATGGGCACTCCTACTGAATGGTGGGTTCTGAAAACGAAGTTCTTCATCGGCCTTGACATCAATACCCTTTCGAATTCCATCGAAGCTCCCTTTGCAGCTGGCTGGCGTTATTACTGGGGAATCGACTATGGTATCCCAAGGCAGTCCATGAGGGATGTGGAATCCCAAAGCTACGATTTCTGGGAGTTGCTTCCTACAGAGGCAAACTTCAAGAAGTACCGTACCGAGATAGAAAAAGCCTGGAAAGAGCTTTATGGAGCCCCTCCCGCAGAGATCAATGTCTATGGAAACATTGCCGACGATGATGCCACAGGCACAAGAAGCAGCGGTCCCTACCAGTTTGTCCCTATAGTTCCTACGGTAGAGGCTTTTTGGTATCCAGGTCCCACATCTTGGTCCTATGTGACTTTAAAGCATTTCGCCCTGAACCTTGAAACCCCCTTGGACACGTACGAACGTCTAAACTGGGAGAACTTATGGCCCCAGTTAGAGTGGATCTTCTACAGCCTACAAAGGCTTGTCAACGAAGATAAGCTAGGCGACAGCTATAAGCCAGATTTAGAGGGAGGAGTCATCATAAGGTTCGGAAGGGGAAGCGGCTGGCACTGGGCAGGCTTCTCTAGGATTCACGGGATAGCCGTTCGGTATAATGTGACAACGGCTGGCTACGATCCAATTCCTGGAGCCCTTGTCTACATTTACCTTAAAGGTGTTGATGGCTTGACATGGCCTACGGACTATGGCTATAGAGCCATGCAAGTCGTAAAGGCTGACGAGAATGGAAGATTCGAAGCCTTTGGCTGGGGGAGTGCGATGTATGTTGGTACAAACTTACCAAATGCCATAAACTTGGATGTATACGTGATCAATTCTACTGGGCATATCCTCTACGCTCCCAATCTTGGCGAATACGGTGGCAGGGACTACCCCATTAGAGAAAAGCCCATCGAGCAGGCGGAAGTTGGTTTTGAGGATAATCCGTACCGATGCGTGGCCTTCCCATGCGCCTCCATTTACCTCCCATTAGCCCTTAATCCAAACAGCCTCTCGGGAGGTGGAGGCATTCAAATCCTCGATATAGCCCACACTCCCGCACGCTTTTTCGGCTTCGCGACGTACGATGGCTTCAACTTAATGGCATTTTTGGAACCAGGAAGGGCCTTCGAGATCGTTCTCAGGCAGGACATTGGAGAGCCCATGATCATTCTTATGAACCTCAAACGTCCAGAGGCTCAAGGGCCAGGTTTTACCCTCAGTCAAGGAGATACGATTTATTTAACCCCTGAGGACTACGCCCGCCAATTCTACTACCTTAACTATGCAAGGGGTGGGCGTACAGCAGAGTACGGAATAGTCTCGCCGGCTGCCATGGATCGTCTTAGGACAGCTGAGAAGTTCTTAGAAGAAGCCCAAGAAGCCTACAAGAATCTTCGCTATGATAAATGGCTCGCAAGCTCCATGTTCGCCTGGGGGGTAGTCCGCGAAGCTTGGGAGCCCTCCAGGACTGTTTTCGATGAGGTTGTTCGGAGCGTCATCTTCTTCTTCACACTTCTTTTACCCTTCGTCCTAATCTTTGAAAAGCTGACGACCAACTGGGAGAGCTCCACGTGGAGGATCCTTACGATCGTTGTAGTCTTTCTTGCCTTTTCGGCTGTCTTTGCTCTTATTCATCCAGGCTTCAGCTTGGCTTCCAACATCTTTGGAGTCCTAGTAGGCTTCATCGGAGGCATTTTATGCGTTCCAATAGTTGTCCTCCTATTCGGAGAGATTAGAGGAACCATCAAGCGTTTCCAAGCGATTTTAAGGGGCTACAAGGTATCAGAAGTCGAAGTTGTAGGAGCTTCAACAAGCGCCATCTCCATAGGTGTAACCCATATGCGAAAGCGCAGGCTCAGGACAGTCATGACCATGTTCTCTGTTTCGATAGTTGTTTATGCCATTGTGATGACATCTTCCATAGCTCCAATAGCAAAGTACTTGACCATCGATACTGGGACGAAGCCTAATTATGAGGGTATGCTAGTCGTCCTGACTACCCCCGAAGCTGCAGGGAAAGGTTTTGGAACTCCTTCTCCTCTGCACCCTGAACTCCTAAGGATTATCGAGTGCGATGTAGGGAGCGAAGCGATTATATCAAAACGAGGATACTTTAGTCCCAGTGACTTCCCATACCGTGGCAGCAAATACATAACCATCGTTGGTCCTAACGGAAGCTACGATGCCTTCACCGTCCTTGGGCTTTCTCCAGAAGAGTACGAACTATCGCTCCCTGATAATGTCTTATTGGAAGGCCGCTGGTTTGAATCGGGAGATCTCTTCAATTGTATTATCAGTGCAGAAAGGGCGAAAGAATTAGGAATTAGGCTTGGGGATCCCGAACTCGGCTATGTGAAATTCGGGGGATCAGAGGCTGTCAAGCTTTACGTGGTAGGCATCGTGAAGGATGAGGTCTTCAATGCTGTCGATGACCTCTGGGGCTTCTACCAGCCTGTCGATCCTAGGTTCCCCCTACTTCCTGGCGTCAAGCCTACGAAGCTTCCCATAAGGGATTACATAATCGTTCCCTTTAGGTTCGTGGAAGAATTTCCATGGTCCCGTCCCGAGGGAAGCTTTATGATCAGCCCTATAAGAATGAAGCTCTATTCCATTGTTGTAAAGTTCCAAAATACCGATGCCATGATGCAGTATGTAGATAGGCTTTCCAATCCACTAAGTCGTCTCTACTTCTTCGTAGGATTGCCCAGTGAGAACAAAACCCTTATGATCCAAAGGAGTAACCTCTATCAAGTTTCCTTAACCCCAACCGCCTTCCTTCCCACGATCATAAGTAGTATCATGCTCTTTAATGTCGTCATGGGCTCCATTTATGAGCGCAGAAGGGAAGTGAGCGTCTACAGCTCCGTAGGGCTTTCTCCGATGCATGTAGCCCTTTTGTTTCTATCGGAGACCTTCGTTTACGCTGCTGTGGCATCAGTCCTAGGCTACTTTGGAGCGATGATCACAAACTATCTCATAAGGAGTATGGGCGTTTCTATAGGCATCATGACAAACTATGCCTCTTGGGCTGTCCTCGCAGCAGTAGGGGCATCGTTCCTATCCACAACACTTCCCGGGCTCTTCACCCTTCAGACAGCAGGACGTATGGTTACGCCTTCCTTGGAGAGGCGTTGGTCCCTTAAGACAAAGCCCAGAGGGGACGAATGGACGATACCTTTGCCTTTCCGTCCAACGGCTGAAGATGCGCCTGGGATCATAGCCTTCGTATACGACTTCTTTAAGCTCCATGAAGCAGAGCATGCAGGCCTTCCCTTTGTCGCGAAAGATACAGGCTCGTCAAAGTCCGAGGATGTGGACAAGGTTCTTATGTCCGTCGGGGCAAAGGTATCCTTGGAGCCCTATGAGGCTGGCGTAAGCCAAGAGGTTTGGGTTGATGTCGTGATACCTAGGGGAAGATCCGTAGCGGATGTTTCAGTAAGACTTCATCGCCTAACTGGGACCCTAGAAGACTGGGAACGATTTAATTACCGATTCGTCGACGGTATCCGTAAACATCTTCTATTATGGAGGGGGCTTCCTCCCGAAAAGAGAGAGGAGTTCGTAAAGCGTGGGGAAACCTATATTTAAACTCGCTCTTAAGTTTAAACTTTATAGTACCTATAGTTATTTTTCTTAACATTTTTCATCTCCCTTATTATTTAAGATCAAAGGATGATTGGAATAGTTTTTCAAAGGAAGCCAAAAAAATAATAAATAAGTTTCGAGCTATTTTTATCCAACTTAGGGTTGTTAATATTAATCATAGGGAATTAGACTTTACACAAACCCATAATAAATCATTAGGGCGAAGGGTCTAGGTTAAACCAGCCGGACTGTTGTTGCCCTAACTTAACTGACTATTTGCATTTTTCGCTTGTTTCATATCTATCAATTAAATCCATCGCAACCACCATCATATTTATGAACCTATAATACCCCATCTCCTTTACAAGTCCTCTCAAAGGCGGTCTCCGAGGTTCTTCATAGTCCCTTACGAAGCCTAAAGAGCTTTTATCCATTTTTTATTGCCCAACCTCATCCTTCCTTGAAGCAAAAAAGCATTCTGCCAATAGGGGCGTGTCCAAAAAATCGTTATTGCCCATAAACTGAAGGAACGAGGTCATGAGTCCTATAAGGAGGATAAGGCTTAGACAAAGCCTCCCAGCATCGAGAAACCATGGCTCAGTTAAGGTGATGTCCAATTTTTGGACACGCCCCTGCCAATAGAAAGTTTTATAAGCAATATTGAGAATTAGATAGATGATGGAAAATGGCAGCAAAACCTGAAGCTAAGGTAGAAGTAGTTAGGACAGGACTAACCCCTAGGGCATTAACTCTTGGAATCGTGCTTCTCATCGTCTTTACGACTTGGTATGCCTTGGGAGCTTCAACAATCATATGGGAGCATACCAACGCCTATATTCATCCCCTCCTCATCTTCTTTCCATTTCTCATCATCGTCGCCCTCGTACAGAATAAAGTGAAGTTCACAGGTGCTGAGCTATCTCTGATTTACACTTTGCTATTCTGGAGTTACTTTGGCGTCAGCCTAACATGGCGAGATATAGCCCTGGCATTCATGATTAGCCAACGATACGGATGGGTAGGAGGTGGCATAAGAGGTGCGGTTCCATGGACCAAGGACGTCCTCCCAGCTCATTGGGGTAACGAGTGGTTCATGGTCCTTGGTGCGACTCTTTTCGCATACATGGGCATCTTCTACTGCTATATATGGAGGAGACATGTTATCGAGGTTGAGAGGCTTCCTTTCCCCATTAGCCAGATACCAATTACCCTCATAGAAAGTACTGTTGGAGGAACTGAAGGGCGTGCTGGCCTTTTTGGCAATAGAATGTTCTGGTATGGCTTCCTCATAGCTTGGCTTTACCTAATTCCTGCTTGGACAACGACTATCGCAATGCTGTTAAAGATTCCCGTTCCAATCAAGACAGGCACAGGTACTGGAATCGATGAGGCTAAGACGACGTTCTACATAGTAGGGTGCCCTCCACCCCATGGCACCCCTGGATGGTCTAGACTCGGTATGGGAGGAGGCATGTCCTACGAGCTTAACCTTATACCTGCTCTACATACTGTACTTCCTAACGCGAGTGCAGTTCTTACATTCAACCTTGGTGCTTTGGCTCTAGGCTTCATGCTTCCTATGGATGTTGCCATTTCTTCAACAATAGCATGGCTCCTCTTCTACTGGATCATACCTCCAATTCAGGTGGCCATGGGTCTCTTTCCAAAGGAGATCATGGCTGGCAGTTTCTGGTACTGGATTCAGTTCAAGTACTGGTATTCCGCTGGAGTTACCAAAGGCCTCCAGACTAGCATATGGCTCACTCTAGGTGCTCCTTTTGCCCTATTCATCGCCCCCCTCATTCACCATAGAAGATACTTCGCCGACACGATCAGGGCTGCCATGAGAGGGTCTAAGACTGGATCCCAAGGATGGGAGGATCCCTACCGACTCTACTGGATAGGGTTCATCATAGTCTTCATCCTTAACATAGCATGGAATGTCGCTTTCGGGGCCACGATATTAGCATCGATAATGTTCACGGTTTTCTTCCTCATAATGATGGGTGGCTATATGAGGGTTGGAGCCGAAGGATGGAGTGTTCAGAACTGGACCTGGAATCCCATAGGGCCTGCTGCAATGGTTCTCACTTCAGGAACAACCCCAGCTAAGGATGTCGGCAACCTCGCCTCCGCCAACATATATGATCTTTGGGAGAGCCCCTTAAACACGATGCAGGGTGACCCAGGAGGCTTCTATGGCGATGGTATTGGGGTAATGAGGATTGGCCAGCAGGTGAAGGGTATGCTTAAGGATCATCTTGTCGCAACATTCATAGGTATCATTATCTCAGTAATCATCACTGTCTTGGTCGCTAACTGGTATAACAGTATGTTCGCCTTTAGATACGGGCAATCATACTTCTCAGTCCCACCGGAAAAGATAGACATAGGAACCCAAATCACTGGTCCATGGACAATTCTATTAGCTGGTACAGTTCTTTGGACAATCGTTTACTTCCTTAGGGTCAGATTTCCATGGTTCATTATAAACCCCGTTGGCTTCATCATTACTACGCCTTGCCAGATTACTGGCCAAGTAGCATTGAGTATTACGATAGCTTGGATCCTTAAGAGGATTGCAGTACGTGTTGGAGGGGCTAGAATGGTCGAAAGGCTTCAATGGCTCTTTGTAGGATGCGTCGTAGGTCTTTCGATGAACCAGTTATTCTACGAGCTGAGCCGAATCTACCAAAACTGGGGAAACCCAACCTGTCTCTGTGGTTACTAAGAATAGATTTCCATTTTTATTTTTTTGGGTTATTTCCTTTATTCCCTCCTTTTAGATTTCTCGCCATCATGAAGAAAAGATTATCAATAAGAAGGTATCTTCTTCCGAAAGGGAACGATTTTTATATGATTAGTCGAGAAATCGTAAAGGATCTTTCAAAATGAAAAATCAATAATCCCTCCTTGAAAAGGAATGAGAAGTTAAACTTTCCACCTCTGATCTGTCTGCAATGGGTTAGAAAATTGATATTAAGGAAAGAATCCTAGAACATTCTCAGAAACTTTGGGGTCTTCGTTACCCTAAGCTTCTCCGTAAATTTTAAAAGGAGATCTTGGGTTAGTATTTTTCAATTCGGGTGAAAAGCAATGGCAAAGGATGCTGGGACAGGATCAAAGGAAATAGAAGTCGAATATAAAAACGGCTTTACCTGGCGAGTGCTCATGGCTTCTATATACGCAGCTGTCGTATTCATTCCAGCCAATCTCTTCATGATGGTTCTGACAAACGCAACCATAGGAGGAGGTTATACGACACTACTCTTCTTCGTAGCCATCGCTGCAATCTTCGGATCCCCTTTGACTAGACAAGAGGCCTGGACTCTTCAAGCCCTTTCGACATCTATCATGAATCCCGTAGCCCTTTCCCTTCTACAAAGTGCCTACAGCACGAGGCTTTGTCCAGAGGTCTGGAAATTCCGCACTCCAGACACAAATCTTCCGCTTCCATACGTCGTTCCAGATTGGGCAGCCCCAAGGCCTGATTCTCCCGCCTTCATACTTCGGACTTTCCTTCATCAAGATTGGATGGTACCGGTCGCTCTCTCAGCATCGACCTTTGCCCTAGCAGTCCTCTCAGATGTGGCTTTAGGCTTCATGACATACCAACTCTACGTCGTCGAGGAAAAGCTTCCTTTCCCTATGCAGCAAGTTGATGCAGAAGCCGTTATAAGCCTCTCAGAAAGGGATCCTAAGCGATCGACAATTCTCTATATGTCGGCTTTTGTAGGCTTCATCTATAGCTTCCTTCTATACTTCGTTCCCGTCGCCACAGGCGGAACCGTTCTTGGTCCAATACCCTTTGCAGACGCTACAAGATATTTTGAGCTATGGCTCAGAGGCTCCATATTGGGAATAGCGACGGATATTTCGAACTTCCTTCTTGCTTTCATTCTTCCTATGAAGGTCATAGTCAACATTTTCATAGGCTCCATAGCCATATATGTCATAGGGAACGCTGCCCTTGTAAGCATGTTTCCAAGCGCTCCCGCCGGACTTTTCGGCTGGGTCCCTGGAATGCCTGCCCAGAAGATCGCCCTCTGGTCAAATCTTTATGTCTGGTTTGGACCGATTATAGGAATGAGCATTGTAGCAGCCCTATATCCCATCTTCAGGCATCCGAGGGCTGCGTCCCGGGCGTTTACAGGCTTAAGGACCCTTTCTAGGGTTGCTAGGGGTAAGGGCGTCGTATCGCTAAAGTGGCTTATTATCGCCTTTCTTATTGGTGGCGTCGGCTATGTTGCCCTAGCAGCATACCTTGTCCCAAACGCTCCAATATGGATCTTCATAATCCTCTCAATCGTCTGGCCCTTCCTTAACGCCCTCATCCAAACCAGAGCCCTTGGTGAAACGACCATAGCCATAACCGTCCCTTACATAAGGGAAGCCCTCTATCTGACCTCCTATCCAGGAACCGACATATGGTTTGCTCCCGTAAATCCTGCTAGAGGGGCCGGATGGGCTGCCTATTTCAAGGTTTGTGAGCTTACCGAAACGAAGATGATAACCTTCGTAGCGGCTGTTTGCCTGGCCTACCTTATTGGCGGTATTATGAGCTACGTTTACGTAGAGATGCTTTGGAAGGTGGCTCCGATACCGGAAGGATGGCCAGGTTCCGCGATGTTCTGGCCCCTATCGGCAACCACAAGCGCCTTATGGATAACACGCTCCTTCCAATTCGTTCATCCTGAAGGAATCTTAGGGGGAGTTGCTATAGGAATCATCCTTTCCCTCTTAGGAGACTTCACGCCTATTCCAGTCTCCCTCATAAGCATTGTGGCTGGAATGAACACTTGGCCCCACTACGCCATATCTTACATGATTGGGGCTCTCGCCTATAAAATCCTCGAGTATAAAGCTGGAAAGGCTTGGATGCAAGCCCATAGAGTAACGATCGTGGCGGGTTTTGCTATAGGAAGCGGAATATCGGTAACTATCGCTTCCTTCTGGGGTTTGACAAGTAAAGCGATGTTCTCCATACCATTCTAATAATTTCTTTTCTTATTTTTTATCGCCTTGTACATAGAATTCTTTATGAGCAAGAAAAGGAAATAAAATGATAGTATTATCAGCGAAAAGATCGAACGATGGGAGCTTTTATGAATATGGGACATTCTTTCCTCATTACAACCTTCTTAGTTTCCTTAGCAATACTAACAACCTTTGGAGCCATTGCCCTAAAGCCAGTTGGGGCTTGCCCCACTTGGATGGTGCCTGGGTTCTCCGCTAGTTATAGGGGCATCTGCACCTACTCCACTGCTGGATTCTGGGGCATCGACTCCTATACCAGGGAGGCGAACATGTCTTGGACTGTTGAGAATATTACTGAGAAAGTTGTCTTTATTAGGCAAAGGGTTTCAGAAAAGGAGGAACCTGGTTTTTTGGAAATCATCTTTGCGATAGACATGGAAAGCCGTCTTGTTCTTGGTATCGATGGTAAGGAGCCTCAGGAAGAAACCTACACTTTTTTCTGGATCGGAACGGACATTAGAAACGGAAGCCTAGTAAGGATCGAGAATCAAACCTTTTTGGCAGAGCCCGGAGGTTTAATTAAAGTCGGCGGAACTCTTAGGGATAGCTGGGCCCTAAAGGCAAGCCTCTATACCCAAGAGGTGAACGGGACCATCATCCGCTGGTATGATAAGGAAACGGGAATTCAGCTCTTGGTAAAATATAATATGACAATCATATTAGACGGAAAGCCAGGTTATCTTGAGACTTCAGTGGAATCTCTCCAGCAAAATTTTCAAGAGGAATTGGAACAATCAAGGCTGGCTGATAGAGTATCCGGGTGTTCCTACATCTTGGCCCCAAGAGAAGGTCTACTTTCAACCTTTCTTGCCTTACTCATCGCCTTCATCGGGCGAAAAATCCACAACCCCTGAAGGATGAGGCTAAAGAATCGAGCGACGGGATAATAACACTTCTAGTCCTATAAAAGATAGCCATAGTAATATAGGAAGATGTCAAGGGCTATCAAGACAGAAGAAAGTAAAAGGACCGTTTTTCTAGGCAACCTGGAGGTATAATAAAGCAGGAGGCATGCTAAGGCTGTCGTCCAGAGGTTTACAATCTGGAAGAGAACTCTGTAGGCGTAGGGAGCTGGCTCCTCCATCCACTTTGCCCAAGCCTCATCCCTTTGGGTCTTAAGTTAAGTCCAATCATTAAAGTCGTTTATTATGGTTCCTTAGGTATTGTCTGGCAGCCCTCTCCAGCTCCTCTATGCTTCGGTACGTATGG
>Ga0080004_1110765_pt1 | contig 15870 bp, 15 predicted proteins | sample WasSprMetagenome_FD_69207 | JGI IMG/M metagenome (GOLD analysis project Ga0080004, IMG submission 69207) | Sulfidic aquatic microbial communities from Washburn Spring, Yellowstone National Park, USA - WS (SPADES assembly) (version 2) | ecosystem: Environmental > Aquatic > Thermal springs > Hot... | reverse complement strand
ATCATCTATATAAAAATAAAAACTGTATCTAATAAAAATATTTGGGCGGCGGTCGTCTAGCCTGGTCTAGGACGCCGGCCTCCCAAGCCGGCGATCCCGGGTTCAAATCCCGGCCGCCGCACACCTCCTTTAAACACCCAAACAACCCTATATTGTTGAATCCCGTAGCTTAACTTTATAGTAATTATAGATGATTTCTACTTGAGATCTATAGATCTTATAAATAGTAGAATCATAAACTTAGAGAGTGCGTGATAGCTAATGATGAATGTTATGGTATTTGCGATCTCCCTCTCTTAAAAAGCAAGGTTTTCGATTGTGGGCTACTGGAGGAGCCGAGAGTCTGTTACTGTATTAGAGGCTTTTCATTATAGACAAACTAGTTTATGACTTTGAATGCGAGAAATAGCTACTAGAGATCGAAGCTAGTGAAGAAGACTTGTGAAGCCCACGCTACTATAATTAAACCGTATTCAAAGAAGCACGCGTCTATATGCCTCTTAAAGGGTTTAATGGGACTAACACTAAGCACTCTGAGAAGGACATATAAAAATAGAGTAAGTGCTGAGGCTACATTAAAGCCTGTAACCGATCTATGATTAGTTGCGGTTAGTTGTGGATAATTGTGAATAGCTGGCTTAAATTTCTTGGCATCCTTACGTGTACTTTGTTGTAGGGGATGAGTCTTGGAGCTTGAATCACCATCTTTAGCGCAGATGAGTGGCTTTTGAGTTACGTGGAGCCCTGATAGCCCGGGCAGTGATGCAATGAAAACCCGAGCAGAGCCCGGGAACCCGGGGGCTAGAGACAACGTATTCGCAACTACTCAAAGATATCACAAATAAATGCCTCGGGGAAACTCTTGTTTGGTAATGAGTCTTCTCATTTTAGATAAAAGTACATGGTCTTCGCTGATTGGATCTTGAGGAATTAGTAGAAGGAGAAAGGTGAGGTTTGAAAAAGATCTTTATTATTATTTCTTCTCGTATTCTTGTACATATCTCCATTGTTCAGCTGCAATAGCGTCTAGTGCCTCGCTAGGACTTACTTCTCCAGCTACTGCCTTATTTAAGTAGAGTTGTTGTACTTCAAGCATTTTGCCATAGTATGGTATGTTCCAGAAGTCTTTGGCGTACTGTATGGATTCTTCGAATGCTCTAGCCCACGGCTTAGAGTTTAAGAAATCGGGGCTTTCAGCTATAGACCTCCTAGCTGTGAAGCCTACTCTCAACGAGTAGTCTTTATATGCGATTGTGTAAAACCACTTAATGAATAGTTTTGCTTCTTCCTTATAGCGCGAATAAGCACTAACTACTAGAGGCTGACCACCTAGTACAGTATACCTAACACCATTATGATGTGGTTGAATAGCTACACCAGTTACATCATATACTTTTGAGGTCTTCGGGTCAAATAATGCAGGAGCCATGGAAGGCCATAGTATCGTCATAGCTACTTTACCTTGTGCATATAGTGAAATCACCTTATCGTAATCAAATGTTGGTGCACCAGGTGGCATATATTTAGTTAAACCTACAAAGAACTCTAAAGCTTCTTTTGCCTTTGTATTATTTATATATCCAATTGGGTTGTGTGTAACCGGATCCCACAATTCATTACCCCAGCTCCAGAATACGCTGAGGAAGAAACAGGAAATAAAGTCATAGTCTCTCGACAATACAAGAGCTATGCCATAAAAGTCTTCGTCTAGTACTTTACCAGCTAGTTTCTCACCCTTCTTTCTAGTAAAGAACTCTGCTATATCTCTAAGTTGAACCCAGTCAATATTCTTCCACTCTTCCAAGGTTGTGGGGAGGTCATATCCATACTTCTGCTTAAATGCGGCCTTCTCCTCCGGGTGAGTAAATAAGTCTGTTCTAAAGTACAATAGTGGTGTCGCATCTGCGTATCCAGGTACTGCAATATAGTTATCGCTACCTTGTGGATACGCGGTATAGAAGTATATTAAGTTTGGATAAGTGTCTTCTAGCAGGGCTTTCTTTAGATCTGGATCACCCAGTATAAAGTCCTTGAGTGAAATTATGTGTCTTCCCTCATAGAGTTCGCCGAGCCACTGACTATCCGAGAAAATTATATCGACTTCAGGGCTATGAGCGGTAACTATACTCGTAACTCTGGTGTAGTAAGTACCCCATGGTGTAAAATCAAACTTCACGTGCACTTTATACCCTAATTTCTCCTCGGCGTATGCTGTGAAGTTCTTTGAGATCTCTTCTGCTATTTTTCCAGGTTCCCATTCAGGGCTTAACACAACTATTGTGACTTCTTTAGTAAGTGGCTTAAGAGTCGTGAAGTAGTATGCTACAGAACCTATTACTGCTATCAGGACAACTATGGCTACAATTAATAACGTCTTTTTCTCCATATCATACACCCTCTTATTAAATATATAGTACCGATATATAAGTCTTTATTGATGCAAATGTTTAAATATAAATTTAAAAATAGCGAGGATGTATATAAAAGGAAGAATTTAAAAACTAAGTGTAAAAGAGCGTGGAGGAGTGTTGCAAGATAAACCTCGAGGATTCAACAAAACAACACGTGTGAGAAAAAAGGAGATTAATCCTTGGTTTATGATACTTCCAGCATTTCTACTTCTTCTTTTCTTAAATATATTCCCCCTTATATGGAGTTTGGGGATCTCTTTTTACAAGTTTTCAATAATAATTAAAGAAGTTCCTCGCTACGTTGGAGGTTTAAACTACATTAACATACTTACTAGTCCGGAAACCTGGGATAGAGTCTTTAGAACTGGTATTTACGTAGTTTACTCTATAGTCTTGCAATTTGGTTTAAGTTTACTAGTCGTATTGCTCCTCTTTGAAGCATTTAGAGGAAGAAGAGTCATCATTACCCTATTCATGATCCCTTTCATGATAGCCCCGGTTGCCTCCGCGCTGATCTTCCGGTATCTACTAGATGAAAATCTTGGTCCGGTTAACTTCATCTTGAATTCTCTAATAGGGTATAAACCTTTATGGTTTAGTACAGATAGGAGTCCTCTAGGTATCCCCTACGCATTATTAACTGTAATACTCGTTGAAACCTGGATTTGGACGCCCTTCATTACATTTCTCCTCTTTGCTGGTATGAGTGCTATACCTCAAGACCTAGTAGAGCAGAGTAGAGTTGATGGCCTTAAATTTAGATATAAATTTAGATACGTGATATTGCCATACATAAAGCCCATGATAGCGATAGCGCTGATCTTTAGATTCATGGATTCCCTTAAAACATTCGACTCGGTATACATACTTACTGCGGGAGGTCCTGGTTCTACAACAGAACTCATCTCTGTTTACATTTATAGAGTAGCTTTTGAAAGATGGGACCTTGGCTCTGCTACAGCAATTAGCTATTTAGTTCTCGTCATAGTGATCTTCATGACAAACGTGTTTATGAGATATATTGTCAGGGTGAGTGGTGGTGAAAGGAGTTAACATATATAGAAAAACTTTACTAAAATATAGAGTTAAGAAATATCTAAAGTTTACATTGATAACGCTGATCCTAGTAGTATACCTGATCCCAGTATATGAAATGTTCGTATTAGCGTTTAAATCAAGAACCGAGATGTACTCAAACTATTTCATAATTACACAGCCCACTTTAGATAATTTCAAAGAGGCTCATGAACATGGAGCTTACGGTGCCATTATTAACTCTATTATTACTACAGCGGGAGGAGTCTCTATATCACTAATTTTAGCGCTACTAGCATCTTACGCGTTCTCGAGGTACCCGGTTAAAGGTAAAAACCTCTTAATGTTCTACATATTGTCAACTAGAATGATGCCCCCAATAGCATTAATAATACCTATCTACATCATGTTCTTTAACCTTGGCTTAAAGGGAACGTATGGAGGTCTTATACTAGCTTACGCTATGATGACCCTACCACTCTCCGTGTGGATGATAAAGAGCTTTATTGATGATATCCCCATAGATATAGACCAAGCTGCTCTATTAGATGGCCATTCAACAACATATATACTCTTCAAAATAATTTTCCCTATGATTGCTCCTGGAATAGCTGCTTCTGCAGCTTTTGCAGCGATCACTGTGTGGAACGAGTTTCTTTTCGCATTACTTTTAAGCAGTATTGAGACAAAGCCGACATCAGTGCTTCTCTCTAGTATTAGAGGGGAGAGGGGGTTTAATTGGGGTAGAGTCGCTGCTATTGAAGTTATCTATATTTTACCAATAATTGTGTTGATCTTCTGGCTACAAAAATACATGTTAAGAGGACTCACATTTGGAACCGTGAGGAAGTGATTGTTTATGAAAGAATACGTTCTCGAGGTAAGAAATATTAGTAAGAGACGTGGGGGTAAAGTTATATTAGATAACGTGTCATTTTCTGTGAGAAGAGGGGAAGTATTCGTTATTCTAGGGCCTCCTGGTTCTGGTAAAACAACACTGTTGAAAATAATTGCCGGCCTAGAAGCCCAAGATCTTGGAGATATAATGATAAATGGAGAAATTGTTAATATGCTTCCGCCTTACAGGAGAAATGTAGCAATGGTATTTGAAACACTAGCATTATATGCTAATATGACTGTTTTCGAGAATATAGCCTCACCACTAATAGCTCAGGGAAAAGATCGGGAACACGTCGCGAAGAGAGTTAGAGAAATTGCTAGTCTTTTGAGAATAGAGCATATACTAGATAGGAGAGCCGATAAGCTAAGTGGTGGTGAGAGACAGAGAGTAGCTATAGCCAGGGCGCTAGCTAAAGAAGCTGACATATACCTCTTAGATGAGCCTTTTTTAAATTTAGACGCTAAAATCCGCTATGCTTTAAGAACAGAATTTAAGAAGTTAAAGTCTATTTTAGGGAGAACTATAATCTTGGCGACTTCCGATCCTTATGACGCTCTAACACTAGGAGATCGTGTGTTGCTGTTGAATTATGGACGCGTAGTTCATGAGGGAACACCAACTAATATATACAAAACCCCTAGGAGCATCTCTATAGCTAGGTACCTCACTGGCAATATGGTTAACGAGGTATTTATAATGATAAATAGTAATGGAAAGATTGCGAGTAGTATTGGGAGAGACATTTATATAAATTCAGAAGTTCATGACATGATACTAAAGCTTGGAAGAAGAAACCTTATATTAGCTAACTATATTGATTCGTGTTTCATAGATCGCCATATAACAGAGTGTAGCGGTGTAAAGATCAGGGGCTCTTTTCTAGGCTATGAGTTTAGAGGAAGCGAGTACCTAGTGTACGCTAGAACAGGAGACGTTATATTTAAATCACTGAGTAGAATACTGCCACCCGGCTTGAATACAGGAGACGAGGTGGATATATGCCTCACAAGAGAAGGGATGATCATTTTTGATGGCGAAACAGGAGATTTCCTCGGGTGATCCCCTTGGTTAGTGTAAAATTAGTCAATATTGTTAAAAAATTTGGAAAAGTAGAAGCTATTAAAGGAGTTTCATTACACATTCTCGACGGAGAGTTCTTCTCAATATTAGGTCCAAGTGGGTGTGGAAAAACAACATTGCTAAGGATAATTGCAGGTCTCGAGAAGCCAACTGAGGGCAGAGTTTACTTTAATGAACACGACGTAACCAACCTAGCAGCTGAGGCTAGAGATGTCGCTATGGTTTTTCAATTTTATGCTCTCTACCCAACAACGGTATTCAATAACATAGCTATTCCACTATTCTCAAGAAAATACTCAAAAAGCGAGGTCACTAAGAGAGTTACGGAGGCTGCTAGGTTAGTAGGTTTGGAAAAATTACTTAACGTACACGTTGATAGACTAAGTGTGGTTGATAAACAGAGAGTTGCTCTTGCTAGAGCTATAGCTAAAGAACCCCAAGTCTACTTATTAGACGAGCCGCTCACGATACTAGACCCTGTGAGCAGAGTTATTATACGTAGCGAGTTGAAGAGAATTCAGAAACAACTAAAACAAACTGTGATATACGTGACACATGATCAAATAGAGGCCTTAACACTAGCGGATAGAATCGCTATAATGAATTTTGGTGTAGTTGAGCAAATAGGTTCACCACACGAGGTCTACAACCTACCTACTTCTACATACGTAGGCTGGTTTCTCGGAGAGCCTGGAATGAACTTTATTGAAGCAGTAGTAAGTAGTAATGGGAGTATTCTGCTTGGAAATAAAGTTATTTTCCAAAATCAACATATTACTAGAGAATTAATAAATCAAGGCTTAGAAAAAGTACTATTAGGCTTTAGAGCAGAAAATACTGTCTTATCAAGAGAACCCGTAGAACGAGATCTCTCCAGAGAAGTTGTTATTGAAGGAGTTTTAAGAGTCATTGAGTTTTTTGGAACCCACTATGTTTTAGATATTGAATCAGGTGGTTCAGAATTAAAGGTCAAATTAAATCCGATAGACTTTAACTCTCTAGGATTAAGAGAAAACGATAAAGTAACCGTGGTAATTAGCTTCGACAAGGTGCTTTTCTTTCACCCTGATAGTGGTAAAAGAATATTACTTGGTGAGAAGGAGTGATTAAACGTAGGTATATTGAAGAAATAGTGCTTTTCATAGGGATGGTAGGATTATTATTAGTATTCCAACCTTATAGTCTCCTAGGATATACAATCGGGTGGGTTCTAATGCTATCTTCTACTCTAATTTTCGTGATCTTTACACTAATTCCCGAAAATATCGATGTGAATAGTGGATTACTAAAATACTTCATAAAAACACTTATTATAGTTGTCTTCATTGTTATAGCGTTTATAATGATATCAATTTGGCTAACTCCTCATTTAGTCGGCTAAATACCAAAAATATATTTAAAACTTCTAAAAATTAGTGACTATATAAGAGGTGTCTATAATGGGGAGCCTCAAAGTTGGTTTTATTGGGGCAGGTTTTGTTGCAAAATTTCATGCTAGAGCTTTTAGTATGGTAAAAAATGCAGAGATCGTAGCTGTTTACTCTAGAACGGAGAAGTCTGCTAAAGAGCTAGCTTCATACATTGAACAGTTAGGTTTTAGGAAACCAAGAATATACACAGACCTATATGATTTCTTAAGAGACAGGGAGATAGAAGCTGTTTGGATCATGGTACCCAATAACCTTCACTTAGAAGTAACAAAAGCGATTGTTGAAGAGGTGGCACAGGGGAGATCTAATGTAGTTGGGGTTGCTATTGAGAAGCCACTAGCTAGGAACGTTGCTGAAGCAGAGAAAATGGTTCAATTAGTTGAGAAAGCAGGGTTACTACACGGTTACCTCGAGAACCAGGTCTTCATGCCATCGGTAAGTAGGGGTAAGGATGTAGTGTGGAACATAGGTGCTAAGTACTCGGGGAGACCCTATTTAGCGAGAGCCGCAGAAGAGCATTCAGGTCCTCACAACGCGTGGTTCTGGGTGCCTTCAATATCGGGTGGTGGTGTATTACTAGATATGATGTGTCATAGTATTGAAGCGGCAAGGTATTTCTTGTTAAAACCAGGTGAGGATAAATCTACTCTTAAGCCTAAGTATATTTATGGTGAAATAGGGTTTCTCAAGTGGATTAAGAAGCAGTATGTTGAAGACCTAAAGAAGAGATTTGGTATTGACTTCTTAAAAGAGCCAGCTGAGGATTATGCTTTCTCTATGATAACATACGAGGATGAAGAAGGCTCACTTGTAGTTAGTGAGGCTAGAACATCATGGGCTTTTGTTGGTGCTGGTCTCAGACTCACATTTGAAGTACTGGGTCCCGAGTATAGTCTTAGTATAAATACACTGCAACCAGAGCTTTTCACATTTATAAGTAGAAATATCAAAATACCGCCAACCGAGGAATTTGTAGAAAAACAAAACGCAGAACAAGGCTTAATGCCGGTAATACCTGACGAAGCATTCACGTATGGTTATCAAGCAGAAGATGCACACATGGTGAACTCTTTCATTGAGAGAAAAATGCCCAATGAAACTTGGCATGATGGATTACTAGTTGTACAGTTAATGATGCATGCGTATTTATCGGCTGAGAAAGGAGCTAAGATCTCATTTGAACCTGCCCAGGTGAGAGACTACATACCTCCAGTAGCTAGGAGTAAGTAGCATTCATTCCTCCTTTTAAAATATATTTTCTTTTTCTACTACCTCCTCATGTTTTCACCGCCCAGTTTCGCGCATTTGAGTTGCAAATAATTGTTTTAATTCCCGCTTTTAGTTTAGAGGCTTCTTCGAGACTAATGTTAGAGCCTCTATGATGTTAGTAATTATAAGTAATGAACTCTACTCTGCCACTTATTCCCTTCAGTCTTATGACCAATAGTCCGCTACTTAAATAAAATTGAACTTTTTCATTATTAACATAAACCTCTAGAGATATGTAACGAGAGTTGGCGCATCAATATATAGATTATTAGGGTTAAATGGGTACTCAAGATACAATGCCGGCAAAGTTCACCGATATTGAAGTGAAATTTTGCATCGTGGAACCTTAACTGCACTAATTACCTCAATACTTTGGTCCTTGGATTAACACCATACATTGAGGAATCGATGGACTTGAACCTCACAGTAACATCAAATAGACCACTCGGACTAGAAGCTACCGGCATCTTAGCGTGGAGGGTTGCTTCATCTATAATACTAATAGCCGGCGAACACCTAGCTAAGCAACACTAGCTTATTACTCTAGTGGGGCTTTAAAAATGATTATGAGCTAAGCGACTAGGGCATTAGTGCTAAAGATATTATTGGGAGAATCCTTAAGGTGAATCTCGGGGTGAAATAGGGAAATCGAAGAAGATCATGAAGAAGGAATTAAGAACATGAACATAGATACTAGAAGTAGGTGAAAGCCTATAGTAGTCTCGATTAAAAAGTAAAAATGCATTTAAGTTAGGAAGGTATAATTAGTACTTTCAAAGTTTCCCCTTTTGCAAATAGCTCATAAGCGTCTTGGGTGTTTTCAAGTTTAAATCTATGAGATACCAACTTCGTTACTGGAATACTTTTTCTAATAATAAGATCTATAATTTCATTATATTCCGTGATATCAAAATACCAAGAGCCGGCAACCTTTAAACGCTTCCTTATTAACTGATCACTTGGGTTTATGTTTAATCCTATTCTATTTTCTCCTATAAATATAACTGTCCCTTCTCTCCGAGTAGCCTCTATGGCATTTGTTTCAGCTTGTGAATTTCCTGAACAATCTATTGATACATCGGCTCCAAGGCCCTCTGTGATTTCTTTAATGGCTTTTACAGGATCTACTGTTTTAGGGTTTATTACGTAATCCGCTCCCAATTTTTTAGCTGCCTCTAAGCGGTTTTCGAGAGGCTCGATCGCTATTACTTTTGCGCCGAGAGCTTTAGCTACAAGAATCCCGCCTAACCCCATAGGTCCTGTTCCCCAAATAGCTACGAAATCTTTTCCAGAGATATTCGCTACCTTACTGGCGTGGTATAGCGTCCCCATAACATCTGTTGAAAGAGCTGCTGTCTCAAAATCTATTTGACTCGGAATTGGTAGAACGTTTCTTTCTGGAATAACGATATACTCGGCATGACCCCCGTCTAGGTCGAAGCCTATGATTTTTATATGCGGACAAAGTATTACTCGTCCTGACCTACAGTAATGACACCTGCCACACCCGATACCTAAATATATCGCTACTCTATCTCCAACGTTAACGTTTTTTACCTTAGGACCTACTTTCTCCACAACTCCTGCTGGTTCGTGACCTGGTACTATGGGATATGCCACTTTTCCTACAACCGGCATACCATAGTAAACTGTTAAATCACTCTTGCACAAGGCGGAGGCTTTTATTCTAACTACTACCTCATCTTCTTTCGGAGCCGGGTCGGGTTTTTCTATTATTTCGATCTTCTGAGGTCTAACTATGGCCGCAGCTTTCATTTATTTCCCCTTGTAGAGTTTTATTTCTCTAATTTCTCGTGGTAGTGGGATTTCCTCTAAAAAGTATGGCGGGTGCTTAATGACTAAGAAATTACATGGTTTGTCATATATATTCCAGAAAGAGTGAGGTGTGCCGGCCGGGACATAAACAGCATCTCCAGGATTAAGCTCTGTTACTATGTCCTTATCGTCTTTGGATCTATAGGCGAATTGAACTTTGTTTTCCAGCATAAAAACGATCTCATCACCGCTATGGGCATGATAATCGTGCCCTCCTCCGGGCTTCATAGTTATATATGCAACATAGATCTCGGAACCTATATCTTTTGTAATGAGGTTCTTATAAGCCCAATTTCCGCCGGAACCTTGATTAATCGGTGTATTAAAGCGAACTATGACGGCGTTTTTTCTCTCAACAACAAAGTCATTATATGACAACTCGCCTGAATACCTCAATGGCTTAGAATTCCATATATTTTCCTTACGCGAATTCAAAGTCTCCCACCGTTTAAAACTATATCTCAGAAATTTAAATATTTTTTCCCTTATTTGTGGAAGCCTGGAATAATATATCGAATTTTCTATTGTTAGGTTAAAAACTATTTTTTATAAAGCCTATACTGCAAGGCTATTCTTATTGTTAAAATTATTATCAAGGCTATTCCTTGTAGTACTAAATACATTGCAGGCTCCACACCTAAAGCATATACGCCCACTGTTAATTGTTGTAGCACTAAGGCGGCTAAAATCGTTCTAATAACAGAACCATACCCCCCTGTAAGTGAGGCTCCTCCTAATACTGGAGCCGCTATCGCGGGTAGTAAATATGCAGTCGCCATATCCGCTCTTGCAGATTCCGCTCTGGCTCCCAAAATTAACCCTGCTACCGCTGAAAGCATGCTAGTTACAAGGAATAATTCAAGCTTATTTTTCCTAATATCTATTCCTAGGTTCCATGGAGCAAACGGATTTCCCCCTATGGCATAAGCTCTGCGCCCAAAGCGTGTATATTTTAATATAAACGCTACTATCGCTACTATGACTATGAACCATACAAGGTTTATTCGTAGACCCGCTATGCTCGTCCTATAAAACAGCTCTAATACCCTCATGTCCATTATAGGGAGCGAGGAATACCTCGTTAATATTATTGCTACTCCTTGTAATAAGGCATTAGTGGCGAGCGTAACAAGGAAGGAAGGTAATTGTATGTAAGCTGTGAAAAATCCATTTACGCAGCCTATGAGCACAGCTATGAGGAATGCTATAATCAGCGATGCCGCAGTTGGTATTTTATAAGAACTACAAAGTGCTGTGACGATGGCAACCATAGCCATTTGCATAGGTACAGATACATCGATTTCTCCACCTACAAGAACGGTTAGTTCAGCTAGTGCTGCTATTCCTAACACGCTTAAGAAATCAAATATTACGTATATATTAGATATTGTTGCAAATGTAGGCACCCCTATACTAAATGCTATAAATACTCCAACATTCGCTATAACTAAAAGAATGCCTTCGATATTAAATACTTCCTTAATATCGTGAAAGATTATTTCCTGAAATCCCATAAAACTCACTCACCTCTCCACATCTTGATGGCTAGCTCTTCTTTTCCATAAATTTCCTTGGTTGGGGCTTCAAACACTATTTTGCCTAGTCGCATTACGTATATTCTCTCACAAAGTGCTAAAGCATCTTCTAGTATGTGAGATACAAATATCATGGAAGCATTGGTTCTATCTCTATACTTTCTCAAGATATCAAAGATCTGCTCTTTAATTCTCACTGACAATGCGGATACTGCCTCATCTAATAATAATATTCGTGGCCTACGATAAAGTGCTCTTACAACAACCAATAATTGCCTTTCTCCGCCAGAGAGTTCCCGCACTTTTCTATAAGGATCAAACCTAAGACCAAAACTCTCTATGAACTCCCTCGTCTCCTTATAGAATGCATCCCAGTTAAGGAGCTTTATGAGACCAATTTTTCTAATAGGCTCATTATTTAAGAAGAAGTTTTCTGCAACATTTAATTGTTCTACTAATGCTACAGAAGGTTCTTGAGGTATGTAATAAATGCCTTTTTCTATAGCATCTCTAGGGTGCTTGAAACGAACTTTTTTATTATCAACGTAGATTTCGCCACTTGTGGGTTGTAATATGCCGGCTATAATTTTCAGAAGGGTTGATTTTCCAGCTCCATTATCTCCTACCAGCCCTAGAATCTCTCCTTTTCTCAATACGATACTTACATCTTGAACAGCTCTTACGGCTCCGAAGCATTTAGTAAGATTCCTAGTTTCAAGAACTATGGATTCCGCCATAATTCTCTCCTCTGCATACTATCAATATAAAATAAATAAAGTAAAGTATATAAAAGCTCTTAAACAGATATAGCTAAAAAGCATATCAACAAGCGTAGATCAAGCAAAAAGATTAAAAATAAAAATTTTATGAAGAAGGCCATGGTTTTTGTAATAGATCTATGATATCTTTAGGTAGGGGTCCAAAGTATAAATTATTTCCAGTAATATTCCACATTTCGACTAAGTTGCTTCTAGAAATAGCGTATACCGGTACAACCCAGTAACCGCCACGCACGGCCTCTTTTTCTCCTAGTAGCCACTTTATTGTAGCATTAATTGTAACTTCGCCCATAGCTATTAAATCGGGTTCTACAGTTGCTTTTATGGGGTTATCGGGATCCGCTATAGCTTTAGCTCCCTCAGTTCCTCCTAGATCTGTTGTCACAATAACTACCTTATGTTGCAACCCTAGTGCTCTAACAGCTTCTGCCGCACCCGTCGCTGGTCCTACCATCCATACAACCCAGAGTCCTCTAATATCTGGGTGAGCGGATAGCATGGCTGCCGCTAGATCCTTGGCTTGCGATACGTCAGTAAAACCTTTCATATCGACAATTTGAATACCTGGATACTTTGCAAAAGTATCGAGTGCCCCCTTCAAGCGCATGTCGGTAGTCCAAAATGATAAAGCAAAATATATTATTCCTATCTTTCCAGCGTAGTTCAACATATAAGCCAACATCTCTGCTGAAAGAACACCTCTCGCATAGCCATTATCTGTTACTAGACCTATGTAGTTGGGATGCCCATATAGTCCTGTAGGCGTGGACCATATACACACCGTTGGGACGCCAGCGTCTGCCAATCTCTTAGCTGGAGCACCAAGAGGCTCTGTTGCGTATGGCTCTAGAACTACAAAACTTATACCCGAGGTGCGAGGAACGAGTGAGTCGACTTGATCTATTTGCTCGGATAGACTCCACGCAGCTAAGGGCGTTATATTTTTAAATCCCAGCATATTAAGGATTCTATTTTGACCAATCATGTTTAATTGCTCTGTGGGGTCTGGTGTCGCGATGAGATAATATGTATCTTTCAAAGTCAGCTTCTTTGCTTTTTCTATCTCACCAGGCGTTAAAGCTACTTCCGACGCTAATCTTGTGGTTTCATTGTTAGGTCCGCTGGGATCTCTTAAATTAGCATACTTCTTCATAAGCTCATCTAACCACTCTTTTGGAATAGCTCTAAATAGTGCTATTGGAGTTGGTGTAGTTGGAGGCGTTACCGTCGTGATGGGAGTAGTTGGAGTTGCGGGAGTTGTAGGCGGAACAGTCACCACTGTGCTTGTTATAGTAGTGGTTGCCGTTGTGGTTATCACCGTTGTTACCGGAGCTGGAACCATTGAACTACCGATAAAGTATCCCACTACCCCCGCGATGATTATCAATACTGCGAGAACGGCGATTAAAGTTGTGGGAGCTTTTCTTGAACTCACGGCTTACACCCAAATTATTGTTAATAGGAAGGGTTATTTATATTTTCCTTTTCCATGGTTACCGTGGCTATCATTACGTTTAGAGAATTCAATGCAATGCGGATAATGGAAAATGAGGAAAATACCTCGTTGTTACTAAGTAGATTTTGTTAACTAACTTTACTAGCACTACTCTCTCGAGCGTGTTTAAGGGGTTCTCGCCCGGCTCCATCGCTTATTTCCTTCCCCCGTGCCTTCCCTTAGCCTCCGAGCAATCTCCTTCAACTTATTAGCTACATAGAGAACTATGACGCAGAGCACATCGTGCTCAACATCATCCAATACGAGAAGCTCTGCAGATCTGGATTACTGCCCAGCACTCTATGCGGATCCCGAAGGTGTTCCCCCACTAGCCAGCTACTCCCGCTCCTAATATGAGTGGGAATAGCTGATCATGGAGGTTACCCCATCGTTGATCTCATGAAAGGGGTTTCCACGGCCGCGGTGCCTTTTACCGGTTCATAGGTGTTAGGTAAAATTGTCCTTTTCTCTACCTAACACCTGTAGATCGAGAAGTGAAGCCCTGCAACCCATTAACCCCCTACCCGCGAAATGGCGGCAGGGGTTTAATGCTGTGCGAACCCTGCCTACTCTGTTTCACGGGTGTTAGGTATATAAGCCTTTTTGCATGCCTAACACTTGGGTGGGTGCGAGTGGAGGGGGCTGGTGGAAAACCCCGGGTGAGGGGTCTCTTGAAGGGGGTCTCTGTAGACCCCGGGAAGCTCGCTTCTCTCGAGGAGGCGGGGAGTAGGCTCGCGGAGGCCTACAAACTACTCGACCATGCTCTACGCAACCTCGGGGTTTATGGATTAGCTAATGTATATGAGGGGTTAAAGGGCTACACCGAAGAGTACACAGTAGTCTACAATAGGGCTAAGAAGCCATATTACTACTGGTACCTCAAGTGCACGGGTAGAGATAAGCACGCGAAGAGCATTTATCTCGGCAAATCCCCTGAGGGGTATAACGCAGTGAAGAACGCGGCTAGGGCTGCAAGCGATGTTGCAGTGGCTGTAGAGAAGCTCAGAAGAGTAGTTGAGGAACTAGACAAGGCCCTGAGAGATCTCACCGATAAACTAACACAGCTTACTACAGCCTTAGCCGCGGAGGCGGCCCGGGAGTCTAGTGCTTTAAATACTGCTTGACTTACTTATACCGGGATCCCGCATGGGTCAAGACCTATCCAAGTACGCTCTAAGAAAAGAAATCCCCTATGTTGATGAAAAAGGGAACATCAAGTATAGACCGGCACTAGCGTGGGCCGAGATGGAGCCGGATGGCACTATTGTCATTGATATGGGGAAGGAGCCTAGGATGTCCAGTCTCTACCCTCCATTCGATGTCATCGAGAAAGACCACGTCTACGAGGCATGGATCGCGGAGATGGAGAAGTTCAAGCTCTACCCAAACTACAGCGTCGAGGAAGTTGGTGATAGGTGGATCCTTGTCAAAAGAAGTGATGGTGTAAGGTTCAAAGGTGTTGGATGGTTGAGGAAAACAGTTCTCTTGGAGCTAGCGGGATATCCGGATGGAGTCGCACTCGATGAGTTTGCAACTCTCATTATTTACCGAATGGCCGAGCGTCGCCCAGAGAAGTTCCAAAACCCCGAAAAAGACGTTCCGAGACAAGCCCATGTAGTTATCATAGAGCTTGGAATACTACATAACGAGTGCGGGCTAGTACTAGTAGAAAAAAGCTATTAGACCCAATCCCCATGCTCAGCCTCTCCACCACTCCTAAAGCCATGTATTGAGAGATGACCAAGTTTTATATTAAACTCTCTCCCCACCTGATATTTGAACGCTTCCTTGGTATCTCTCGCTAGGGCTTTTATATTAGTCCATGCTCTTCTGCCCGCTTCTCCTCCGAGTGTTTTAATCCCTGCTTTGAATGCCTCCCATCGTGGGTGTATTTCTGGCTCTTTTGCTAGCTCCTCTGCGTGTTTCTTGTACGCTTCTGGGCCTTGGAGAGTGAATGTTATACCGGGGCCTATTTCCCTGGCCTCGGCAAGAGTCTCCGCTACTGCACCCTTCATTCTGGCTTCTTGAATAGACTTCTTCACGGTTGTAGGGGTTATTATTGGCCCTGGCTTTACTGGTATGGTTATTGCTTTGACGCC
>Ga0080004_1191818_pt1 | contig 15883 bp, 10 predicted proteins | sample WasSprMetagenome_FD_69207 | JGI IMG/M metagenome (GOLD analysis project Ga0080004, IMG submission 69207) | Sulfidic aquatic microbial communities from Washburn Spring, Yellowstone National Park, USA - WS (SPADES assembly) (version 2) | ecosystem: Environmental > Aquatic > Thermal springs > Hot... | reverse complement strand
GATGCGCCGATGGCTGGGATGGCGTAGGCCGACAATCCGCTGATGAAGCTAAAGGCCGTGTGGAATATCGATGCGACGGCGCCGGAGGCTACGTACAAGGCCGAGAAGCGCCAGCCCCCCAAGGCCTCCTCGACGGCCCTGCCGAAGACGTATAAGAAGTACATGTTGAAGAATATGTGGAAGAGATCTGCGTGCAAGAACATGGACGAGAGGACCCTATACGCTTGCTCCGGCAAAGCCATCAATGTGGGAACGAAGCCGCCGACGCCGACCCAGTAATCGCTCACCACGGAGAAGAAGTTCTCGTAGGTCGTCAAGGCGTAGGCGAACGCGTTGATCGCTATTATGACCGAGGTGGCCAGCGGCCAAGCTCTAGTTCGACTCGGGGTCTCGAGAGGCACCCCCAAGCTCCTTCTAAAATGAGGCGACAATATGCCCAGCTCCCTAAGCCTCGAGGGGATTCGGCGAGCGACTCTTAATAAACTTGCCCCCGATGGAAAGCTCGTTTGGTCGCGAATACATCTCTAGATCTCTTCACGCTGCGCGACCTCTCCATCGATGAGTTCTATGACTTGCTTAGAGCAATCCCTCAACCCCTTGTGCATGTAGTGGGTCGCCACGACGACGGTCCCACCGCCTCTCGCTATCTCCGCCAAGTCCTCGACTAGCAGAGAGGCCTTAGCGCCGTCGAGGAAGGTGAAGGGCTCGTCGAGGGCGAGGAGCCGTGGCCTGAGCAAGAGCCCCCTCACGATTGAGATCAGCTTCGCCTGTCCGGCGCTCAGCCTGCTGACGGGCCTGCCCTCCAAGTCCTTGAGCCCGTATTTGGCGATGTAGTGCCCGATGGAATCTTCGCTTACCTTTGTTCCTCTAAGCCTCAGGCCCAGCTCCAAGTTGTACCTCGCGGACCCCCTTACTAGGATCGGCTTATCGTGGACGTAGACGACCGACTTCCTCAGCGACGACCTCTCATTCTCGTCCAGGCCCCAGAACTTAACGCCGTCTACGACGACCTCCCCCCTCGACGGCCTGATCATTAGGGAGACGACCTTCAACAATGTGGTCTTCCCAGAGCCGTTGGGGCCCGTCAAGACGTACACCCCCGGGCCCTCCAATGCTAAGTTGATGCCCTTCAACGCGTACGTGAAGCCGTCATAGCTGTGCCACACGTCTACAAGTTTTACCTCCATAGCACGCGCTCACCAAACGCCTTCAGTATAAGCGCTAGCGAGGTGGTGATGCAAAGGAGTATCAAGCCTATTTGAATGGCGAGCTCGTAGTCCCCTATCGAGGTCCTAACGGCAATAGCCGTCGTCAACACGCTCGTATACCCCTCTATGCCGCCGCCCACTATTAGTGCGACGCCTAACTCTCCTATGGCTCTTGAGAAGGCTAGGAGGTAGGACGACGTCAAGACTGGCGCAAGTTCCCTCAGGAGCACTTTAGTTGTGTGCTTCTCCGAGCACCCCAGCGACAGGACGAGCTCTCTAACGCCCTCCTTCAGCTCGTAAAAGGACCTGAACATCGAGGTAAAGGCCATGGGCAGAGCTACGAGGAACTGGCCGATTACAATGGCGATGGGGGTGTAGAGCAACCTCATGAAGCCCAAGGGGCCGTGAGGGTACAACAACATGTACACAAAGAGTCCTATGACAGTCGTCGGTACACCCACCAACGCCTCGAAGACCCCCAAGACCATCTCTGCCCTCTTCCTCGGCGCTCGTGCTAAGATGGCGCTCAAGGCTATAGCCAAAGCGAAAGCTATGAGGGCCGCCGTGGAGGACACGTAAAGGCTTCTAAGGGTTATGGAGAGGATTGACTCTGACATTGCCGAGCCCTCACGTCAGCCCAACCTCGCCAAGGCCTCCCAAGCCCGCCTCACCTCGTCCTCGCAACCCTTCACGGGTCTTATGACGTCTCCGTACTTCGAAGCTAGAAGTTCCTGCCCACGCGTCATCAAGTAGCTCTTGAGCTCTTGTGCCACGTAGTGCACGTAGGAATCGCTGAAGGCGCTTGCCCTCGAGACATAGGCCGAGTACACGTTGACCAAGTACCGAGGATCCCTCTTCAGCTCCACGAGTACCTGAAGCCTCCCCTGCCTCTTAAGGCTGGCATACGTCCCCAAGTCCGTGAGAGTGTAGGCGCCGACGTTCTCCGCCATTAATAGTGTTTGAATCATTCCTTGACAGCTCTTCAAGTACCAAGGCTTTCCCTCCGGGCTTAACCCCGCCTGTCTCCATAATTGCACTTCTCTGACGTTGGTGCCCGACATGTCCCCTCTACTCACGAACTTCGCGACCCCCTCCTCACCCGCGCGGTACATCCTCTCAAAGGCCTCTACGGCGCTTGAGGAGTTTCTGACACCCGCGGGGTCGTCGGATGGACCAACAATTACGAACTCGTTGTACGCAAATACCGCGAGTTGCTCTACCTTGCCCTGCTCCATGTACTGGAGCTCAAGGGACGGGGCGTGGACGAAGGCTATGCAGGCCGAGCCGTCGGCCAAGACCCTCAGGGCCTCGCCCGAGCCCTTGACCAAGACCTTGAACTTCACATCGATGCCCGTCGTGCTCTTGAAGTCGTTGAGCAAGTCATCCAACACTCCGAGCTGATGAAGAGACGTAGTCGTGGACACGACCATAGAACGTTGGAGCTTGACATCCACATAAAGGTAGGATGCGGCCACGGCCGTTGCTACGAAGGCAAGGAACAAGCATACTGCCTTGCTATCCACGAAAAGCCACCGATCCATCGTCGTATGGCATAGCATAAAGAACTCGAAAGGGGACTTAATAAGCTTTAAAGCTACGAGCCCACTGTCGTGAAGAAAGCCCTTTTTAGCTGTATCAACACAAAAACTAGTGAGGGGGTCTCGAGAATAGAATAGCGGACGGGGATGTGGATGAAAGTCGAGCTCGTTTTTGGCGATGATTGGGTTAGCGTGAATTTGCCAGACACAACGCGCCTCGTCAAACCAGCCTCCGGTATTCCGCTCAAGCCCGTTGAGGACCTAGCATCAGCTATCCGGGAAGCTTTAAGAAACCCCCTCGACGCAAGACCCCTGCACGAGTTCGTTAAGCCATATTGGAAGATAACAATAGCCTTCGACGATCCGACGGTTCCATGCTATGCGCCAGTGTGGGAGACTGCCATCACGATGATATTGGAAGAGCTAAGGAAGGTCGGCGTAAGTAGAAGCCGGGTTACGTTGCTATGCGCTACTGGCCTACATCGCAAATTCCGCCTTTCAGAGCTCGAGAAAATACTAGGAAGCTCAATCGTCAAGGGGCTCGGGGATAGAATTCTATGTCATGACGCAGAAGATCGGAACAACGTAGTGTATCTAGGGAAAACGCCCTCCGGTTACGAGGTTGAGGTTAATAGGCTAGTCGTAGACTCCGACCTTACGATCTACGTCAACGCGTTATCTACGGGATTCAACGGCGGATGGAAGTCGATTTGCGTCGGGCTTTCTACATGGCGATCTATTCGCTGGCATCACACGCCAGAGATCATGACCATGTCACTTGTCAAAAACCCCCTCCACGAGATACTGAACGAAATGGGCGCTCTCATCGAGTCCAAGCTCGGGTCAGAAAGGATATTCAAGATCGAAACTCTGCTCGCAAACCCGTTCGAGGTCGCCAATGTTTGGGCTGGCTCCGTGAATGCGACAAGGAGGGAAGTGCTGAACGTCTTGAGAGCCCATACGCCTCCGCGGAGGAGCCTCTTGGAGGAGAAAGCGGACGTCGTATGTTACGGCGTTCCCAATTGGAGCCCTTACGCCGCTTTTGGATCCATGACACCGATTTTGACTCTCATATCCACGGGTTTGGGATACCTAGGCGGTGTAATTGAAGCTCTTGGCAAGCCCGGTTGTAGCGTGATAATGGCCACCCCTTGTAAGAATGAGTGGGACGACGTTCACCATCCAACTCACCGAGAGATCTGGGAACGCGTCCTTACGAAGTCGCTGGACCCAAGCCAAATCATGCACGAATATGCAGAGCAGTTTGCGACCAGAGCAGATCTCATCAGCAAGTATCGCTTCGAATACGCTTTCCATCCCGTTCACGGCATACTCGCTTTGCACCCACTTAAACGCCTACGACACGTCGGGCAAGTCTTTGTAGCTGGAGCGCAAGATCCGAGGCTTGTTAAGCACTTGGGCTTCATCTGGACAAGGACGGTAGAAGAAGCCATCAGTAAAGCTCAATCAATCCACGGAAAGGACGCTGTAATCGCTTGCGTGCAATATCCTATGATGATTAATAGGCAATAGGTTTTGCAAGCTTTGAAATGTGAAAAAGCATTTGCTCTTGATCTCTACGCACACAGGTAAGGAGCTATCGCAAGTTAGGCCTTAAGACGTGCGCAGCGTCGCTAAGAAAGACGTCGTGGCCGAAGGACTACCAGGGGCAACATATAAAAACTCGCCCGGGAAAGTGATATTCGATGTCCTATGAGTAGGGCGATCGAGAAGGTGGCTGTCGTAGGAGCAGGAACGATGGGCCACGGGATAGCCGAGGTCTGCGCGATCCACGGCTACGAAGTGGTGCTGATAGACGTGAGCGACGAAATTTTGAGGAATGCCCTCGAGAAGATCAGGTGGAGCCTCGAGGGGCTGGCCGCGAGGGGCTTGGTGAAGGAGCCCATAAACGCGATACTGAGCCGCGTAAAGCCAACGACGTCTTACGAAGAGGCTAGGGACGTCGACTTAGTCATAGAGGCAGTCGTCGAGAACGCGGCGGTCAAGAAGGAAGTGTTCAAGAGGTTGGATGGGATGGTGAAGGCGGACGCAGTCTTCACGACCAACACCTCCACGATACCGATATCAGAGCTTGCGAGCGCAACGAGCAGGCCCGAGAAATTTGCGGGACTTCACTTCATAAACCCGCCAGTCCTAATACACTTCGTCGAGGTAATCAAGGGGGACAGGACGAGCGATGAATGCGTAGCGACAGTGGTCGACTTCGCCAAGAGCATAGGCTTCAAGTACGTGGTGTTGAAGAGGGACGTGCCCGGCTTCCTAATTAACAGGCTGAACGCTAGGCATTGGGTTGAGGCCTTAAGGATGCTTGAAGAGGGCTTAGACGTAAGGGACGTGGACGCGGCCCAGAGGTTCAGGCTCGGCTTCCCAATGGGGCCCTTCGAGCTCTTCGACTTTTCGGGGATAGACGTCGGCTACCTCGCCTTCAATGAGATGGCCAGGAGGGGGTTCAGCATTAAACTTCCAGAAGTCGTGAAGAAGATGTATGAGGAGAAGAGGTGGGGCATGAAGACTGGGGTGGGATTCTACAAGTACCCGGCGCCCGGCGCATACGTCAGGCCCACCATCCTACCGTCGGATAGAATGTACGACCTGAACCCCTACAGGATGATAGCCTCAGCTGTGAACGAGGCCGCCTGGCTCGTGAGGAACGAGATCGTCACGAAGGACGAGGTTGAGCTTGCGATGAGGGAGGCGATGCAATGGCCCATCGGCCCACTGACATGGGCCGACAGGATCGGCTTGGACAACGTGGTCTCAATACTGAACAAGAGGTTCGAGGAGACGGGCCTCGAAGAGTACAAGCCAGACCCCCTCCTCGAGGAAATGGTCAGAGAGGGCAAGCTGGGGCTCAAGAGCGGGGAGGGCTTCTTCAAGTGGAAGTACGAGAAGAAGGACTTGGGTGCCGTTGTGTACGAGAAGAGGCACGACCACGCAGTAGTAACCATCAACAGGCCCGAGAAGCTCAACGCTCTAAACGAGGCAGTCTGGGAAGGGCTGAGGGTGGCGCTCGAGATGGCTGAGGAGGACCCCGACGTGAGGGTCGCGATATTGACTGGCTCGGGGAGGGCCTTCTGCGCTGGCGACGACATAGCCATGATGAGTAAGTGGAGGGGCTCTATGGATGCGAAGGCTTGGGCCGAGAGGTACGCAGCCCCGCTAATCGAAAAGGCGATAGAGTTCAAGAAGCCCTTGATAACTCTAGTGAACGGCCTTGCCTTCGGAGGAGGGATGGAGCTGAACATCTTGGCGGATATCGTGATAGCGAGCAAGGAGGCTGTATTCGCGATACCGGAGGCCCTCATAGGGGCCTTCCCGCCCTTGGCCTCGTCGTGCGGCGCCCCTCTTGTAAGCAAGAAGATAATAAGGTACGCCCTAACGGGGGAGTGGCTTTCGGCTGAGCAGTGCAAGGAGCTGGGCCTCGTCGACATAGTAGTCCCCCCTGATCAGCTCGAGGCGACGGGGGCCGAGATGGTCATGAAGATCCTGAGGGCCGCGCCCCTGGGAGTAGAGGCCGTGAAGTCATCGGTAAGAGCGTATAGGAGGATGTACAAAGAGCTCTTGAGGGCTGCAACGCAGGACCTAGTGATACTCTCATCCTCTCAAGACTTCAGCGAAGGGGCAAGGGCCTTCGTAGAAAAGCGACCTCCGACTTGGAAAGGAAGGTAGCGGACGTCACGACAAGAGAATGCATTTTTGAACATCCATTATTACAACTGAAAGCCTAGCCCTTCAGGGCGGGGATGGAGGTCAGACTTTAGCTCCTCTTTTTCTTTCCATAATTTGGAGAGTGTAAATTAAGTAAATTAAGGGAAATACTTAGTTGGTTGTAGGTGTTAGCGCTATGGGTTTACGGAGAATATTCCTTGCCGAATAGGAACCTCGATATTATCAGCTTCATTATGTCTCCCGTGCCATCGCCTATCAACATTCCCCTGGCGCCCCTAAAGATCCTTTCGAAGCGGTAGTCTTTGGTGTACCCAGCAGCTCCATAGGTCTGGATGACGTCGTTAATGGCGTTAAATGCTACCTCGCATCCGTACCACTTGGCCGCGGCGGCCTCAGCCCAGTAGGGCCTCTTGTTGTCGGCGAGCCACAGCGCGTAGTACGCCAAGAGCTTGGCCGCTCTGATCTTAGTCCAGTGCTCGGCCAGCCTAAAGCTGACGGCCTCGAACTTAGAAATGGGCTGCCCAAAGGCCTTCCTCTGCTTGGCGTAGTTTACGGCCTCCTCGAGGCATCTCTCAGCCAGCCCAAGAGAAGCTAGTGCCACGAACACTCTTAGTATATTGAACTCCTCCATTAATATGTAGAACCCCAAGTTCTCCATCCCTATGAGGTTGCCCACTGGCACCTCCACGTCGTCGAACACCACGCCGCCGAACTCGCCCCTTATGTCGCTGGCCATGGAATCGAGCTCGTAGGGCTCCACCCCCCTCCTGTCGGCCTCTATCAGCAGCAAGCTGATGCTCTTGTGGGGCGGGCCAGCCCCCGTCTTCACCGACGCTATGAAGACGTCGGCCACCGGGGCGCCAGTTATGAACGCCTTCTCGCCCTTCACTATGTACGCGTCGCCCCTCCTCTCAGCCCTCGTGGTGATCGCTGCAGCGTCAGAGCCGCATCCCGGCTCTGTAAAGGCCCCCGCTATGACGAGCTCGCCCTTTAACAGCTTTTCCGTCGTCCTCTTCTTTACCTCTTCGTCGGCTATGAAGGGCAATAACCTCGCGAAGCCGAATATCGTCAGGAATATGGGGGTCGGGAGCTCATGCCTACCTAAGACCTCAGCTATTATTCCTTGGCTCACGTTGTCCAGCGGGGAGCCTCCAAGATCCTCCGGTATGTTCATGCCTGTCAAGCCTATTTGGCTCAGCTTCTTCAGCAGATCTCGGGGGAAGACCCTCTCCTTAATCCAATCGCTGATGTGCGGGTCTATCTCCTTCTTGCAGAAGTCCTCTATGGAAGTCCTCAATAGCTCTTGCTCCTTAGAAAATGAAAAGTCCATGAGCTATCCCTCAACACGATTTGAACCGATCGCTAAGAATATAAAAGATTCTCTAGAAGTGGCATGACCTAAAAATGGCTTTTATTTAAAGCTCAAGTAGCGGTGTGCGTAGTCATGAGCTTTGCGTGGACGACGTAGTTCGCCCCGAAGCACTGCCATTTAATGGCTCTCTTAGCTTGCGCCCTTATCTTGAGATTTAAGAGGGTATCGAAAAGTACCGTGTTGCTCCTCCATCGCCCTTTAAAAGGCTAAACTAGAGAGAAGAAAAAGCTTAGGTAACTAGCCCTATGTATTTAAAGGGCGCTCTTCGCTCGACTTATTAGCAGCCTTTAACCTCTAACGCTCACTACTTAGACGCACGCTTTCTCTCGAGCTCTCGTAGGACTCTCCTCAAGATCTTCCCGGAAGCAGTTCTTGGTATTTCGTCAACGAATTCGACCTCTCTTATCCTTTTGTACCCTGAGATCCTCTCCTTGCACCACTCTATTATCTCCTCGGCGGTGACCTTGTTCTTGTACTCTGGTTTTAGAACTACAAATGCTTTCGGTATTTCTCCAGCTTCTGGATCCGGCTTCCCGACAACGGCCACATCCTTGATCGCCTCGTGCTTCAGCAATAGCGCCTCAAGCTCGAAGGGGGCTATGGTGTAGCCCTTGTACTTTATGACCTCCTTCACCCTGTCTTGAAACACGAAGAAACCTTCTGAGTCTATGTATCCCAAGTCCCCAGTCCTGAAGTACTTCAACCCAGTCTTTGGATCTATCCACCAAGCTGTCTGATTTTCTTCAGGCCTCTTCCAATAACCCTTGAAGACGTTGGGCCCCCTTATCACGGCCTCGCCTGTGACGTTCGGCTCTGTTATCTCCTCTCCCGTTTCGGGGTTAATCAACTTGAGCTCAACGTCTGGAAGCGGTATGCCTTGGGTATAGCTCTTGTCCAGCCTTAATGACGGGTTAGTGGTGCACATGGGGCTGGCCTCCGTCATCCCCCACACCTGATTGTGCACGATCCTCGGGTTGTTACACTTCTCCGCGACGATCTTCTTGAACCTCTCGATCATCACAGGGGCGACTGGCCAGGCCCCCGTGGCAAAGCTCTTCAAGGTCTTCCAGTCGTAGTGCCTGGTCCTCGGGTCCTCTAAGTAGTAGACGAGGGCGTTAAAGGCTGGAGGGACGGCCCAAGAGAAGGTCGCGCCATACTTCTCTATGTTCTCTGCCACTAATGCCGGGTCGAAGCGCCCCATCGTGACGTAAGTGGCCCCCGACATCACTACTATGTTGAAGAGCCCGAACTCCGCTGAGTGAAAGAGCGGCATCGAGCCCAAGACAGTATCTCGGTGGCTGAGGGAGAGGGCGACCATAAGCTGTATGGCGTTTGAGACTAGGTTGTAATGTGTCAACATGGCGCCCTTGGGCATCCCCGTCGTCCCGCCGGTGTATAGGATGGCCGCCACGTCCTCCTTCGGCTCTATTTCGACTTTCTTCTTCAGCTCAACCCCTCCTTGCAGGACCAACGTCTTTAAGTCGGGGTGTTCTCCTACCTTTCCCGCCACGGTTATGACCTTCTTCAGTTTGGGGATCTCCTCCTTCACTTTGTCCAGCACCGGGTAAAGTAATGAGTGGATTATTATGCACTCCGCCTCGGAATCCTCGAGGACGAACCTCAACTCTTCAGCTTTGTACATCGGATTTATCGGGATGAAGACGGCGCCCAACCTCCACAACGCATACATGCTGACGCAGTAGTCGGGCATGTTGGGGAGCATGCAGGCGACGTGTCGTCCCTTCTCTATTCCCAGCGATTCCAAAGAGCTCGCCAGCCTGAGAAACGACTCCCCAAACTCCCTATACGTCATGGAGAGAGGCAGGTCGCATGGAAATCTGGGCTCGGCGTAGATTATCGCCGCCTTCTCCGGGAACTTATTGCAGGTCCTTAATGCAACCTCGCTCAGGCTTATTTCTGGGTAGTAAAGTGAAGGAAAGCCCCAAATGAACTCCTTTCTTTCCATATTAAAAAGAAAGACAAGGGTAAGCACTATAAACCTTTCGTGACTTTACAATACCTGCGAGGGAGCTCGAGAGACCGGAGCTGGGACACCTTTGAAACCTACTGGAGACACTGACCCCATAGACATAGGCTCATACGTTTGGACATTTCCCTGAATAGCATGAGCCCGAAGACGAGTCAATAGAAATATGCTTACCCAGATCCAGGGTCTCTAGCGTTAAAGCCATTCGACATGCCATTCTTGGAGACATCTAAAGATAGACAAGCCAATCAAAACAGGGCTGAGGAACCTTGAAGGATCGATGGTAAGTTCACGTCAGAGGCCTTAAGCTTAAGTCGGTCATCAACAAATAGAGAATCTGAGGACAGCAAAGCTTCGTGATCGTCAAAGAGCTATTAGAAGACTTTGGTCGAAAACTCTAGAGTTATGGCAATCGATTAATGATCAACGCCCCTGGAGCTATAGTGCACGACGAACTCCTCTGATGACCTGGTTCGTAAAATGAAATTCATAGTAATGGGGTTAAAAACCAAACGCCAATTTCTGGAATTTCAAAGATAAAAAATGGTCGCGTCAACCAAGACCTTCTTTCGCCGCTTTAATGAATATGTCTCCTATAGGCTTGAGGAGGTCTCTGGCCCCTGCTGGAATCCCCAGCATGATCAGGAACTCATTCCAAGCACTTTTCATGTCTTCGTTAGTATACGATATGTCAATAACGTGACCACGCCTTCTCCAATTGATAAAGTTTCTAGCGAACATGTCCCCTATCTTCTCTAAGGCGCCAGGAACCTCTCTTACCATCTCCATCAATCGACTTATGAAAGCGTCTCTAAAATCAGGGTTGGACCACGCTCCAGGTCCAAAGCCATGGTATATGCACCATCTAAAGAGCTCTATATCATGGTATCGCTGAGCTAAGCGTAGGTTATGTCTATCTCGGCCTGAAGTTGCCCATCGTATGAGCTTGTCCGACCTCACCAACTGATCGTACTTCTTCAGAAACTGCACAGACGTGTCGTTCCTCTTAATTGCTTCGATAGCGACTTCTGTAGCGTACTCAGCAGAGAACCAGGCCGTTGGAATACCGTCGCATAGTTCGGTGCTCTCTAGCCCAGCCGCATCTCCGACGAGCATGAGCCCACTAGCCGATAAGGGTATGTTTCTTTGTTTTTCGTGTAATGCGACGAAGATCTCGAAAGTATCATAGACAAGCCCTCTCAAACGCTTATATGCGGCTCTATCTCATTCTTCCATCTCCGCCATCTGGAAATAAGAGACTTGTGATACTCATTCAGTAACCTTCGAAGATCCGGAACGTAACCTGGACTGCCTATATCTGAAATCTTTAGGCATTGATCTTGCATGTAATGAAAGCTACTATCGTAAGGGAATATCATGAGTCCATTCCCGTAACCAAGCAGAGGGGCTACTTTGTTTTCATCCCAAGCCCACAGAAACTCGTTTACGAATCCGAAGACCTCGTCAGTTTCTCTTGCCGAGTTCATCTCATAGTCGTATGCGCTTGCAAGAGCTATCGTTTCTGGAGCCCATTTATCCCTAAGCCCAGCTTCTACCGCAAGAAGGCCTTGATGCCCTTCGCAATCCAGCACTATTTTGGATGTTATCTTCTCACCCTCATCAGTTATTATACCCTTGACTTCTCCTTCCTCTTTTATCAAGTGCTTGGCAACCGTAGACGTTCTTAGCTCTACACCTGCTTTTACTGCTAGCTCTGCCATCCACTGGCAAAAGGGCTTACAGTAGATGTTGTAACCTGCCACGATAACGGGGGACAATGGTTGAGGGATCACGTTTTCTATAACTTCGTAGTCATCGGCATCGACGTCTTTTACTAAGTAATTCCTAATCCCAGCGCAAGGCCTTTCTATGGGTGGATCGCCATTTCTTATAAAATCGGGTCCGAAGAGGAAGCCGTAAATGAGTATGGTGCAACCTGATACAATTTTATCCCCCACTTCCTCACCCCTTTCTACCACTAGAACTTTCAAACCTGCATCGGCGCACCTCTTAGCGGCCACCAGCCCCCCGAATCCAGCGCCGACGACTATCACATCATAGTCCTCTTTCATTACCATCCATCACCCCCAACTGAACTTGTACCCGGTCCCACCTTTCGGCCACGAGAACTTTATAGCCCCCGTCTCGCACACGTACATACAAGCAGCACACTCAATGCAGAAGTCCAGACTTTTTACCTTCGCCTTCCCATTCGCTATCTCAAAGCATTCTCCCATGCAAACCTTAACACAGCTGGCACAGCCAACGCACTTCTCTTCATCTATGCCTATGAAGTTGCCAGCACCTCCTTTCCATACAACGCCTGGGAAACGCTCTGATCTTCTCATACACATCTCCTGCACGGCTTGGGGTCGATAGCCAACTATTTTTATTGACAATGATGTTTTTAAGCCTTCTCCTCTCCTTATTAGGAGGCTTAGCAATTTAAGGCCCATAATGCTTCCCCATACGGGCCCTCTATGTTGGGCATAAGATTTCCAGTCATGAACCTCGGCATCTTTGAGAGAACAAAGCCCGCTGGAACAAGAATTTCTTAAGGACTTATCTCTGCGTACAGTCTTCGAGCCTCAGAAGGGTCGTTAAGGTATCGTTGTAGGTCCAAGAAGCCTCTAGAACCGTCGCGTAAAAGTACGTCGGAAAGCTCAGCGAGGAGCCGGAGCGCCAAGCTCTTCCAATACCTAAGAACTCGTGGTACTGGACTAGATCCTTGTGAAGTTGCGAAGGCATCCACTAATGAGCGCAGCCCATGTGACGACAAGACATATTAAGCCTTTGCCCACAAGATTTAGCTTGGTGGTCCTCGCGTGGTGGTATTGCACTCAAAACAGGTCATCGATAAGTACGTCTCGGAGGGTTGGTGGGACAACGTAACTCTCATTGAGCGTTTCAAAAGGAATGTGAGAAGAGCTCCGGATAGAATAGCCGTGGTTGACCCGCCTAATAAAAAAGATCTAGTAGGTTATGAGCCCGAGAGGCTGACTTACAAGGAGCTTGCCGAGAGAGTCGATAGAGCGGCATCCTTCTTGTTGGACAAGGGGGTATTTAAGGACGCCTGCGTCGTGGTTCAGTTGCCAAACACCATAGAGCTGATAATAGCATACTTGGCTACGTGGAGAGCTGCGGCCTTCATCTCACCGCTGCCGATGCAATGGAGGGAGCACGAGCTGAGAGCAGTTTCCAGGATAGTCATGCCGAAGGTCTTCATCACCGCAGAGACGTTTAAGGGCTTCAATCACCTGGAGATGGCGAAGAAGCTCCAAGCCGAGTGCCCGAGCATCGAGCACGTGGTGGGCTTCTCTGAGTGGTACAAGGCATGTACCGAGTACAAGATACGTAGCGATCTGGACGAGGCGACGTCAATGCTCAACGCAAACGACATTGCGGTCGTACAATGGACTTCTGGGACGGAGGCCGAGCCTAAGGCGTGTCCGATGACTCACAACAATTGGGGCTTCTTAAGATTCTTCTACGATGAAAAGTACGGCGGCATCCTCAAAGACGGCGACGTCGTAATGAACCCAGCTCCCATCGTCAACATGACCGGCATAGGCGTCGGGCTCATTCCTTGGATGATGTGTGCAGGGACCTTCGTTTTGCACCATCCGTTTGAGCCATTGATTTTTGCCATGCAACTCGTCGAAGAGAGGGTTAACTTCACGCTTGCGGTTCCAGCCGTGGTCGTCGCGATGTTGAAGCACCCAGCCATAGACAAGCTAGACTTAAGCCACTTAAGGTACTTCGCACAAGGTGCGGCAGCACCACCTCCATGGACCTTCGTCGAGCTAAAGCGCAGGGGTGTTGAGCCGATGAACATTTGGGGGCAGAACGAAGGAACGGGGCTCTTCTCCTACGAGAAGACGGTGCCAGACCTAGAGGCCAGAGCTAGATGCTTCCCATGGCCTCGTAAAGGTATAAAATGGGAGATAGCCTTTTTCAATGCCATCGAAACGAAGATCGTCGACCCTGAGACTGGTAGAGAATTGACGAAGCCAGGCGAGATAGGAGAGCTCTGCTACAGAAGCCCATTGACTATAGCTTGCTATTATCGCCAGCCAGAGTTGACGAAGAAGGCCTTCGATGAAGACGGATTCTTCCATACTGGCGACCTCTTCCAGATAGTAGATGAGCGCTCAATAGCCTTCTTCGACAGGAAGAAGGACATAATTAAGCGAGGGGGCTTCACTATAAGCTCGGCCGAAGTGGAGGACGTCATAAAGAAGCACCCGAAGATAATGGATGCGGCCGTCGTCGGCTACCCCGACGAAAGGCTCGGAGAGAGGGTCTGCGCCTTCGTGGTGCCAAGGCCAGGAGAGTCCGTGACGCTCGATGAGGTAAAGGAGTTCATGAAAGAGTCGGGGGTGGCCATTTATAAGTGGCCGGAGAGGCTCATGATAGTCGATCAAATACCCAGGAACCCTCTTGGCAAGGTGCAGAAGGCCCTACTTAAGGAGAGGCTAAAGGAATTAAAGGGGATGTAAACTAACGACTGATGGCTAGCTAAACCATCAAGTCAGAAGAGGGCTTTACTTTGCCTTGAACTAGTACGAGTCGGTTTACATCGAAGAAGCTCTAGGTCAGTCGTGTCGCTTCCAAGCTCATCGCCTTGGCGATGAAATTTAGGTAAAGTGTTTTTTACGCATCCTTTAACTCCTTAGTCCTTGTTTGTGAGTCCTCGGCTTTAAAACCTGACACATCTCCATGACCCAAAATTCATACGATTTATACAGAGCCATTATGTATATAGCCTTTTTCATTAACATTTAGTAAGATCATAAATAGATAAACTAATTCATAAAATTTTGCTAGAAATCCTTATATAAATCTAGGTCAAGTATTTTTTGTATGAGGCCAATTATAAAAGGCTTTCCATCTACGATGATGGACGAACAGCTAAATGTAATAGACATGTTAAAGTACGCTGCAAGGTTCTTCCCCAAGAGGGAAATAGTGTCGAGGAGATTGGATGGGACAGTCTTCAGATACAACTACTCAGAAGCTTTCAAAAGGGTCTCAAGACTTGCCAATGCACTCGAAGCCTTGGACGTGAAGGTCGGGGATAGAGTAGGCGTTCTAAGCTGGAACACGCACAGATTTTACGAGCTGTACTTCGGAATTCCGGGAATAGGAGCTGTACTACTCCAGATGAACCTGAGACTTCACCCAGGAGAGCTCGTATACATTTTAGAGCACAGCGGTGCGAAGCTTGTATTCGTCGACGAGTCCCTCTTACCGCTCGCTGCGAGATTGATGGAGAAAGTGAAGTTCAAGTGCGTTGTAATGAGCGATGGAAAGCCCCCCGAGACCCCCTTTGAAACCTATAGCTACGAGGAATTGCTGAAAGAGCAGAGCGATAAGTACGATTTCCCAGTGATCGATGAAAGATCAGCTTATTCGGCTTGCTACACCTCTGGGACGACGGGGAGGCCGAAGGGGGTTTACTATTCCCATAGATCAATAGTTTTGCACACGTTGGCCATCCAGATGGCTCTCGGATTAAAAAGCGAGGACACGTTCATGCAGCTCGTCCCCATGTTCCATGCTCAGGGCTGGGGAGCATTTTTCGCTGCAACGATCGTTGGCGCGAAGTTAGTCTTTCCAGGGAGATACACGACTGAGGATCTGAGACCGATAGTTGAGCTGATGCAGAGCGAGGGAGTAACAGCGACTGCAGGCGCTCCGGCGATCTTCATACCATTGTTGAACTATTTGCAGAGGCTAGAACCCAAGCCTAAGTTCAACATCAGAGCCGTTAGCGGTGCCAGCGAACCCCCGTTGGCTATGATGAGGGGATTGAAGGATTTCGGGATCGAAATAATACATGCCTACGGTGCGACTGAGACGACCCCGCTCGTTTGCATTAACTTCCTGAAGCCAGAGCTTGAAGCCCTGGGCGATGAGGAGAAATGGGAACTTAAGAGAAAGCAAGGAGTTCCTGTTTTCGGCGTTGATGTAAAGCTGGTCGACGAGAGCGGCAGAGAGCTTCCATGGGACGGGAAGACTATAGGGGAGCTTTGCATCAAAGGTCCTTGGGTCACCGGAGAGTACTACAGGGACCCGAGGACTTTCG
>Ga0080004_1113551_pt1 | contig 15884 bp, 19 predicted proteins | sample WasSprMetagenome_FD_69207 | JGI IMG/M metagenome (GOLD analysis project Ga0080004, IMG submission 69207) | Sulfidic aquatic microbial communities from Washburn Spring, Yellowstone National Park, USA - WS (SPADES assembly) (version 2) | ecosystem: Environmental > Aquatic > Thermal springs > Hot... | reverse complement strand
CCGGTGAAAGAGCCCAGATTTGGGGAGAGAATAACGGGCTGGGGCTACATCACGAGCAGTTCAATCTATCGGTAATTTCCCCGAAGGGGGTTTGTTCTGTTGAATTTTTTGTTGGTGTGCGAGTGATTCGTCCCGGATCCATTCGCTTATCTCGTACTCCCCTATGGAGCCATCAGATTTTTTGTACACGATTTTTTCGATGCCTGCGTTGATCAATAACCTTCGGCAAAAGGTGCAGGGCATTGCCTCGACTATATTCCCCTTCAAATCCTCCCCGGAAAGGTACATGGTCCCCCCAAGTATCTTTGCGCCCGAGCGTGCGGCGTTAACCACGGCATTCGCCTCAGCGTGAACAGCATTGCAGAAATCATAGCCCCCGCCGTGCGGTGCCCCGACTTCATCCTTGAGGCAAATTCCAAAATCTAAGCAGTCTTTAACCTTTCTCGCGGCGCCGTTGTATCCTGAGCTTAGAACCACTCCATCTTTGACAATGACCGCGCCAAACCTAGCCCTTAGACAGGTCGCCCTGAGGCTAACTGCCCTTGCAAGCTCTAGGAAATACTCGTGCACAGAAGGACGCTTCATGGCTTTAAGTCTTTCTTTTCAGCCTAAAAATTGTTTTTGGTCTAGGTTTTTGATACACGTGTAACAAATTGTGTTCGAATCGCATTATGATTTTTACTGTGGCTGGAGCCTATTTTAACAACTAAACCCTTAATTTTTAAGTTTAAGGCTGCAAACGCAAACTATTATTTGATTAAGTTTGAAGGAGAACATAGTTATGGAAGAGGAAATTTCGGCTAAGATGCGAAAAAAGGCGAGAGAGAGGCTGAGGAAGCTCGCCAAAGAGGGCGCTATCAAAGTTTAACTTTGGCTGCTCTATCGCGCACCCCCCGCGAGCATTTTTAAATTAGCCTAATTTTTCTATTACGGGCCTTTTCCCGAGGAACTCAGCGGCAGTCATTATTTTTATTCCATTTTTTTCCCCGGTTTTCCACACCTCAAGCGTCCTTTCCCTATACCTTTTTTCTCTGAGCAGATGGTGATCGTAAATCACTAATTCAAGCTTGTTCGATCGCCTGATCACTTTACACGTGTTTTCGATACACCTGTTCAGGTTTGTCCTAATAAGCATGAATTGCATGTAGGTGGGCGGCCCATCCAATACGAGCACGGTCGGATTCTCTTTGATAAGAAGCTCAGCGTAATCCTCTATGTAAATGCCGTTCAAATCTGAGGAGTGGATAAATTTTTCATCCCCCCTCTCAACAATCGTCGCGAATACCCAGCCGACTCTTGAAAACTCTATCCCGTGAAATAGGGGCCCTGTAAATCTGAGCGATGTTTTCCCAAATTTGAACTTTTTAGCCTCCGGAAATTTCACTTCAACGCGCGAGAACCTTATCTCAGGTATTTCTCGCCATGAATTCCAGTTTTTCGTCCTAGCGTTAAACCATCTCTCACCTAGCTCCAGCAGCTGCTTTCTTCGGCGATTGTAACTCCCGAAGTCCTTGTCCCTCGCCAAGGGAATCTCATCGAGCGGGTTTATGTATTCTCTCGCCTTCTTTTCCACAGCCACACTGCAAAGAGTTGTGTTCCCGAAAGACGCGCAAAGCTCTTCGAAGAAGTGCTCGGCCCTGCCCCGCTGAGAGTCATTTATGTATTCATTTGGATTCTTTACCAAGAGGAGCTTTCCCTCGTATATCCCCTTATCGAAATCAACGAAATGATCGAAATGGTAATGAGAGATGACGATGACATCCGCTGAGCGGCTGGCTTTTTTAATCGCAGATATCGCCAGCTCATACCAATAAATCTTTTTAACCCAAGATGCGGGGAAACTAGGTTGCATCACCGCTGCCCCCGGGTCTATGAGCACGCTTACATCCGGGGTTCTGATGAGGGTGCAGGAAGACTTCGCGCCCAATGAGTCAAACCAGATTGGCCGGAAAGAGATATTTTCCACAAAACTACATAGTCGCCCACAAAAAAATTGCTTTCTTTAAGCAGAATAGTTACCTGCATAGCTATTTGTACCAGTCCAAACTGTGGACGATGTAATCTGTGAGACCATAAAAAAATTCCTTGCTTTCATCGTTCATTTTCGTGCCCCTGATCAGTCTCTTTGCCGCTTCCGCGTGTTCGGCGGACCTGTGCTTTGCGGCCTCAAGCCCATTCGTCCTCCTTATTAACTCTCTTACCTCTTTAAGCTCTGCCGCGCTTGATTTTCTCATGCCTAGCAATTTTTTTATTGCCGTCTTTTCATTCTCCCCCGCTAAAGTGATAGCGTAAATGAGGTGAAGCGGTTTCTTCCCTTTCGCAATGTCTCCCCCTGGGGGCCTGCCATACTGTTGCTCTTCTGCGAATGTGTCTATGATGTCATCCTGAATATCAAATGCATATCCAACGTTTGAGGCGGCTTCTCTTAAGGCGTTTAGGTCGTCTCCTGGTGCTCCACCAAGTGTGGCGCCCGTAAGGATCGTCGTCTTAAACAGGGAAGCTGCCCTCTTTGAGGCCATCGTGTACCATTCGTTGATGTCCGGCTCCTTGAACTCAAAAAGGAGGTCGAGCACCTGGCTCTCATTCACCTCGCGATATCCTTCAGCAAGAAGTTCAACTACATTTTTTAAAATCTCAGCACCAAATCCAGAATTCAATATCTCTTTAAGAGAGAGGGCGTAAACCGCGTTTCCCATGAACACGGCCGTTCCCCTTCCAAGTCTTTCATTATCTTGAAAGAGCGCGTGGAAAGATTTACCGCCCCTTCTCATCTCGTCCTCATCGACCAGATCGTCATGGATTAAAATTGAGTGCCTGTAGAGCTCTATTCCCGCGCATACTTTCAGGATCCTCTCGTCGACTTCATTCGTATAGCCTTTGTATGCCATCAAAGTGCTCAGGGATGCAAGCCTCTTTCCCCTTCTAAGAATGAATTCCTCTAGACGACTGTACGAGAGGTGAATGAATTCGTGGTAATCTTCGGCTTGGTCTTTTAGAGATCTTAAAGTTCGTTGGAGTCTATCCTCAATAAGACCTGAATAGCGATCAGATAGGGTTTCCCACATCATTTTGCTCGATTTATTTAGTTTTCAATCGTTAAAAAACGAGCGTTCGGGGATGTTATAAGCAATTCTATGGGTTTCTTCGTCAAGCGTTCAAATTATCATTACACTTTTGTTCAAGGTCGTGCTTTACCCCCAGAACGTTTTGAAAAGCAGCAGTATTATTAAAGAGTTTCAAAATCTTTAAAGGGTGGGACGGTGGCGGTGAATGGGTATGTAGAATACAAGAGCAGGGAGTTTTGCAACGACATCAAGTGCCGCGTCCAACTTGCCCTGAATGCCCGGGAGATGGGCTCCGAGGAATACGAGAGGATAAGGAAGACGTGCATGACAAATTGCGAACATACTGCGTGGGAATTTCACCACTGGCTCATGGACAAAGGATATTTAATCATAAGGCCAGGAAAATAAGGGTGGTGATGATATGGAGTGGGGAATGAAGAACAGGCTCTCCCAGCTCATCCAAAGGGACGGCAGGGCTCTTTTTCTGCCGATTGACCACGGTTATTTTCAGGGGCCGACTTACAGGCTAGAAGAGCCAGGAAAAACGGTTGAACCCCTCCTCCCTTACGCAGATGCGATCATGCTCACAAGAGGCGTGTTAAGAGCTTGCATAGACCCCACCAAAAGCAAGCCGATTATACTAAGGGTTTCTGGGGGGACGAGCATGGTTGGGGAGGATTTATCACACGAGGGTATAACGACTTCAGTAAAAGAGGCGATCCGCTTAAATGCAAGTGCGGTTTCTGCTTCAATATTTGTAGGCAGCAGGTATGAGCATGAAACGCTCATCAACTTGGCGAATCTCGTGAATGAGTGCGAAGAGTATGGCATTCCGGTCATGGCCGTGACAGCCGTGGGCAGGGAAATGGAGAAGCGAGAGGCCAGGTATCTCGCCCTATGTTGCAGGATAGCAGCCGAGCTTGGTGCTAGGGTGGTGAAGACATACTATTGCAAGGACGGGTTTGATAAGGTCGTAAGGGGGTGCCCCGTACCTGTGGTCATTGCCGGCGGCCCGAAGGTCGATTCAGAGCTTGAGGTCTTCGAGTTCGTTTACGATGGGATACAGAAGGGCGCCATAGGGGTTAATCTTGGTAGAAATATATGGCAGCACGATTACCCGGTTGCGATGATAAAGGCTTTGCGAGCGATAATTCATGAGAATGCTACACCCAGAGAGGCCCTCGACGTTTTCAGCCAGGCCAAAAACACTGGAAAAAGGTAGGTTAGCTAGGGGGAAGTTGAGGGGGACAATCGAGAGCTTGGTTAAAGCGTTTATAGGCGAAAGCCAGGCGAGAAACAGATACGCATTTTACTCGAAGGTTGCGAAAAAAGGAGGGGTTTGAGCAGATCGCAGAAATTTTCCTAATAACCGCCGAAAATGAAAAGGAGCACGCAAGCTGTTTGTTCAAGTTGATTGATGAGCTGAAAAAGAAAAGCGATGAAAGATTAGATGAAATCAAAGTTGAGGTTGTAGCTCCGACTGTTTTCGGGGATACCTTGAATAATCTTAGAGCGGCGATCGCTGGCGAAAACTATGAGCACATAAAAATGTATCCTGAGTTCGCCGATATAGCAGAGGAGGAGGGATTTCCGGATATTGCTAAGAGATTGCGCGCGATCGCAATAGCAGAGAAGCATCATGAGGAGAGGTACAGGAAACTTTTGAAGGAGCTGGAGGCAGGCACGGTCTTCAAAAAAGAGAGAGAGGTTTGGTGGGCATGCAGAGAGTGTGGCTATGTTCACTTTGGGAAGGAGCCGCCTGAGAGGTGCCCCTCCTGCGATCACGAAAGGAGTTTTTACCAAGTAAAATGCGAGGAATATTAAGGAAGAAATTGGCGCCCTCTGTTTTCGCTTCTCCGAGCGTTAGAAGGAATGGGCTAGGCTTTTTTTGTTGTTTCTGATAAGTTGATCTCTTTCATCAAGTTGGCGCAGGTCTCAAGCTTTTTTCGCACATTGCTCTTAACTTGCGCCCCAATTCTGAAAGTCGCGGAATACATAGACGGCCTCATGGCGCAGGTCGCGCCAAACTTGAGGGCGGTGCGGTAGCTGATGGCGCAGTTAAATTTATTCGAGGTTAGCCAGATTTATGAATGCTGGTAAAAATGCGCGTTGCGGTCTATTACAACAATAAGGACGTGCGCGTGGAGGAGATGCCTAGGCCGAAAATAGGCCCTGGCGAGCTTCTGATGAAGGTTATTGCCAGCGGCATATGCGGAAGCGATGTGCTTGAGTGGTACAGAGTCCCGAGGGCCCCTCGGGTCCTTGGCCACGAAGCGACTGGTGAGATAGTTGAGGTTGGTGAGGGGGTCAGCCGCTACAAGGTTGGTGACAGGGTTTTCGTCTCCCATCACGTCCCCTGCAATAAATGTCACTACTGTTTGAGGGGCCACCATACGGCGTGCGAAACCCTCCACAAAACCAACTATGATCCGGGGGGCTTCGCCGAGTATATCAGGGTTCCAAGCATAAATGTGGAGCGAGGAGTTTACATTTTGCCCGAAGTTTTGCCATTTGAGGACGGGACCCTCATCGAGCCCTTGGGGTGCGTGGTTAGGGGGCAGAGGCTGGCGGGCGTGCAAAAGGGCGATTGTGTGCTCGTCATGGGCAGCGGGGTCTCAGGGCTGCTGCATATTCAGCTTGCACGCCTGCTTGGAGCTGAGAGGATAATCGCAACTGATGTGAACGAATATCGCCTTAACGCGGCGAGAAAATTTGGAGCGGATCATGCCCTGCATGCGAAGGACAACGTGCAGGAGGAGCTTAGAAAGCTTAATGAGGGGAGGCTTGCGGACAAGGTGATAGTCTGCACTGGGGCGGCGTCGGCAAGCACGCAGGCGCTGCAATACGTTGACAGAGGCGGCACGGTTTTGTATTTTGCTGTACCCGGTCCGGGGTTTGATATTCCCCTTCCTGCCGCTGAGTTTTGGCGCAATGAAGTGACAATAATGACCTCGTATGGTGCGGCGCCGAGGGATCTCGAGGAGTCGCTAAAATTGATAAGCGAAGGTCAGATAAACGTTCACGACATGATCACTCATAAACTGAGCCTTTCGGAGATTGGCCTTGGGTTCAGGCTTGTGGAGGAGGCGAAGGAATCTCTTAAGGTGGTGATCGAACCCCAGAGACGATCTTAATCTGCTTATGAGAAAAGATAGGTTCTTGGCTACCTTGAAAGTTGAACCACCGCGCTGTGGGCAAGCCGCATATAAAAGATGAGTGGTATTGTTATTTGGGATGATATGGAAGAACAAAAAGTTCCATTGCTCGCCGATAGATCAAGAACTGTTTGGCTCGATAATGATAAGGTGGTGATGCTTGACAGGAGAAAACTTCCAGAAAAAATTGAATACCTCGTCTTCAATGATTACGAGGAAGTCGCGAGGGCGATAGAGGACATGGTAATTCAGGGAGCCCCGCCGATCGCTTTTGCTGCAGGCTACGGCTTGGCTTTAACCGCAATTAAGAATCGGGGCCTTTCAAATGAAATGTTAAAATCCGAGCTCGAGAGGGCAGCCGCTAGATTAAAGAACACTCGCCCGACAGGATCAGATTTATTCTCAGTTTTAGATGAGTCGCTTAAAGTGGCGTACAAAGCGATGGAGGGCGGGGAGGATGTGGGAAATGCTATCGCGGATTACATAAGGGGTTTAATAAAAAGGGCGGACGATATTGCAAGGAAGTGCGGAAAGAACGCTGCAAGTTTGATAGACGACGGTGACACGATCTTAACGCATTGCTATGCGGGCTCGGCTCTTGTGTACATGTTTCTTGAGGCTAAAAGTCAAGGAAAGAGAGTTAAGGCCATTGCAACTGAAACTCGACCTTATTTGCAGGGCGCGAGATTAACATCCTCTACCTTAAAAGAGATAGGGATCCCAGTGACGCTTATAACAGACAACATGGTCGCCTACTGCATGTGAAAGGGCATGGTGCAAAAATTCTTCACAGCAGCAGATCGGATAGCTTTGGATGGCTCAATAGCGAACAAAGTTGGCACATACCAGTACGCGATATGCGCACATGAGCACGGCATACCTTTTTACGTCCTCGGCTATGTGGGGCCAGACAAGAACACCCCAAGCTACAGGGAAATCGTCGTAGAGGAGAGGAGCCAGGAGGAGGTCCTCTACTTGCGCGGGGTAAGGGTAGCCCCAGAGGGGATAAGCGCTTATTATCCAGCGTTCGACATAACCCCGCCAAAGTTCATAAGGGCGATAGTTACAGACCGCGGGATTTTTTCTCCCGCGTCAATGAGGGATTATTGGAAGATTTGAGGAATAGCCCAAATTAAAATGGTAAAAACATGAGCCTTGAAGACGAGCTAAGGGAAGAGTTATGCTGGGCGGGAAAAATCCTCGCCAGAGAGGGGCTAGTATTAGGCAGGGAAGGAAACATCAGCGCCAGAATTGTGGGGACAGATAGAATCATAATAAAGCCAAGCAAATTCGGATGAACGCACTAAGCCCCGGTGATTTAATAGTTGTAGATCTGGATGGGAAGCTTGTGGAAGGAGACCATAAACCATCTAAAGAAACCCCAATGCACACTTCTATTTATAAACACAGGGCAGATGTTAAAGCCGTTTTTCACACCCACCCCATTTACTCCACATGTTTGGGCATAATGGGAAAGCCAATTGTTCCCCTTTCGTTTGCGGGTTTCAGGGCGGTGGTTAAAGGCATTCCAGTAGTACCTTATCACCACCCGGGATCCATAGAGCTTGCAAATGCAATTGTAAAAACTCTTGGTGAGGGTAGACTAGCGGTTCTTCTGAAATACCACGGGCTGGTTGTGGTCGGAGAAAACGTGAAAGCAGCACTGGGTCTTTCAATAGCCGTGGAAAAGGCTGCGAAGGTCCAGCTATTGTGCTCCCTTTTGGGAAAGCCGAAACCAATACCAAGAAAATTGATAAAGGAATTTCTTGAAAGGTTGGCGGAAGAAGGGTAATTTTAAGGAGGAAAAAGAAATAAACCTTTTCCCTTTTTTCTTTTTTTTAAAGTCTGATTCCCGCTGGAAATTTTTTCGTGAAAAAATATAAATGCCCGGAAAAAAACCCTTTGGCAAGGTGGGGCCTTGATAGAGAAGAGCTATGATGAAATCAATCAGAAAATTCGCGACGGCGATGTCGTAGTTGTGACTGCGGAGGAGATGGTTGAGATAGTTAAGCAAAAGGGCCCCGAAAAAGCAGCTAAGGAGGTAGACGTCGTCACCACGGGCACATTCGGCGCCATGTGCAGCTCCGGCGCATGGATAAACTTTGGGCACAGTGATCCTCCGATAAAAATGCAGAGGGTTTGGCTCAACGATGTTGAAGCGTACACCGGCGTGGCAGCGGTGGACGCTTACATAGGGGCGACTCAGCTCAGCGAGACTAGGGGCATGGAATATGGCGGGGGGCACGTTATAGAGGATCTAGTGCGGGGCAAGGAGGTGGAGCTGAAGGCAATAGCATACGGCACAGACTGTTACCCTAGGAAAAGCATTGAAACAAAGATAAGCCTCCAGGATGTGAACCAAGCGGTCCTGTGCAACCCAAGGAACGCCTATCAAAGGTACAATGCTGCTACCAACTCAACCGACCGCACTATTTACACATATATGGGAACACTTCTGCCTCATTACGGAAACGTTACCTTTTCCGGGGCAGGGGTTTTGAGCCCTCTTCACAAAGACCTCAATTTTGAGACAATCGGCGTTGGCACCAAGATATTTCTGGGTGGGGCGCAGGGCTACATAATATGGGAAGGAACACAGCATAACCCCCGCAGCGCTTTCGGCACAGTCATGGTCATCGGGGATTTAAAGCAGATGAATGCCCGCTACTTGCGTGGCTGCACGATCTATAGATACGGAACCTCCATTTACGTTGGCTTGGGGGTCCCAATTCCCATAATTAACGAAAGGGTGGCGGCCACGGCAGGCTTGAGCGAGGAGGAGATAAAGACGAACGTGATAGATTATGGGGTGCCGAGAAGGGACAGGCCAGTGGTGAGAGAGGCGACGTACGCAGAGCTTAGGTCAGGAAAAATAGAGATAGACGGAAAAGAGGTGCAGGTTAGCCCGTTGAGCAGCTTTAAGATGGCGAGAGAGATCGCGCAAAAATTGAAGGAATGGATCGAGAAAGGTGAATTTACGTTGAGCAAGCCTGTAAAGCTTCTGCCTCGCGACACAGTCTTCAAGCCCATGCGGGAGATCGCAAAGGTGCCTCTGGTTAAAGAGGTCATGACCAAGCAGGTCATCACAGCTAAGCCGAGCGATACGATCGCCTACGCCGCCAAGCTTTTCGCGGAGAGGGAGTTCAATCACCTTCCTATAGTTGATGAGAAAGGCAAGCTTCTGGGGATCGTCACATCTTGGGATCTTGCGGTAGCCCTGGGAACTGGCAGGGAAAAGTTAAGTGAGATAATGACTAGGCGGGTTATAACCGCAAGGGAAGACGAGCCAATAGATTCGGTGGCAAGAAAGCTGGAGTTGCACAACATTTCTGGCATGCCCGTTATTGACCCCCTCGGCTTTGTCAAGGGGATCATCACGGGCAGCGATGTTTCAAAGCTTTTGGGGAGGAAGTAGATGGGGATAAAAATTTCCTTAAAATACTCGCTTGAGGCCTTAAAGAAACCCATATTCGCTGAGGTCATAAGATCCACGAGCGCCCAGGTAAACATACTCTATGCTTCGATGGACGCAACCAGAGGAGAAATTTTGGCGCACGTTGAGGCTCCACCGTTGGAAATAGATAGAATAATCCAGCTCTTCAGGGAGAGGGGGGTCGACGCTAAGAAGCTGGAGAGGGTGGCCGAGCTAGATAGGGACATATGTATGGATTGCGGCGCGTGCATCTCCCTTTGCCCAACAGAGGCCCTTCATTTCACCCGCGAATATTCAGTTGAGCTAAACGAGGAGAAATGCGTGGCCTGCGAGGCATGCGTTCCGGCTTGTCCCGTTAAGGCGATAAAAGTCACCAAGGCTTAGTTCGGGATCGGAAAATATGGGAAAAAATCTGATCTCGTACCGTCTGATCTACAAGGAGACGGATGCGCTCATCAAGGCGGAAAGCGAGGATGCGATCTGGGCCGCGAGGAGAGCGATAATAGATAACAGGAATGAGCTGGAGCGCTATATCTTTCGAGACCCCTGGTTTAAATATTCCTTCGAGCCCGTTGAGGTAGAACACCGCGCGCCGGAGATCGTAGGGCGGATGGCAGAGGCAGCGAAGGTTGCACGTGTTGGGCCAATGGCGGCCGTCGCGGGGGCTCTGGCACAGGTGGGCGTTGAGGGTGCGGTTAAAGCTGGGGCGAGAAATGCTATAGTTGAAAACGGCGGCGATATATACATGCACGGCGACGAGAGCTATAGGGTGGCGATTCACGCGGGCGGTAGTCCGCTCTCAAATAAGCTAGCCCTAGAGATAGAGCCCAGCATGATGCCGGTTTCGGTGTGCACGAGTTCGGGTTCAGTTGGACCATCGATAAGTTTTGGTAATGCAGACGCCGTTACCGTGATCGCAAAATCGGGAGCGCTCGCCGATGCGGCGGCCACATCGATTTGCAACGAAACCAGGGGGGAGCCAAAGCAAGCTATAATTCGCGCCTTGGAGCGCGCCAAAAATATACATGGCGTAATCTCGGTTTTGATAATTTACGGAAATTATGTCGGGCACTGGGGTGTCCTGCCGGAAGTGATTTTCACGGACAGAGTAGGTGAGGAGCTTGCGAAGCGTTTGAGCATTGAGTAGAATTGTAAGGTGAACTTGTTCGAAAAGGTCTTAACCTAGCTAAAAGATAGAATCACTGGTGTCTTGGGGTGAATGAAAGCTTCATCTTGGAGGTTGGGAGGGCTTCGGTGGCCCTATTCATAATCGTGGATCCTTTGGGCAATGTCCCTGTTTTCATGAGTTTAACTCATGGGATGACCCCTATGCAGAGGAAGAGAACCCTAAGGACGGCGACCATAGTTGCCTTTGCGTTATTGCTTGTTTTCGCCTTGGTAGGTCAGCGTGTTTTAGAGATCTTCGGGATTTCACTATACAGCTTTATGATCGCGGGAGGAATTTTACTTCTCTTCTTGGCTATGAAGATGCTTGTTGCGGGCAAATGGGAGGAAGCCGTCTCCCCAGAGGATGTGGGCGCGGTACCTATAGCTTTTCCCCTTTTGGTTGGGCCGGGAGCTATAACCTCAGCAATGATGACCCTCCAGAGCTCCGGGCTTATGGTGACATTAATTTCAGTAATAATTGTTTTTGGGATAACATGGTTCATCCTAAACTTCATCGAGCGTATCCATTCTCTCCTAGGCAAAACGGGTTCGGCCGTGGTTTCGAGGGTGATGGCAGTATTTCTCGCGGCGATAGCCGTTGGCTTCATAATTAACGGAGTAAAGCACTCCTTCTGAAGAGTTTTTGTCGGCGTTGATCGAATGGTCCCGAGTTTCAGGTTGTGGCCCATACCTCAAACATGTTTTAATGCGGTTTTGCAATAATGTATTGGGAGATTGTATGAAGAGCGCCGTTCTTGTAATAGACATGTTGAACGATTTCGTTAAAGGGGAGCTTAAGTGCGAGAGGGCTGAGAGGATTATACCGAACTTGAGGAGGCTTATCCAGGCCGCGAGGGAGCGAGGAGTTCCGGTCATTTACTCAAATGACGCCCATTTGCCGGTAGACCACGAACTCAAAGTTTGGGGCCCGCATGCCATCAAGGGAACGAAAGGAGCGGAGGTCATTCCAGAGCTCTCCCCCACCGATAAGGATTTTGTCCTGGAAAAAAGGACCTACAGCGGCTTTTTCGAGACCGGGCTCGATCAATTGCTTAGAGATTTAGGGGTGGACACGGTCATCATAACAGGTCTGCACACCAACATCTGCGACAGGCACACGGCCGCGGACGCATTTTTTAGGGGATATAAAGTAGTCGTTGCAAGCGATGGCGTTGAGGCATTCACTCAGAAGGATCATGAGGAGGGATTGGAATACATGAAAATGGCTTATGGAGCGGAGGTTAAAACCGTAGCCGAAATAATTAAAGATTTTGAGCGATGATCCCTTTCTCCTTCTGCCCTCGTCCCCCGCTGAATTAAAGAAATGGTCGCATTTGGTTTTGGGGATTCCACGATAATCCTGATAAGCTTGAGAGAGCCAATATGAAAAATGGATCAAACTAGGCAAAAATGGTTGGCCCTTTTTATGACCGAAGTTGAAGTTCATGTGGATGGTTCGTGTGAGCCGGTCAACCCAGGGGGCATAGCTAGTTATGGTTACGTGATTTACAAAGATGGAAAGAAGATAGCCAGTAATTCAGGGGTCGTCGAGGGGGGGCCTACTAGCAATAATGTCGCAGAATACTGGGCAGCGATAAAGGCGCTCGAATGGCTTAAGGATAACGGGTTTGCACCCGAGGAAGTAGTTTTGAGGTCTGATAGCTCACTGATGATAAACCAGCTTGAGGGGAGGTACAAGGTTAGAGCTTGGAGGATATTGCCTCTTTACCAGAATTTACAAAAGCTGCTTGCGGATTTTAAGAAAATCAGGTTTGAATGGATTCCACGTGAGGAGAATGAGGAGGCGGATGCGCTCAGCAAGCAAGCTTACGAGGATTATGTTTCTTCACATCCGGAGGTTTTAAGAAACTACTCAAAGTACTTGGCGACGGAAAGACAAAGGGAGATGATGGAAAAATTAGGCATACCATTTTCACCCGCGATTTCTAGAGGTATGGCAGCACGGCTCATAAATGAAAAGACGAGAAAATTGGGAAGGAGGAAAAAAGGTAGCTTTCAGCAGATCTATTGATTTTTAATATCGCTTCCGAAGGCCCTCTTTTCATATGTGTACGAGAGTTGGGAGACTTTCGAGACTTCCCTCTGAAAAAATTTCGCGCCTCTCTCTACCATTGCCCGTAGAATTGAGCAAATGGACAGGAATTTTACTTGCGAATTCTCTTTAAAAATAGACGTCAAGCAAATGGCTTTTCTCCTGTGTTCTATCCTTATTTTCTTTCATCATTTTTTCTATTTTTTGATGTATGAATGAAATCGATTAATAGAGTTGCACTTCGATTTTTTCAAATAACTTTAATTGAGTTTCTTTTCCAGATAATTGTTCTGGACCCAGAAAAAACAATGGGTTGGGAGTCCTGCCTAGCGCGGGATTCGCAAATTTAGAGGCGTGTTAAGTTCTCAAAAAGATGCCATATTAGCCTCTGTTCAACGCATTGCCCATAACTCGTTTCTGAAAACAGCTCGATATATAATACTTTGAAAGGAAATCTAAATGGTGGTAGAAAATGAGCCCTGCGCCGGAAAAAAGGTCGCCCAAGCTTCTTATATGGGAGGAATTAAGCAATGGGGAAAAGCTGAGGAGTTTATGCGATGCGATCGATGATCTGAATAATGAAATGATAACGCTCAAGGCAAGATTTGATGAGTTCGAGAAGCAAGCGAATGCGTGGAGTAACAAAGCGGCGGAGCAAATGAACAACATGGCGAGACAAATAACCAACAACGCGGATGTATATAACGCGTGGAGTAAGGAAGTGACGGAGAAAATAAACAAAATTATTTTTCAGCTTGCTGCCCGTGGCATATTTGTATTTTAAAGAAAGTTTATCTAGGGCCCCGTTCAGAAAAGTGAGGCCGTGCTCGCCAAGAAAACTTGAGGCGTGGAACTAAAAGCGATACAAGAAAGCCAAAGTGCGAAAATTCGTCAATAAAATCAGAAAGGGATATCCTTAGCTCGCATTAGTCACCACATTTGAGGTCGAACCAAAAAGCCCTAAAAAATCTTTATATTGATTGTAATTAAAAAATTACTGGAGAGGCTGAAACAATGGGTGTTGGTTCGGCTATCGCATTTTTTGTGTTTGCAATACTTGTTCCAATTGCGTACATGGCAGCAATCGCATCGGGGGAGCCCGCAGCGATGGACCCAAACGTTTCTATTCTTGTAGCTGTCTTTACATTGTTTATGTTAGCTTCGGGTATATGGGAATTAATGAAATCCCGGCGTCGCCAAGCAGAACCCATAGTGCCTGCTCCGACCACGCCTCCACCGGCCCCAACCGTTCCCTCACCCCCAACCGCACCACCTCCACCCCCGCCCCCCAGCCCGATAAAGGTTTCCTTTGTACTAACCGATACCGAGGAGGAAGTGTTGAACTACATCACTAAACATGGCGGGAGGATCTCTCTCTCACAGGCAAGCAGGGACTTGGGTCTAAGCGAGGCTAGGTTGAAGGCGACAATTAATAAACTGAAGGAAAAGGGCAAATTAGAAGTCTGATACCCAAATTACTGCCCTTTTTCTAAAAAAATTTGAAAATGTTCAGATTGCTTTTCAGCCCATGGTGCGGGGGAGGGGATTTGAACCCCCGAACTCCTTCGAGACCAGATTTCTCACCAAGCCGGCTTGAGTTTCGCCCCGCGACTGGCGCCTTTAACCTGGCTCGGCAACCCCCGCAATTTATAGTTTGTTAGTGCGGAATTAATAAAATTTTATTATCGCGGATTCCAGTAAAAGGGGGAATCAAATGGGAGAATTTGAGCCCCGCCGCGCTTTTGAGCACTTGGACAAACTGGCTTACGAAATAGGCCCGCGCCTTTCAGGCACGAGAGGTGAAAGATTAGCCGCAGAGTACATCAAAGAGCAATTTAAAAGTTACGGGATGAAGGTGGAGGAGGAAAAGTTTGCCTTTGCGAGTTCTACTTTATGTTCCAAAGTGGGTTCGATTTTGCTGCTTTCGGTTTTCATCTCCTCGCTCTTCCTTGAGCCAGCGATAGCTTTTATTTGCTCACTTGCAACGCTCGCCGTCGTCCGTGTCCTTCCTAGGTTGCTGTCCTTTAAGCGCAGCAAAAATGTGGTAGGCACATTAAAAAAAGAGAATTCTAAGGTAAGGGTCGTAATAAGCGCGCATTATGATTCAGCGCCGTGCAGCATTTCTCGAAGAGTAGGCCTTACCTTAAGGGCGATCATGCCGCCTCTGGCGGTATTTTTTGAAATAGTTCTTTTAGCCAGAGTGCTCGGAATTATCTCTTCTTGGTCGATTCTGTGGGGCGCTTTAGCTGTAGTCTATATTCCCGTATTTTGCTTAAGGATCGTTAACATAAGCCCGAGGCGAGTTTCACCGGGCGCCAACGACAACGCTTCAGGTGTTGCGGTGATGCTTGAAGTTGCAAGGGCGATGAGCGATTCTCCCCCCGATGGAATTGAGGTTTCCTTTGTGGCTTTCGGTGCCGAGGAGCAAGGGCTTTTTGGGGCGAGAGCCTTCTCAAAAAGGGCCACAAACTCTTTGGTGGTAAATCTGGACACTCTGGGGGTAGGCCATCTTTGTATCGTAGAAGGCAACGGCATAATGACAAGGAGGGCAACATCCCCAAGGGTGAACCAAGCCATGTTTAAAGCCGCCCAACTAGTTGGGTTGGAGCTCAAACCCATATGGGCCATCTTCGCCTCGCACGATCATCTCCCCCTTCTAAGCTCCGGCGCTGAGGCAACGACTCTGACGGCGGATCTGGACAAGAAAAAAACGTTTGAAAAGATTTTGGGCATATTTGGGATAAAAAATGCCCACCTGCGCAGGTACAGATATCTTCATGACCCTGAAGACCTCCCAGACAAAGTTGAGCTGGCAAATTTAGAACGGGCTGGAAAGCTTGTGTTGGAGTTCGTGAGATCTGTAAAAGAGTAAAATAAAAAATAAAAATTGTTTTAGGCATGCTAGGCGAATTATGGCACAGTTATTGCGCCGTGCGGGCAGGCTGCTTCGCATGCCCTGCATTCGATGCAGTTCTCCGGTCTGGCTACAATGACCTGCCTGTCCACATCAG
>Ga0080004_1111984_pt1 | contig 15886 bp, 26 predicted proteins | sample WasSprMetagenome_FD_69207 | JGI IMG/M metagenome (GOLD analysis project Ga0080004, IMG submission 69207) | Sulfidic aquatic microbial communities from Washburn Spring, Yellowstone National Park, USA - WS (SPADES assembly) (version 2) | ecosystem: Environmental > Aquatic > Thermal springs > Hot... | reverse complement strand
GGGTAGGCTTTTATCGATGCGCGTCGCCGGTAGATGTATGGGCCTAAAGAAGAGGGTGAACGTCCTGACGAGGACGGCGCTGGGGCTGGGGGCGCTGGGGTTCTGGATGATTCTGCTATCGTTCTACGTCAGCGCGAGCAGGATGCTGGGAGAAAAGAGCGGCGTCGCGGCTGGCTGGCTCATCAGCGTAGCCGTGGAGCTCATAGCTATCGCGTGCTTTATCATGTTCTACGTGATGGTGTTTGTTGCCCCAGCCGTAAAGGATGATGGGGAATAAGAGGGTCCTTACTGTTTGTCTTCTTTTCGCTTCTGTTTTTCTACTTCTTGCAGGAGCCTCTGGAAGAGCTCATAGGCGTCCCTGGCGAGGTCCTGGAACTCTTGGGTCTCGACGTTTATGACTGCCGTGCGCCTCAGGACTGGGTCGTGTTTTGGCCCAAAGAAGAGGGTGCAGTGTCTGTCGTCGCAGGCGTACTCGACTGCCAGGTGCCTGCCCTCAAACCTCCCGGTTAGGGTTTTCCGTGTAGCCTTGTAGCCGGCCACCGCTCCTCACCTGCTGTGCCAGTGGAGGGCCGGCACAGATAGGGGTGACGCCGCAACGTTGGGTGCTAGTATGGAGGGCGTCCTGCGCCTATGCGTGGAGTATGGGTCCCCCTGGTGCAGGGTCATGGTTCCTCGGCCAGCTCAACGAAGAATACCATTAGACCGTCGCTGGTTACCTTTATGTCTGTGATTTTTGCCCCGACGAGGTTGCGCCAGTCGATGACGTCGTCGACCTGACACTCGCGGGGGTCTTGCTCGTATATGCATCCCCATAGGTTCTGGTCCTCGTCGACGTAGAAAAAGGCCTTTTGTTTACTGGGCATCCCGGCCACCGTGTATTCTGGGCTTGGAGCCTATTTATGCGTGTCGTTTTTCATTGGGTCTTCGACTGCCCGGCGAGCTCGACTGCCCGCTTTACGAGCTCCGCCGTGTCGGCGTCGAGGCCGGGGTAGGGCTCGACGTGGATTTGCCTGGGCCGGGCGAGCCTCCTCATCCTCCTTATGTACGTCTCCGTGCACCAGGCCGCCGTGCAACTGGGCGCTGCGATGGTGAAGTCCGCGTGTACCCTTATGTATTCGCTGAGCCAGGGGCTGACGGCTACGACGTCGTATGCCCACGCGCGGCCGGGCCTGTGGCCGTAGCTGCTGCGCGGGGAGTCCTCAACGACGTATATGTGCCTGAGGGGCGAGCCGACGTCGACGAATATGTCGACTGGGCCGTCTCCGTGGCTCCTTCGCCACTTCGCCTCTAGGAGTGTGAGGTACGTGTTTTTCGGTATGGTTTTGAGGTGTATCTTTTCCCTGGCGAGCTCGGCGAAGTAGTAGCCGAGCATGGAGAGGTCGGGGTCCTGTATTTGGGTGTAGGGGAAGGCCAGCTCCCCGAATATCGAGGTGAGTAGCTGGAGGGCCTTTCTACGCGTCTTTGGACAACGGCCGATGACGCTGATGTCTATGTCGAAGCTGTCCCGCTCCAGGAGGAGGCCGTCGATCGTGACGTACACCATTCCGCGTCAGACACGTGATGGGGCCACGTGGATAAAAGCTTAGAGCCCGGCAGTGTTTTTGAGCGTCCAGCTTATATAGCTCGGCGCCGATTGATACTTCGTGAGGGCAAGGGTCTTCGTGAAGACTGACAGGTGCCCAGTCATGCCGCAGCCGCAGACCGAGAGGCTCGACGAGCTGCTTGTCGAGGTGAGGCACGGAGACGCCGTCCTCACAGAGGTTGACGTGTGGTACGGCAGGGCCAGGAGGGTCGTGGTCGAGCAGAGGGGCGAAACGAAGCTCATCAAGCTGGTGCCCGTCAGCCCCCTCGTCATAGTGGACGTGTTCACGGACGTGGAGGGGGCCGCGGGTGGGGGCTTCGGCGAGGCAGAGGAGTACGAGACGTGGTGGGTCTATACAAAGAGGTGGGGCTGGCTGGTGTCTGGGCAGAGGCACCTTGTAAGCGACGGGGCAACGGTCAAGAGGCAGTCCTGCACCAACTTTTACCTGCCGGAAGACGTGAGGAGGGCGCTGGAAAGGGCGATATATGACAAGACGAGGAGGTGGAGGTGAGCCGGCTCGTTCTAGGCGAGGGGCGCATGCGGAGGCGCCTATTCGTGGAGGATCCCCTTGTCGAGGAGGAAGGCAGGAAAAGGGCTGGGAAGCTGTATTAGGCCCCTTCCGTGGTTTCTGTAGCGGGTCCGTCTTTGCTTTAATGTGGGGGCGCCAACAGTGTGAGCGGGTAGCCCCCAGCCGCGAGGTAGGCCAGCGCCGCGTGGAGAAGAATCGGGACAAAGTTGTCTGGTAGCCTGTTTGTCTTGAGGACCCAGCCGACCCTCCTGCCGAAGACCTTTACGCCGCGCCTGGTCATGGCGTCGACGAGGACGTGGTCTATTGATGCGAGGGCGAAGGCGAGGAGGTCGGGGAGGCCTGCAACTATAAGGAGTGGGGGGAGGGCGAGGTATACTGCGAGCTCGTGGAGCGACCTGTGCTCGGCGAGGATGAGGTCCTCGACTATGTCTGGGAAGACTGCGCCTAGGAGGACCAGGGGGACCAGGGGCGCGGGGCTGGGCGTCCAAGGCGACACTGCATATGCTAGTAGCAGGGCGCTTAGCTGGTGGCTCCACCACTTCACGTGTCTGCGTAGCGGTGCCAGGAAAAAAGCTTAGCGTTTGGCCCGTGGGGATGGACTCTGGGGACAAGCATGGCAATGAGCCCGTGAGGGATGGGTGATGTGGACCCGCGGGCCCAGTGATTCTTGCAGGCCCGTGGCAGAAATGTTTTTCGGCGGGCCGTGAAGGAAACCTATAATTGTGGCGGGGACGGCTTTTAATGGGGTGTGGCTGTGAGGGGGTTCCTGGGAGGCAATGTGTCTGTCGTCGTGTTTGTGGACTCGGCCTTGTCGATGATGCTTGTCGCGTTTTCGCTTTTGTTCCCGTCGATGGCGTGGCTACTCTTTGCCTTCCACGGGGTGGCCGCAGTGGTCCTGGCGTCCCGGCTGATGGAGGCCGCGACGTGGAGCGAGCTGGGGGCCGAGGCGTTTTGGGCCAAGGTTTTGGGCTACGTGTTGGTCTTCGGCGAGCCGCTTTTCTGGCTGGTGCTACACGGGTCCCTCGTCTCGTTTATCGACCACTGGGCAGCGATGGTGACGCTCGTCCTGGCGATGTATGTTTTCTCGGTGATCCTAATGTGGAGGACGGGTTCTGGCTGGCTTCGTGAAGAATAGGCGCGCAACATGCTGGTCGAGGCCGACGGGTCCTGTCGGCGGCCAGTGCTCTGTGTGGGGCTGGGAAAGAAAAAACTTCTTTTTGTCTATTTTTTCTTCTGGGGCCTGGTCTCCTCGTTGCCCCGCTTGGGCTTGCCCTTTCCCTGCTTCTTTGGCGCGAAGTCGCGCTCCCTGACGTTCTCCACGATGCTTAGGTCGTAGCCCTCATCGAGGCCGACCCTGGCGAAGAGGGTGTCTTCTTCGAATTCGCGGACGTATTCTGGCTCTGGGTCGTCTAGGTCGTAGCCGGACTCTAGGATGGGCCTGAGGACCTCGTCGAGGTCTTTTTTCCAGTTTCCGTGGGACATCAGTCTAGGCTTGTAGTGGCCAGAACTAATGCTTATCGGTTGACGCCGCCCCGTGAAGAGGGGGCTTTTGGGCTGGGTGCGCAAAGCTTTTTAGGCTACGGGGCGCCATGCACATGGGTAGGAATGTTTAGGTACGAAGAGGAGCCTGAAGAGAGCCTGGAGCCGGAGGAGCACCTTGAACCAGAAGAGTATCTTGAGCCCGAGGAGTACCTTGAGCCGGAGGAGTGGATGGAGCCCGAGGACTATGACGACTTCTCGAGCGACTAGCGGCTGGCAGAGGGCTTGCCGGCGTAGCACTCCCGGTAGACGGGGCAGAGGTTGACGCGCTCCTCCTGTGGGAGCAGGCACGGCTTGAAGGCGACGTCGACCTGGTTGCCCGCGAGGCCGCAGTAAAAGACGCCGGGGTTGTTGCGGTCCACGAGAAGGAACTCGCAGATGTCCCGGCGCGGCTCTGGAACCGCCTGCCTCTGCCAAACTGGGACGGCGGTGTCAGGGTAGACGCCGGTTCTTGTTTTCAAGCTGGCCTCGGTCCCCATTTCTTGTTTACTGATGCAGAGAGGGTAATAAGGCTTGCTTTCGGCCGATCGTAAAAGCTTTAATGCATGTGTTGTGCCCGATGCATGGTGGGAGCCGTGGAAGCGATGGCCCCGGCCTACAGGACCAGGAAGATAGAGGTAATCGTGGGGCTTCTGATCCTTGTCTACATGGCGGTGGCGATGGCGCTTTGGATAGACAAGATGCCTTCGCCGCCCCCAATGCCAGCGGACTGTTATGGCCCGGTCATGTGTGGCGAGAAGGAGAGTTATGCAGAGATGTTGACCTTCTACCTGCTACTGGGCCTGGCGGGCTTTGTAGGTGTCCCCTTCGCTGTCTTAGGCTTCCTCGAAGACCTAGAGGACAAGCGAGACGGCCAGACGGCTGATGCATTCAACGAGGAGGCTTTTTGTGTCTAATAGAGGCCTTTTTGGGCCTGTCGAGGAGAGAGTTAGTCCTCTACGCGTACCTGTTTCCTACAGTGAGGGCTGTCGCAGTAGTAGAGGATTACGGCTGTGGCCCACTGTGGGCAGGCGTCTAGCTTCGCCTTGTATGGTAGGCCCCTGCCGTAGATGAAGCCGTTTATGTATAGGTCGTGGCAGAATATCCCGGTTTCCTCCCTGTAGCCCATGGCTGCAAGGCGCCGGGCTATCTGGAGAAGGTGGCCCCGCTTTATGGGCTTGTTGATCCTGTAGAGGTAGTCGAGGTACCTGGCTACTGCCTGGGTGTATTGCGCCTTTTCAAACAACTCGAGGATAAACGGGTCGCCCTTTTTCACCATGTATGAGATGAGTGCCTCTGGGAACCGCTCGGGGTCGAAGCCGACGCGGTGCAGCTCCTGCATGAGTAGGGGCTCCTTTTCGGCCACCTTTAGAACCATCGCCACGTATTCCTTCTTCTCTTTTTCTGTCGCCATGCTTCCCACCCGTGCCATATGTGGTGGTCGCGCTAAAAAACTTTTCGTTTATTAATGTAAGCGAAAAAAGAAAAAACTGTGTTTTACCCGCCTTGCTGTGGCACCTGTATTAGGGGTGCTGCCTGGCCCTGCGTGTAGATTATTGTTGCCCTGGACTGGGCCAACTGCTTCATTATCTCTAGCTGGAAGAAGTATGCTATGAGCTCTTTGGGGGCGCCGGCCGTGGCGTTAGCTATGATCCTTATGGATTCTGACTGGGCCTTTGCGAGCTCGAGCATCGCCTTGGCCTGCCCCTCCGCCTGTATGATCAGTGCCTGCGCCGTGGCGTTTGCCTGTATGAGTGCTGCCTGCCTCTCGTATTCGGCCTTGATGGCCCTCTGCTGGGCGGCTATCTTCTCGTTGATTGCCTGGACTATGGACTCGGGGAGCTTGATGTTGCGGACGTTTACGCCCAGGAGGTCTAGGCACTGCGCCGCGACTGGGTCGGACTTTATGACCCTCGTGAGCTTGTCCTCGATTTCCCTGGCGATCGTTGTCCTCTTCTCCAGGATGTCCATCATCGTGTAGTTCGAGACGACTTCGCGGACGACCTGCCTGGCGTTGGCTACAATGAAGTCTTCCTCGTAGTTGAGGGCCGGGTAGTTCTTGACGAGGGCGTCGAACCTGTCTGGGACGATCTTGTAGCGTATCGTGATGTCTACGTCTATCTGGACGCCGTCCCTGGTCAGGGCGAAGACCGCTGGGTAGTCGCGGGGCGGCTCGAAGAACATGTCGACTGCCTGGACACCGACATCGTCCTGGATGAGATAGGCCCAGGGCGCCTTGAACCCCCAAACCGGTCCCAAGATCGGCCGGCTGACGGTTTTGCCGAGGGGATCAACGATTACTGCCACCTTGCCGAATGGGACGCTGTACGTTGTGAAAAGTATTGTTGCGCCAATCGCGATGGAGAACACTATGCCGACGATGGCGAGTAGCATGAAGAGGTCTTCTCCGTCTATTCCGAGTCCTCTCCTCCGTTTCGGTTTGTTCTCTTCTTCATACCATCTTGTCATGGCTGGTCACGGACAAATAACGTGTGGAGTATATAAGTCTTTCATTGATATGTTTCTGCGAAAAAAAGGCGCCTACGCGGGGTTCATTGCCACCTTTTCCGGCTCGACCTCGACGAGGACGTTCCAGGGCTCGAAGCCCCTCCTGAGGATTGCCCTGCCCCTGATGCCCCTCCTGAACCACGTTATCTCGGAGGGGTGCATGTCGAAGTAGTAGATGGCGTCGTTGACGTACTGTGGGTCGCTGTGGCTCATGGCCATTCGCCAGCCGGCGTGCCTGATGAAGACTGGGTCGAGGTCGCGGAAGTCGTGGGCGATGAGGACTATGGCTAGGCCGAACTTCCTGAGCATCCTCGCCATCGTGGTTATCTCGGACTCGCGCTCCAGCGTGGGGGGACGCGAGAAGAGGTGGGCCTCGTCTATGAAGAGCATGTATTTCACGTCGCTGAGGCCCCTGTTGGACACGTAGTCGCGCATCTGTGCCAGGAGGACTGAGAGGGTGAAGCGCATTATGTCCCTCGGGATGGGCTTGTATTCCCCTGTCTTGGTTGAGCCGAAGCAGAGGACGAAGGGCTTGTTTGCGTCTAGGAGTTCGCGGACGGTCACCGAGGGGTTCGAGAAGTAGTCCCTGATGAGCTCGACCTTTGCCGTCTTTGCGGAGAAGAGGTCGCCCTGCTCGACGGCCCGCTTGATTGCGAAGAACTCTGCGTCGGTGACTGGCGAGATGTAGTCGAACGCGGTGACTAGGTCCTTGACGCCTACTGGCCTGAGGTCGAGCTGCCTGTCCCAGAGGTCGATGACTTCCAAGCCCAGCGCGTTTGCGAAGCGCCTGTACTCTCCGCTTGGGTCTATGAATATGGGGATTATGCCCTTCTCGATTGCCCTTACGGCGATGGTCCTGGCCGTGGTGGACTTGCCCGAGCCGTAGGGGCCTGCTAGGAAGCCGTGGACGTTTTCGAGCCTGTCTATCTCTAGCCAGACCTCTTCGTCTCTGCGGAGCCCGTGGCCGATGTAGATCGCCAGTGGGGTCCTCCTTGTCCTGGGCCTGATGTATACGAAGGGCGAGAGGTAGACGAGCTGTGTGGAGACGCTGACCTGTGCCTTGGGGTTCTGCGGCGACGGGTAGAGGCCCAGCGCGTGGATGGTGTTGAGCCTCGAGGGGGAGCCCACCGAGAGGCCGGAGGTCTGGAGGGCCCTTACGACCTCTGGGGTTCCGGAGGCCACGACGAGGAATGGTGCGGCCCCCGCCTGTAGCGCCTTCCACATGCCTATGACCTTCATGGCGTCGAACTCGTGTCTGAGCTTGCTGACGCCGGCCCTGGCAGACTCGATGACCTCCATCGCGTGCCTTGCCTGCGCCTCGATTATGGCTACGTCCAGGGGGGTGAGGCTGGCGACGAGGTAGCCGTCGCGGGCCGTCAGGGCCATAGTCCTGGCGTCAGACGCCATTATTTCGGCCTGCGACTCTGACGCGGCGATGTTGCTCCTGACGCTGACTGTGGGCTCGACGGTGAGGGGCGCCGTGCCCCTGAGCATCCTGAGCTCATAGGGGGTAAGGATGAAGAGCGGTAGGGACAAGATGAATGGGATGGGATCCCTAATGACCGCGGAGACTGCGGCGAGGACTGTGCCTACAACGGTGAAGACTGGGGGCACCAGTCCAAAGGTCTTGCCCTTCTTGAGTATAGCGGAGAGGGCTTCCTTTGCGTCTACTGGCTCAAGGTAGACGCCGTGCCCGAGGATGGCCCTGTGTATGTCCGAGATGGCCGTCTTGAGGACGTTCTTGTCGGGCGCCTTCACCCAGATGTAGTAGTCGTAGCCACCCTCCCTGAGGATGGTGACTATCCCCGTCTGGACTGCGTGGTGGTGGAGGGCTGCGATGCTCCTCTCGGCGGCACGGCCGAGGCTCGGCTGTGGAGGGTCGGTGTCCCTTACGCGGAGAAAGGCCATGTAGTACGTGTTCTTTTTTTCGCGTATCTTTAGGTGGTCAACCCTGCCGTGGACTACGACGGGCTCTAACTGGACGTTCTTGATGAGGAGGATCCTGTCCTTGTAGACCGTCTCTAGGAGCCAGAAGCGCTTGTCGTAGACGAGGTACGCGAGTATGCCCGATGCGAAGAGCATGGGGAGGAGTGGGGACTGCATGAGGACTGCTATGGCTAGGAGAATGATTATGAGGACGAAGAGGACGAGGTTCTTTAGCCCCGGCAGGTACATAACTCAACCCTTTTACTCTTGTAATATTGGGTAAAAATTAAATAAAGATTTTGCCGCTATTATGTTTTGTATGAGGGGGGAAGAGCCAGAAATAGATGCGGTTCTCAGGGTTTTGCTTGACGGCGTCGAGAGCCAGACCTACACGTTCGACATAGCGAAGGTCAGGAGGGTCATGAAGAGGATGGGGAGGAGGCTCAGCAACCCACACATAGCGAGGATGCTCGCTGAGCGGCTGGACGGCGGAAAAGCGGTGATAGTCGACGACAGGAAGAGGGTGTGGGAGATAGGGTACGCGGAGTGGGCCGACAAGAGGGACAGGAGGCGCTACTATGCCCGCATGATTGGCGGGGTGAGGGGGAACGAGGCTACTATTCAATAGGCCGGACGTCGACTATGACTACACGCTGAGCTACCGGTGTGGAGACCTGTTGTATATCGACCCGACGCTGTGCGGCGTGATGGCAGGCCTCTACTACCCCTATGATGGAGACATAAGGGTGGCTGAGTGGGAGCTGGGCTCGTGCAGGCTTGAGTTCATATCTGCTGTGAGCCTCGAGAGGTACATGTATTGGTGGAGCCTCGCCTCGCTCGTGAACTACAATGGACCTAGCAAAATAATGCGTTTCCCCACGCGGGAGCTCGGCGTCCTCGGGGCCGTCAGCCTGGTGAGGAGGCTTGCCCGCGAAGGCAGAGAGGCGAGGATACTCGTCGAGTTGCCTGTCTTGGACGACGTCGTCGCGTCGTACCTGAGCGGGCTCGACGTCGACGTGCTGGTGGCTGGCTCGCCCAGCGTCTACGCGGACGTCATCGTGCCGGCTAGGCGTGCTGGCTTCATGAGGAGCATGATGAGCCTAAGTCTGAGCGGTGGCTATTTGATGGACTCGGCTAAGCCAAACATAGACGACGTGGTGTCGTTTGAGAGCTACAGGTCGCCCTGCGAAGGCTATACTGCAGACCCTGAGCCGAGGATGCTCGGGGACCCGTTGAGGCTTCTGTTTGACGGCGACGAATACGAGGCTGCGAAGAGCATACTGCTGGACGTGGCGAAGAACGGTGCTACTCCTGCCAAGAGCCTCACGGACGTCAAGAACCTCTTCGAGCCCCTGAAGACGCTGATAGCTTACGGCTACCTGGACATGAGGGAGACGGTTACGCTTACGCGGAAGGGGGCGTGGGCCCTGGCGCTGATCGAGGCGCCCGGGGAAGAAGTGGGATAGGCGGAGCCGAAAGAATAAATAATCTCTTTTCGAAACAGTATTTCTTGGTGCATCGATGTCGAAGGTTAGGGCCTTCCAGAGCGACCCAGTCGTGAACTTTGCTAGGCAGAAGGCGAAGGAGAAGGTGGAGAGGTGCGAGGGCGGGGCAGACAGCGACAGCGTCTGCGACGTGATACGCTTCGCCAAGGAGAGGTACGGCGTGAGCGAGAGCTGGATCGTGAGGAGCCTCGCGAGGTACATGCTCAACACCGTCAAGAGGCACGGCAAGCTAGACAACGCGTGGCTCGTCGACGGGATACCGAGGCTCGGGGACTCGCACGCGGTGTACATGGTGTGGCTCGAGGACGGGAGGTACAAGTGCACGTGCTTCACCCACACGTATGGCTATGCCAGGAGGGCCAGGGTCTGCACCCACATTGGCGCCGTGCTCTTCTATACTAGGCAGAGGAGGCTCGACGAAATAGATAAAAAGGGCTGAGGGCTGGATTACAGCGTCTAGGCGTCGTTGCCGAGCTCGGAGTATAGCTGATGGTTCGTTTTTCCATGGAGCGATAGGCTTATAATGGTGGAGGGGGTCATATGGGTGTGACAAGCCTCAGGATAAGCGACGTGGTGGAGGTGAACGGCAACTCCGTTAGGCTGAAGAGTCTAGGCAACAGCGGGTGCTTCAAGGCGGTCACGGACGGGGCGACCTACATATTTACGGGGTCGACGGTGTTCGTCTTCGCCGTGATCGGCAGGGGCCTCAAGATACAGCGCGTCGTGGTGGACACGAGCGGGGGAGGCCGCGAAACGATATACGTGGAGCGGGAGGACCTGGAGAAAGTTTGGGACGTCTACATCATTGAGGGGTGCCGTGAAAACGTGGACTTTGTCAGGGAGGTGAGGGACAGGCTGAAGAGGGGCTAGGACTGCTTCGCGGCTAGCCCTACACGTTTGGCCGGGGATGCTTTTTCTTCCCCCCTTAGGACCTTCCAGGCGTCTGACTGGCTCATGAAGCGCTCGACCCTTACGCCCTTGAGGCTCTTTATGAAGAACCATTTTGCCTTCAGCTTTTCTGGCTGCCTGCTCAGGTCTCCTACCCAGAGGACGTTGTCGGCCAGCGCCTTGAGGACCCTGCCGTGCTCTACGTAGTAGACTGCGGTGGCCTCTTCTGCTATGTTTAGGAAGTCCTCGAAGCTTGCCAGTTTGGCGATGGGCTTTTCGCTGATATATGTCATTTCTCCCCTGACTATAATTTAGGGCTTTCTTATTTATAAATTATTCGATTATTTGAGCCGTTTTCCACTGGAAGCAGAGGGGGAGGGGTCAAGCCGTTGCACCAGACATAGGCGAAAAGCTTTTTTCGAACACATGTGTTTTTCTCCTTGATGCAACATGAAAGTGCCAATAAAAATAGACCAGGACAGAGTCAAGAGGGCATATGAATATGTAGCCAACAAAGCAGAAGAGTTCATAAAATCGAAGATTGAATCCAAGAACTGTAAAGAGGGGTGCCAGAGCACCGTCAGGCTGGCAATAAGGCTTTTCCTGGCCGGCCTACCATGTAGCGTCATTGAAAACTACAAGATAGAAGAGCGAATGGGTGTCTTCGTCGTGGTGAAAGAGACTCCTAAACACAAGATAGAATACTTGGTGTCCAAGGAGGAGGTAGACGAGATCCAAGAGCTCCTGACGAGGCTGAGCATATACAGCAAGGGGGCGCTCAAGAGGATACTGGAGAGGAGGGTCGACGAGTTCCTGAGGTGGGCTGGTCTGAGTGGTCTGACATTCGCAGACATGTATGCCTTGAAGCTGGCGTCGAGGGGCCTGTACGAGCCCGGCAACCCGTATACGAAGAACACCGTAGGGAAGACCAGGTTGACGCTGGCAACCAAGTACATCTTGGCCGTGGCCTCTGGGGAGGCGTAGGCAAAAGCTTTTTTCGTGGTTTTTCTCTTTTCCCAGCGAGGAGTATGGCTAAGATATTAGACCCGGCTGAAGCCTACGGGCGCCTCAAGAAGTGTGCAGAGCGGTACCTCGAACAGTATAAAAATGATGAGACTGGCAGGCTCATGAGGCTCGCCGTGAAGCTCTTCCTTGCAGGGTTGCCCGTGGCGACCATAAGGGACTTTGCGCCCGTCGAGAGGTCTAACGGGCTGATGGCGGTGACGGTCGTGGGCGGGAGGAGCATCCCGCACCTGTACTACTTGTCCCGCGAAGAGGTCGAAGACATATTGTCGGAATATAAGGGCGTCAAGGACCTGTACCCCACGGGGACGCTTATAAGGAGGCTCCAGGCACTGGTGAAGACGTTCAAGAGGGACTGTGACCTTGAGGGCTTGACGTGGGTCGACGTCTATAACTTGAAGGTGAGGGCTTGGGGTATGGAGAAGTTCGCGACGCCGAAGTACACGGAGAAGAGGCTCTACATGGTCCTAGCGGTCCTGTCGGCGATAAAATAGGACTGTTTTTTCTGGATACGCTTATATTTTTCAGCGGAGGTCGCTATTTCTGGTGGATATGGACAGCAGGACAATGTCGATGATTGTGAAGAAGATGCATGAGCATGGGCTTCTCGTCTTCAGGACAAAGATGCGTGAAAGGTGTGGCAACAGGGAGTTGCCCAGGATAGAGCTTATAGTCTTCATTAATGGGGAGCCAGTCTTTGTCCACGTGGACAAGTACAGGCTGAGGAGCAACATTTTCCAGGTCAAGCAGGTGCCCTGCCTGCCGGGGGACTACGTGGTATTCGACGCCAACGAGAAGGGGCTCTCGATGTTCTTCAGCTACGTGGAGCAAAAGAGGAAGGAGGTGCTGGGAAAGAGCAGGCTACTCCTTGAGAGGCTTGCCGAGAAGAGCGGGCTTACGGAAAAGGATGTCCAGGAGCTTGGAGACATGGTCAAGGAGGGCGAGGTGGAGTGGCTCAGAAGGAGGGGGCTCGTTTAAGCCTCGAGTCAAAGAGCGATGGAGCCGCGACGGGATCCCCGAGACATGCAGGCAGCCAGCTCCAGGGCTTCTTGGTTATTTTTGGCTACACGGTTTTCCTGAGGAGCATGGACTGGCTGACGACGGGGCTCGCGTTCATGGCTGGCCTTGTGGAGGCCAACCCGTTGCAGGCACGGCTCATGGAGATGGGCGCCATGTACTATTTTGCCGTCCAGTGGCTCGGGATACACGTGATGATCCTGCTCATGTGGACGGCGTCCCGACGGATTGGTCTTTGGAAGACGCTGCTGTTTGAGACTGTGGTCCTGCTGTATCCAGTAATCCATAATGCAGTAATGATCGTGGCTTCCTCGATGATGGCTAGATGAGGAAAAAATGGATCTTTTTCCCTTCTATCCTGGGAAGGGGCCTCCCTTGAACCGGTTCCTCTGCTTCTGCGCCTCTTCGAGGAACCTGGCGGCCAGCATGAACTCTGTTATCTTTGTGTAGATGAACGCTACTTTTACCTCTTTTTTGCCCTTGAGCTTGTCTTCGACGTGTTTGGGCAGGGGGCCCGCTATCTCTACTAGCTCGTCGACTCTGATCCGCTGGACCAGGACGTAGACGGCGTCGATATACGCTGTGTCTACGCCCTCTGCAGGCAGGTTGCCGTCTATGACTGGGAGGTCGACGTCGAGGCCCCCGTGCAGGTCCTTGACGTAGACGTGGAACTCCTTGCCCCTGTTGTCTACCTGTACGAGCATAGGGCCACCTCAGACGAGGCCTCGGGCGCTCATCTTCCTGTATGCCTCGTTCACGATTAGGAGGGTGGACTCGTAGTCCTTCCTCGAATAGTGATACGGGAGTTGGACCCCGAGGACGGCTGCCTTGAGGGCGTAGACGTCCCTGTAGGTCAGCGAGAGGATGCCGGCCTCTTTCCTGAAGCCGTGGCAGGCGTACTGGAGCATCCTTATCCTGCTACGTATACTGAACGTCCTCTCCCCGGGCCTGGCCGCCATGAATCTGTTGATCAACGTGTTGATCGTGTCCGCCTCGTCCCACGTGAGGTAGTGGACGTGGACGACGCCCTTGGGCTTCCTTACCTGGACGCCGAAGAGGTTCCCCTCCTGCACGGGGCTGAAGTTGGCGATGGAGGACTCTGGCAGGCCTGCAAGGAAGAGTGTGACTGCGAGCTTCGTCGTTACGAGTAGCTGCTCCGCGGCAGGCGAGCCGGCGGCGGACTTTTCGTGCATGGAGAGGTACGCCTGGCCCATGAGTTTGAGCCGCCTGTATGCGTGTGCGTATTCTTCCCTGTTTCTGGTCCCAGAGGCTGCGGCACTCATTCCTTTGCACCCCGCTATTAGTGTGTCCCGATGCATAAAAATGTTTCGTTTTTCGATATCAGTGAAACGGGTTTTTCACTGGGGCTCGGGCAACCCGTTGTCCTGCGTCGAATTGAACAGCGCCTCGGCGTCCAGGGCCTGGCCTTGGGGGACTTCTATGTCTACCCTCTTTATGTATGCCACGAGGCCGAGCCTGTAGAAGACGGGGTAGAACAGGCTGAAGCCTATGGGCAGGTAGACGCCGTTCCGCGAAAGAGCGGTGAACATCACGGGTCCGGATGCCGGGCTGAGCCTCTTCTTAGTAGCCCTATATGTGACCCTTGCTAGGCTTGGGCTCCACCTCTCCCTAAAGGTTTCGTAGCCAAAGAACCTGCCAAGCGACCCTATCCTCTCGTAGCCAATAGCATCGGCAACAAGCTTGGGCCTATAGAACACGGCATCGGACCTGAGGAGTATGTATACTGGGTTCTGTTTGAGGATGAGTGGCCCCATCTTCTCATAGCTCTCCACAACCCTGAGCCTCCTGTCTATCTTCTCGTTCTTGTCTATGACTATGAAGTCGTCTGGACCGAATCTGAGCTCCACCCTCTCGTCGCCTAGGTCTATATATTTCTCCGTGACGTCGACTACCCTCTTCAGCCCGTCGTCCGTGATCATATAGTCGACGAAAAATGCGCCATAGTAGTCTGCGACCTCTGCAACTGTAACAAAATTGACGCCCGGGAAGCGCTTCATGATTAAGTGGAACGTTTCCCCGCTCACTGCAGAGTGGTCGACGAGGAGTACCTTGTCCCCGCGGTTAATCGGTCTCTTGAGCACGATGACCTCCGGGTTCACGATGTTGCGTTGCCACGAGATGTCTATTACGCCGTCTAGACCCTGGATATCCAGCCTTTCCCACACGCCCCTATATTTATAGTAGGTCTTCACGCCCTCCTTGAATACTGCATAGACCTTCACGGCGCCCACCTCACACCGAAAAGATCGTAGTGGGGAGATAGCCCAAATGGATGAAGTTCCTCCCTGACGCCTGCTTCAGCCCCACGACCTCTATATCGCCCTCAACGTAGTATGGGTCGTAGCCGAGGACTGCGACCCTGTCGGCTGACTGCCTTGGGAACGTCTTCTTGTATATCTCCTCGAACCTCTTATACACGCCTGTCTGGAGAAAGCTATGGTAAAAGTCTGGCAACTGTACCGAAACCGCCCACTCGTCCGAGGTCAGGTACGTCGATGGGGATACCTTTTTTTCTGGAAGAAGCCTCACCGTGCCCAGGTAGCCCACTGGCTCAGCGCCCAGGAACTTTGCAACTGCAGGGTCACTTGTTCCATAGAGACCCGCGCCAGCGTCCCGAATACCCTTGAGGAAATCGCTGAGCTGTGTCAGCGACGGCACAAAGCGATCTGGCCTGGTGAAGAAGTACATGTTGAGCCTTAACGCTACGGCGCCCAGGCTCCTTGCCAGCTCGACCATCTTGTGGCCGGTCTCATAGTTGAGGTTGCCCCTCATGCCGACCATCGTGACGGTTACCTGTATGCCCAAGCGCGACGCATATCTGACGGCCTGGGTGGCCCACTCGAAGGCTTTTGGGTGGCCCCTTGCCTTGTTGTGGTGCTCTGGGTCTGGGTAGTCTATGGACACGTCGAGCTCGTCCAAGTACTGGAAAGCCTCCTTCCTCAAAATCAAGCTCCCATTGGTGGTTAGATCCTGTGCGACGCCCATTTTATGGACCTCTCGGAGGACGTCGATGAATTCTGGGACAAGGATGTTTTCCCCGGTCCCCCAGTTCACATCTATGTTTTCGGCGCCGTAATGTTCAACGGCATCGGCTATCACGGCGACCGCCTCTTCCTTTCTCCAATTGCCCCTTACGTTTTTCGAGTAACAGAACTCGCACCTGAAGTTGCACGTCCTGGTGTACCCGAAGCCTATCTTTAACATGTGGTTCCAAGTCTTTTTCTGCCGTGGAAAGGGGATAAATGCTTATCGCGGTTTCGGCAGTAGGCGCCGCGGGGGGCTGGACGGAAAAACATTTTTTGCCAGAGCCGTTTAGGACACGGCTGTACATGAGGCACAAGGTGTCTTTCTGCGGGCCGGGGGGCGTGG
>Ga0080004_1110408_pt1 | contig 15891 bp, 20 predicted proteins | sample WasSprMetagenome_FD_69207 | JGI IMG/M metagenome (GOLD analysis project Ga0080004, IMG submission 69207) | Sulfidic aquatic microbial communities from Washburn Spring, Yellowstone National Park, USA - WS (SPADES assembly) (version 2) | ecosystem: Environmental > Aquatic > Thermal springs > Hot... | reverse complement strand
GTTTTCCTCCAAATTCCCACCTTCCTTGTTCAAATTCCAACTGCAAATCAAGAGGAAGAACCTCCCTGAGCTTTTTTCTTTTTTCTTCATCTCTTTTTCTTTTTTCTTCTTCTTCTTCTTTTCTTTTTTCTTCTTCTTCTTCTGGTATACCCCCTTCTGGAGCTGGTATACCCCCTTCTGGAAAAGGTATTTCACCCATCATAAATTAATTTTGATTTCCCCCTTTTATTTTAATTTTCTCGCAATTTTTTGTGAAGAGCAACAAAATCAAGCTTATCTTTTTTGCCACTGAGGTGCTCTTCTGGCTCTTTTTAGGCCAGGTTTTTTTCTTTCTCTTTCTCTGGGATCTCTAGTTAAAAATCCAGCATCTTTTAAAATTTTTTTCAAGTCTGGGTTGTATAAAACCAAAGCTCTTGCTGTTCCCAAGCGAATAGCCTCGCTTTGGGCTGAAAAACCTCCCCCTCTAACTTTGGCAATCACTTTGAAATTTTCCAATAAATTAACTTTTTCTAAAGCTTCTTTGGCTTTTATTACACATTCTTTTACTTTGAAATACTCCTCAAGAGGTTTTTCGTTAACAATAAAACCACTTTCTCCTGGATAGAGTCTCACAGTGGCCGTAGCTGTTTTCCTTCTTCCAACTGCTTGATAATATTTTTGGTTGTTCATTTTTCAACTTTTAATCTTTTTATCATCCTTTTTCTAAGTCTATTTTTTGGAAGCATTCCATAAACAGCCATTTTTAGAACTTTTTCTGGATTTTTTTTAAAAAGATCTTTTAGAGTAATTTCTCTCCAATGTCCGATGTATCCAGAATGAAAAAAATATTTCTTTTTTAAATCTTTTTTTGAAGGAAACCTTATTTTATCCAAATTTTTGACAATTACAAAATCTCCCATATCCCTTTCTGGTCTAAAATTTGGTTTATGTTTTCCTTGGAGCAAAATTGCAATTTTTGTTGCCAACCTCCCTAAAGTTTTTCCTTGAGCATCAATGATATGCGTTTTTCTTTCTTCCATGTTTTAAACCAACTCTAAAATTGCCATTTTGGCACCATCTGAAATTCTTCTGTTAAGTTTTATCACTCTTACATAGCCTCCTTTTCTTTCTTTATATCTGGGACCTATTTCATAAATCAATTTTTTTAAAGCCTCATCTTTCACCCATTCTAAAAGCTTTTTCCTTTGGCTTTCTTTTTCACTCTTTGCTTTTTCGACCAATTTTTGAAAAATTCTAGCAGTTTCTTTGGCCTTTGCCTCTGTAGTTATTATTTTTTCCCTCAAAATTAATTCTCTTATTAAAGACTTGAGCAAAGCCCTTCTTTGCCCCCTTTTCCTCTTAAGTTTCCTTTTTTTCATCTTCCTTTAAATTTTCTTTGAAAAATGAGTAATGGTTAAGCAAAATTTCGCAAGATTTCAAGAAAGCCTCTTTTGGCGAAATTGTTCCATCAGTCTCTATTTGCAAAATTAATTTTTCAAAATCGGTTCTTTTCCCAACTCTTACATTTTCGATAAAAATTCCTACTTTTTTCACAGGAGAAAATATGGCATCAACTAAAATTTTTCCTATTTCGTCAGATTGCCTTTCTTCTCTTGGTAAATAACCAATTCCTTTTTCAACTTTCGCCTCCATTTCTAAAACTGCATCTTTTGAAGTCAAAGTAGCAATGTGAGTTTCTGGATTTACTAATTCAAGCTGGGGTGGAATTTGGAAATCTTTTCCCAAAATTTCTTTTTCTCCTTTTTGTTTCAAAGATATCGTTTGAGGTTCCTCGGTGAAAATTTTAAACCTCAATTTTTTGAGGTTTTGCATTATTTGAATGACATCTTCTAAAACTCCATCTATCGTCATGAATTCGTGGGCAACACCTTTAATTTTGAATTCAGTAATTGCAGCTCCTTCTAATGAAGAAAGCAAAACTCTCCTCAAATCGTTCCCCAAAGTAGTTCCGTATCCAGGGTAGAGAGGTTCTATTTCAATTTTTCCACAGTTTTCATTCAATTTTTTGTAAGTTATTTTTTGGGGCAAAGGAATCATGTTATCTTGAATAAAACTCAAATACTGTGTGAAGGTCAGCAGGCGGTGAAATTTCTGCAATTTCTGGTTCTTTTTTGACCTTTATTTTTAAGTTTTCTTCGTCAACCTCCAACCAAGAGGGTATGTTTTTCTTTTTCAAATTTCTCTTTATTTGCTCTACTATTTGTTTTTTCTTTTTGTTTTCTTTTATTTCAATTTCATCTCCAACTTTTACTTTATAGTTTGGAAGGTTAACGGGTTTTTTGTTGACTAAAAAAAATTTGTGGGAAATCAATTGTCTAGCTTGTCTTCTGGAATCACCAAAACCAGCCCTAAAGACAACATTTTCTAACCTCATTTCCAAATTTTTCAACAAATATTCGGAAACATCTTCTACCTTCTTTCTCATTTTCAAAGCTTCTTTAACAAGATTTTTAAGTTGCTTTTCAGATAAATTATACCATCTTTTCAGTTTTTGCTTTTCTTTTAACTGTTCACCGTATTCAGAAATGGTCAATGGCTTTTTTTTCTTTGCCCTTTGAAGACCTGGGGGATAAGGCCTTTTAATAAAAGGACACTTTGGACTAGAACATTTTTCCCCTTTCAAAAAAAGCTTTACTCCCAACCTCCTACAAATTTTACAAGATTTTTTCCTTTCCATTTTAGACTCTCCTCACTTTCTTTGGCCGGGGACCATCGTGGGGAATGGGGGTTACATCCTTTATAGAAAGGATGTTTAAACCTTTAGCCGCCAAAGTTCTCAAGGCAGAATCCCTACCGCTTCCAACTCCTTTTACCAAAACGTGGATTTTTTGGATATTCAAATATTTTACTACTTCTGCCAAAAATTCTGCAGCTTTTGAAGCAGCATAAGGAGTTCCTTTTTTTGTTCCAGAAAACCCAACTTTTCCAGCAGAAGTTTGATAGATAGTGTTTCCTGCCATGTCAGTTAAATTTAAAATCGTATTGTTGTAAGTTGATAAAATATGAATTTTTGCCTCTTCGGGAATTTTTGAGGGTTTTATTTTTATTTCTTTTTTTAAAGCACTTTCTAATTTCTCAGTTTCACTCAATACTTCCTTTGCTGATTTTGTAACTATTCTTTTTTTACCCATTTTTTATTTTGGAGCTGGAGCTGCCTTTCTTGCAGTAGCTACTGTTTTTCTCACATTTCCCCTGACAGTCCTGCTGTTTCTTCTTGTTGTCTGTCCCCTTACTGGCAGGCCTTTGATATGCCTCAAACCTCTGTAGCATCCAATTTCTTTTAACCTTTTGATGTTTAACAAAATTTCTCTTTTAGCTTCACCTTCCACTTTGTAATTTTTTTCTATTATTTTTTGAATTTTGTTTATTTCTTCTGGTGTCAATTCTGAAATTTTTTTTGTAGGAGAAATTCCAGCTTCTCTCAAAATTCTCAAACTCAAAGTTCTCCCTATTCCGTAAATATAGGTTAATCCTATCCAAATTTGTTTTTTGTCTGGAATTTCAACACCAGCTATTCTTGCCATGTTTTATCCTTGTCTTTGTTTGTGTTTTGGGTTTTCGCAAATGACATAAATTTTTCCCTTTCTTTTGACGATTTTACATTTTTTACAAATTTTTTTTACAGAAGCTCTCACTTTCATAATCTTTTAACAATTCTTCCTCTTTTTTCATCGTAAATACTAAATTCTACTAAAACCTCATCGCCAGGGAGGATTTTAATTTTTCTCAACCTTAACTTTCCAGATAAATGGCAGATGGCTTCTTTTTTATCTTCTAATTCAACTTTAAAATTAGCTCCTGGTAAGCTTTCTACTACCTTCCCTTTTTTTTGAATTACTTTTTTACTCACTCTTTTATAATTTTAATTTTACCAAAAATCAAAAAATCAATCAAATATTGAAATTTCTATTCTTTCTTTTTTTGGAAAATTGTTCAAAAAAGGAGGAAATTTTTTTATTTCCATTTTTTCTATTTTTAACCTCTGAAGTATTTCTTTCCCTTTTTCTATTTCCTTTTTAGCCAAAGCCTCTTTTAGCCTTTCTCTTTCTATTTTTTGACAAACTTTTCCCTTTATTTTCAAAATTCCCTTGGCTTCTCCTTTTTTAAGATCGAAATTATTTAATTTTAAATCGAAAGAAAGAGAATTTCCTTTTTTTACTTTCCCTTCTGGTATGCTTTCTTCAAAAATCTTTTCAGCCACTCTTTTTAATTCTTCTTTTTTTGGTGCCAAAACAAAAATTTTTAAAGTCGACAAAATTTTGAAAGAATCAGCAAAAGAATCAACTTTAGTATCTGTTTGCTCTTGTAAAATTTGTTTATCTTGCAAATCTTCCAGCAAGAAATAATCTTTGCCTATTTTTTCTTTTAAAAAATTATGAACATCTTCTTTTAATTTTTCTTCATTTTCTTTTTTCGCCCTTTCTAAATCTTCTTTAGTCATTTTTTTTCTTTCTCCCCCTCCTGTGAAAGGAGAATAAGATTCTGCCCAATATTTTGTGTATCTATCTGTTCCCTTGAAAGCCAAAACTGCAAACTTTGTTGGAGGGATATTGTATTCTTCTCCTGGTTCTGCTGCCTCAACTTCAACATCGACAAAAGAAGGAACTAATTTATCGTTTACTAATTTAGCTCCAGGAACTATTATTTTATCTTTAGACTTGAAAATTTTTCCATCTGCTGAAATGAACCTCGTTTTTGGAAGCCAAACCTCTTCTTTTTGGGTATAAGCATTGTAAAGCCTGATTTTCCCTTCAGCTTTTGTTTGAACTTTTCCAGTTGTCATAAACTCTCTTTGGAAAACATTTTGGAATTCAAAAAAATACAAAGGTATTTCTTTTTTTTGGATGTCAGCATTTTCTTTTTTCAAAATTACTTCTTTTTCAACAAAGAAATCTTCAGATTTTAACCACAAATTAATTTTTGCTCTTGAGAAATGAAAAGAAAGGAAGATTACTCCACAAACAAGCAAAAAGAAAATGAATAAAAATTTGCCAAAGCTTTGCTTTTTTTCTAATTTTTTTGAGAAAATTTGTTTTTTTGGGGGTAAAATATCAAAAACCTTTTTCATTTTTCTGTCAAAATAGCTCTTATCCTTCTTATTCCGCTACCAACTGCCTCTTCTTTAATTATTTTAAACTTCAAATTTTCAAATTCAGAAGAATCTTTGACATGGGGACCAGCACAAATTTCTTTTGAAATTTCTTTATCTTTTTTATCAACTATCGTATAAACTGTAACAAATTCTGGGTATTTTTCTTTAAAAAATGCTAAGGCTCCGCAAGAGAGAGCTTCTTTTAAACTCATTTTTTCTTTTTTTACTTTAAATCCATTTTCGATTTTTTCTTGGACCCATTTTTCAATTTTTTCAATTTCTTCTTTTTCCAGTTTTCTGTCAAATGAAAAATCAAACCTCAACCTTTCTGGAGTAATGTCAGAGCCCATCTGCTTCACTTTGTCTCCTAAAATTTCTCTTAAAGCAGCATGGAGGAGGTGAGTTGCTGTGTGTAATTTTACCATTTTGTAATCTAAAATTTCCCCCAAACCCCCAAATTTCCTTTCTGCTCCAATTCTTGAGATTTGTTGGTGTTCTTTGAATCTTTTTTCGAAATCTTCTCTGTCAGTTTCTATTCCTTCTTTTTTGGCGATTTCTTGTGTAATTTCAAACGGAAATCCGTAGCTTTGGAAAAGATCAAAGGCTACTTTTGAACTTAAAATTTTTAGGTTTTTTGATTTGCAATTTTCGATCTCCTTTTTCAATTTTTTTAATCCACTTTCTAAAGTTTTTTCGAATTTTTCTTTTTCATTTTCGATAACCGTTAAAATTTCTGTTTTTTTTGTGAAAACTTCTGGGTAGGTATTTTTGTAAATTTGGATCGTAGCTTTGGCAACTTCAAAAATTGTTTTTTCTGGCAATTTTAAAATTTTCGAATGCAAAATTGCTCTTCTCAAAATCCTTCTCAAAACATAACCCCGTTCAACATTGGATGGTAAAACGTTTTCTGAGATTAAAAATACCGCTGCTTTTATATGGTCAGCAACTATTTTTTTTGATTTTTCATTTTTACTTTCTATTTTTTCCATTAAAGGCAAAAAAAGGTCTGTTTCGAAAACAGATTTTTTATTTTGTAAAACAGCAGCTACTCTTTCAAGCCCAGCTCCAGTATCAACGCTTTTTTGGGCCAATTTTTCAATTTTTCCCTTTTCATCTTTGTAATATTCCATAAAAACCAAGTTCCAAATTTCCAAAAATCTGTCGCAATCGCATCCAGGTTGACAATTTTTTCTTTTGCAACCAACATCTTCTCCCAAATCGTAGTAGATTTCAGTACAAGGACCACAAGGACCTGTTTTTCCTCCAATCCAAAAATTGTGTTCCATTCCAAGTTTTACTATTTTGTTTTTGGCAATTCCCAGTTTTTGCCAAATTTTTTCAGATTCTTTGTCTAGCAAAATTCCATTCTCTCCTTTAAACACAGAGACAAAAATTCTTTCTTTTTCTACCTTCAAAATTTTTGTCAAAAATTCAAAAGCTAAGCTAATGGCTTCCTCTTTCCAATAATCTCCTATTGACCAATTTCCGAGCATTTCAAAAAAAGTTAAAGTTCTTCCGTTAGTGCCAACTTTTTCAATGTCAACAGTTCTGAAACATTTTTGGCAATTTACAATTCTTCTTGCAGGAGGTTTCCTTTCTCCCAAAAGATATGGTTTGAATTGAACAACTCCAGCATTGACAAACAACAGAGTTGGATCTTCTGAGATTAAAGAGGTTCCAGGAATTTCTACATGATTTTTTTGCTTGAAAAAATTCAAAAAACTCTCTCTGATTTCTTTAGAATTCATAAATTTAAAACATCAACTAATTGTTTTATCAAACACAAAACCACAGGTGGTGCCAAAAGGCTGTAAACATCCCTATTAAAATCATCTTTGACAACAAAAGGCTTTTTCTTTACTATAACTTTTCTTTCTTTTTCATCGTATTCAAATTCAAATTCAGGGGTTATTTCGTATTCATCAACATAATCTTTGGCCACAGAAACTTCGATTCCATTTTTCAAGAAAATTTTGGGAACTCCAGAAATTTGAAGAATTTTTTCTACCATTTCTTCCTCTTTTTTCAATCTCTCTTTTATGGGTTCAATTCCTAGTTGATCACCTTCTTTTTCCACCATTTTTACGTTGCATTTTTCGCAAATTAAATGGAATTGTCCATCTTCAAAAACAACTTTTGAAGTGGGAAGAAGTTTTAAATTTCTTGAAGTTTGGCAAATGGGACAAACCCTTCTCCATTTTATTCTTTCTTCGATAACGCTGTTTGGGGTTTCAATCAACACAAAGACATCGGGATCTTCTCTGTAACCTATCAACTCCCTAAAGAACAAACAAAGAGAAAGTTGATCTAAATCTCTTGGGAAACCATCGATAAAAAGTGTCTTTTTTTCTTTCTTTCCAATTTCCATTTTCAACAAAGTTAAAATGACATCTGTTGGGAAAAGAGTTTGAGTACTTCTTTTTTCGAAAATTTCTTCTAACAATTCTGGTTTGGTAAAGCCTCGATGTATTTTCGAAAATTCTTTTAAAATTTCCTTTTTTTTCTTTTCATCTTTCAAATCCTCTTCGGTTTTTCTCACCAAATCTCCAACTGACAAATGCTCCACTTTTTGAGGGTCAACAATTTCAGCAAACATTTTTGCGTAAGTTCCCTTTCCAGAATTTTTCTTTCCAATCAAATAGGCAATAAAGCTTCTTTCCCTGACAAAATCCTTAAGTTTTTCGATTTCCTTTTTAGCTTTTGCTTCAAAATATTCTCTCAACTGAACGTTATCGAACAAATCGAACTCTTTTTTTAAATTCTCAAGTTTTGTTTTGAAGTAGGGAAATTCCATATTCATTCAAATAACAAAAAAAATAAAAAATTGCAAATTTTTGATTTTTCGTTTTTTTTGATAAAATTTTGAATGATTAATCCGCAAATGGGAATTGATCTGGGAACTTGTAACAGCGCAGTCTTTTTGCCAAAAAAAGGCATTGTTTTGGAGGAACCCTCTGTAGTCGCTGTGGATTTGGTAGAAAATAAAGTTTTGGCTGTTGGTAAAGAGGCAAAAGAGATGCTCGGAAGAACCCCCCCGACAATAAAAATTTACAGACCTCTAAAAGATGGAGTCATTGCGGACTTTAAGATTACCCAAGCAATGATTAGATATTTCATAAAAAAAACTTTGGGCTTTCACATTTTTAAACCAGAGCTCGTAATTGGTATTCCAGTAGGAGCTACTTCTACAGAAAGAAGGGCTGTTGTGGAAGCTGGCATTTTGGCTGGAGCAAAAAATGTTTACTTGGTAAAAGAACCAATTTTGGCAGCTTTAGGAGCCCAAGTTCCCATTGAATCTTGCCACGGAAATTTAATAGTCGATATCGGAGGGGGAACAACTGAAATTGCAGTTATTTCTTTGGGAGGTATTGTTACAGCAAAATCAATAAGGGTTGGGGGAGATGAAATTGATTTGGCCATCGTCAATTTGATGAAAGAAAAATACAATTTAGTTGTTGGGGAATCTTTGGCAGAGGAAATAAAGATAAAAATAGGGACAGCAATTCCAGAAAAGGAAAAAAAAGAAATGGTAGTTAAAGGGAGGCACTGGGTTAGCGGTTTACCAAAAACAATAAAAGTTTCTTCAAACGACGTTTGCCAGGCAATTTCTGAGGTTTTAGAAGAAATTGTTCAGGCAATCAAAGAGGTTTTGAGAAATACTCCACCCGAATTAGTTGCTGACATTGCTGAAAAAGGGATGGTGTTGACTGGAGGAGGAGCTTTGCTAAGAAATTTACCAAAGCTTTTTTCAAAAGAAATTGGAATCCCCACAATTTTAGCTAAAGATCCAATTTTTGCAGTAGCTAGAGGAACCGGAGTTATTCTAGAAAATTTGAGTTTTTACAAAAAAGCTATCGAAGCCAAAAAGATATGATATTGGGTCACAAATTTCAAATCGAACTTTTAGAAAAAATGTTACAAAAAAAAGAAATTCCTCATGCCCTTTTGTTTTTTGGTCCAGAGGGAATTGGAAAAAAAACTGTTGCCATTTATTTTTTAGAAAAAATTTTACAAAAAAACCCTTTTTCTCATCCAGATTTCTGTTTTGTTTTTCCTCAAAAAAATGAGATTAAAATCGACCAAATAAGAGAGATGATTTGGAAACTTTCCCTTTCTAGCTTTTCCCAGAATTTCAAAACTGCAATTTTGGATGATTGCCATTTGATGAATGTTGAAGCTCAAAATTGTTTGCTAAAATTTTTAGAAGAACCCAAAGGGAAAACAATTTTGATCTTGATTACAGCCCATCCCGAAATGCTCTTGAAAACGATAATTTCTCGCTGTCAGACAATAAGATTTTTCCCTCCTTCAAAAAAAGAAATAGAAGAGTTTTTGAGAGAAAAAGGATTGAAAGAAAAAGAGATTGAAGAAATGATAAAATTTTCTTTTTCGAAACCAAAACTGATTTTTAGTTTTTTAGAAAACAGAGAAAATTTGACGAACTTGAAATCTCAGCTTTCGAGAATTTATAATCTTATAAAATCGCCAATTCCAAAAAAAATAAAAGAGGCTGAAATTTTGGCAAAAGATGAAAAAATTCTAGAAATATTGTCAGTTTGGCTTTTGTACTTTAGGGAGATTTTTTTAAAGACAATTTTTGAAAGAAAAGAAGAAAAAACCTTGAAGGCAAAATTTGCCCTCCAAAAACTTTTAGAATTGATCTTTTTGATAGAAAATACAAACATCAACAAAAGGTTGGCTGTTGAAAACTTTTTGCTCCAAATATGAAAGAAGAAAAAAGGAAAGTAGATTACAAAGAGATTGTAGAAAAAATAAGGCCAAAAATTGAAAAAGAAGTTGAGCTTTTTTTTAAAGATTTGAGAAAAATACATGCTCAAAAAATTACCCCATCAATCCTCGATGATGTAAAAGTTGAAATGTTTGGTCAAAAATTTCCAATATTCCAGCTGGGAACAATTTCGATTTCAGGCCCCAGAGAGCTTTTTATTCAAGTTTGGGACAAGTCTTATTTAGAACCAATCCAAGAAGCATTACAAAAAGCAAATTTTTCCGCTGTTTTGGATAAAGATGGGATAAGAATCAATTTCCCTCCTTTGAGCGAAGAATTTAGGCAAAATTTATTGAAAATGCTTTCTCAAAAAAAAGAAATTTTAAGGAGAAAAATAAGAAATTTGAGAGAAAAAGCCTGGAATGAAATTCAACAACTCCACAGAGAAAAGAAAATATCAGATGATGAAAAATATAAAGCAAAAGAGGAACTCCAAAAAATAGTTGATGAATATCAAGAAAAAGTTGAAGAAGCTTTAGAAAAAAAAGAAAAAGAAATTAAAGAATGAAAATATGGTAATTCATTTTTTGCTTTCAATTTTCTTTTTGTTTTTTCTTGTTTGTTTTCACGAGTTTTTCCATTTCATTTTTGCAAAAAGAGCAAAAATAGAAGTTGAAGAATTTGGATTTGGCTATCCCCCAAGAATTTTAAAAAGGAAAATTTTTGGTACTAATTTTTCTTTTAATCTTTTGCCTTTTGGCGGATTTTTGAAAATATCTGAAGAAGAACTTAAAAGGGCACAACCTTTAAAAAAAGCAAAGGTAATTTTTGGTGGTATCCTTTCTTTCTGGATTCTTTCTTTTTTCCTTTTTTTCTTTCTGAATTTAATCGGTTTTCCAACTCCTTTTGATGAAAAACAAAAGAATTTTGTTCCCTTGGGTGTCCAAGTTTTAAGCGTTGTCGAAAATTCACCAGCAAAAAACTCTGGAATTGAAATTGGAGATTTGATAAAAGGAGTAAAAACTGAAAACAATTTCTACTTGATTTTTGAAGTTGACGATTTTAAAAAATTGATAGAGTCAGAAAGAGGAAAAACAGTTGAAATTTTTATCCAAAGAGGTAAAAATCAAATTTCAAAAAAAATTCAAATCCCAACAAATCCTCTATTTTCAAAATCATATTTGGGAGTGGGGATCGAAAAGATGGTTTTGAAAAAAAACTCTTTTTTTGAATCTTTTTTCTCTACTTTCAAAGATTTGTTTTCATTTGCCTTTTTTTTGATACAAAAATACCTTTCTTTTTTCTATTTTATATTTACCCAAAAAGAAATTTCAAAAGAGACAGTAGGACCTTTTGGTTTTTTGTATTTTTCCCAAAAAATAATCAATTTAGGAATAAATTACATTTTACTTTTTTTGGCTCAGGTTTCTATTTCTTTGGCGGTTTTCAACTCTTTTCCAATACCCCCCCTAGATGGCGGGAAATTGCTTTTTGTATTTTTTGAATATCTTGACAAAGAATTGGCAAGAAAGGTAGAAGAGAAAATTTCTTTGGTGGTTGGCGTTTTTCTTTTAGTTTTGATTTTTATCGTCAGTTTTCGTGATTTGAAAAGGTTTATTTGGTAATATTTAAAATGAGACAATCTCAACTTTTCTTCATAACTAAAAGAGAGGAGAAAAAAGAAAAAGCAATTTCTGCAAAATTTTTGATAAGAGGAGGTTTTATTGAAAAATTGGCATCTGGAATTTACAACTTTTTGCCTTTGGGTTTTTTAGTTTTAAAGAAAATAGAAAAAATAATTGAAGAAGAAATGAAAAAAATAGGTGGTCAGCAATTGCTTTTGGCTGCTTTGCATCCAAAAGAATTTTGGGAAAAAACTGGTCGCTGGGAAACAATGGACGATATTTACAAGTTAAAAGAAGGGGAAAAAGAATTTGCTTTAGGTCCCACCCACGAAGAAATAATCGTTCCTTTGGCAAAAAAATTCATCCATTCTTTTAAGGATTTGCCTTTGTACCTTTTTCAAATTCAGACAAAATTTAGAAAAGAAATGAGAGCAAAAGGAGGGTTGCTGAGAACCAAAGAATTTTTGATGAAAGATCTTTATTCTTTCCACGCCACAGAAGAAGATCTTGACAATTATTATGAAAAAGTAAAACAAGCATATTTTAGAATTTTTGAAAGGTGCCAAATAAAAGAAAAAACTTACTTGACTTTCGCTTCCGGAGGAACTTTTTCAAAATATTCTCATGAATTTCAAACTTTAACTCCAGCAGGAGAAGATACGATTTTTATCTGTCAAAATTGTAAACAAGCCATAAACAAAGAGATAAAAGATCAAGTTCCCAATTGCCCAAACTGTGGCCAAAATAAATTTTTGAAAGAAAAAGCCATAGAAGTTGGGAATATTTTTAAGTTAAAGGAAAAATTTTCTTTTCCTTTCAATCTAACCTTTTTGGATAAAGATGGAAAAGAAAAATTGGTTTTGATGGGATGCTACGGAATCGGACTTGGAAGGTTAATGGCAGCAATTTGTGAGGTCAATCACGATAAAAACGGAATTTGTTGGCCAGCAGAAGTTTCCCCGTTTAAATTTCATCTTTTGTGGATAGGTTCTCAAAATGAAAAAAAAGTAGCCGAAAAGTTTTACGAGAAATTCAAGCAAAAATTCGAAATTTTGTTTGACGATAGAGAAAATTCACCAGGCGAAAAATTAGTGGAAGCAGATCTTTTGGGAATTACATGGCGTTTGGTGATTTCAAAAAAAACTTTAGAGAAAAAGTGTTTTGAACTTAAAAAAAGAGAGGAAAAAGAAGGAAAATTGATAAAAATAGAAAAAGCTTTTGAGGTTTTAAAAAGCCTATGAAATTTTTTAGGTATTTCAAAAGAGCCTTGGACTATTTTTCTGATGAAGTAGCCATAGATTTGGGAACAGCAAATTCAAAAGTCTATGTTAAAGGTGAAGGTTTGATCTTGAAAGAACCTTCTATAGTTGCCATCAATCAAAAAACAGGTCAAATTGTTGCCGTTGGGGAAGAAGCTAAAAAGATGGTTGGAAGAACTCCAGCCCATATTTTGGCAGTAAGACCTTTGAGAGCTGGGGTAGTTTCTGACTTTGAGGTTACTGAGTTGATGATAAAGTATTTTTTGGAAAAAGTTAGAAAGAAAAAATTGATAGGTCCAAGATTGATAATAGCTGTCCCCTGCGGTTTAACAGAAGTTGAAAAAAGGGCAGTTTTGGATGCTGGGAAAGGAGCTGGAGCCAGAGAAGTTTATCTGATAGAAGAACCATTAGCAGCAGCAATTGGGGCGAGGTTGGCAGTGACAGAACCTTGCGGAAATTTTATTGTCGATATTGGAGGAGGAACTTCAGAAATAGCAGTCATTGCTTTGGGAGGGATTGTTTTGTCTCGTGTTTTAAGATTGGCTGGAGATAGGTTGAACGAAGACATCGTAAACTATTTACAACAAGAATACAAAATTTTAATCGGTGAAAGAACCGCAGAAGAAGCAAAAATTACGACAGGTTGCGTTCTTCCTCAAAAAGAAAAAAAAGAATTCGTTGTCAGGGGAAGGGATTTGACAACCGGTTTGCCAGCAGAAAAAGTGATCGATTCTGATGTGATAAGAAAAGCAATGGAAAAAACAATTCGTCAGATAATTCACGAAATAAAAATGGCAATTGAGCAAACTCCTCCAGAATTGATTGCCGATGTTTTAAGAAACGGAATTTTCCTTTCTGGGGGAGGAGCTTTGCTCTCAGGTTTGGATGCTTTAATTTCAAAGGAAACCGGAGTTAAAGTAAAAGTTGTTGAAGATCCTCAAACTGCTGTTGTCAGGGGGGCGGGAATAGTTTTGGAAAACTTGAAAGATTATGCAGATTTGCTTTTGGAGAAAGAGGAGATGGAGGTTCCAAAATGAAAGAAAAAGAAATAGAAAAAATAATCAAATACTCACTTTTTAAAGTTTCAAAAAAAGAGAAACAAGAACTCAAAAAAGACTTTGAGAAAATTTTAAATTATGTAGAAAAACTCAAAAAAGCAAACGTCAAAGATACTCCCCCAACTTTTTATCCAATTCCTTTAAAAAATGTTTTTAGAAAAGACGAGAAAAAGAAAATAGATGTTGAGATGGCAAAAAAATTGATTGAAATGGCACCAGAAAAAAAGGAAATGTTTTTTAAAGTGAAAAAAGTTCTATGATAGATCTAAAAATTTTAAGCTACAAAAAATTGAGAGAGATGTTAGAAAAAAAAGAAATTAAATGCCAAGAATTGGTTGAAGATATTTTCGAGAGAATAGAAAAAGAAGACAAAAAAATAAAAAGTTTTTTAACTTTAACTTTTGAATTGGCTTTTGAAAAGGCAAAAAAAATAGATGAAATGATTTTTCAAAAAAGGAAACTGAAAAGTTTAGCTGGTTTCCCTTTGGCAGTAAAAGATAACATTTTGATTGAAAATGTGAAATGCACAGCAGGATCAAAAATTCTTGAAAATTATATTGCTCCTTTTGATGCTACTTGTATTAAAAAATTAAAGGATGAAGATGTCTTGATAATTGGGAAAACAAACTTGGATGAATTTGCCATGGGTTCTTCTACTGAAAACTCAGCTTTTTTCCCAACAAGAAACCCTCATGATTTAGAAAGAGTTCCAGGGGGTTCTTCGGGGGGCTCTGCTGCTGCTGTGGCTGCTGGTTTTGTTTTGGGAGCCTTGGGTTCAGATACAGGAGGCTCTATAAGACAGCCTGCTGCTTTTTGCGGAGTTTGTGGTTTGAAACCAACTTACGGTGCTGTTTCCAGGTATGGTCTGATAGCTTTTGCTTCTTCTTTGGATCAAATAGGACCTATAGCCAAAAATGTTGAGGATTGCGAATTGATTTTTGAGGTAATTTGTGGAAAAGATGAAATGGATTCAACATCTTTTTTTGAAAAAAAGATTTTTCAAAAAAAAGAAAAGTTGAAAATTGGCATTCCAAAGGAGTATTTTGGAGAAGGTTTGGACAAAAGAATAAAAGATAAAATTTTTGATGTTTTGAAAAAAATCGAGCAAGAAAAATTTGAAGTTCTTGAAATTTCCTTACCCCATACAGAATATTGTTTGGCTTGCTACTTTTTAGTTTCAAGATGTGAAGCAGCTTCAAATTTGGCAAGATACGATGGAATCAGATATTCGAAATTAAAAGAAGATTCAAAAGACATTTTCGATTTTTACACAAAAATAAGAGGAAGAGGTTTTGGTAAAGAAGTAAAAAGAAGAATTATGCTTGGGAATTTTGCCCTTTCTGAAGGTTATTACGAAGGTTATTATTTGTTAGCCCAAAAAGTGAGGACATTAATTTCTAACGATTTTAAAAAAGCATTTGAAAAAGTAGATTTGATTTTCACTCCAACAACTCCAACTTTGCCTTTCAAAATAGGAGAAAAAATAAAAGATCCCCTTTCAATGTATTTAGCAGATATTTTTACTGTCTCTCCAAACTTGGCAGGTTTACCAGCTCTTTCTTTACCTTGCACAAAAATAGACAATTTGCCTGTTGGTCTCCAAATTATCGGTCCCCATTTTAGCGAATATTTGATTTTTGAAACCGCAAAAAAAATAGAAAAAATGTTTTAGGCAAGCACATTTAGGACATTTTAACATATAATTTTGATGTTTGAATATTGTGGAAATGTCCTTAATTTTTCCAAAGGGTAAGACCTTCTAACGCCAAACTTTCTCTAAAACCAAATTCACCCACTTTAATTTGTAATTTGCAAGCATTAAATTTAATTCTTCTTTCATATAAGCCCTTGAGGTATGAAATTTAGCAACCTTTATCTAATCATACCCCAAGGTGTCCTATATGTGCTTGCACATTACCAAAAATTCTTGACAGATTTTGAAAAAAAAGTTATTTTAGTAAATAGCGGGGTAGGGGAGTAGTAACCCGCCAGTCTCATAAGCTGGAGATCGTTGGTGCAATTCCAACCCCCGCAAACATTTGCCGAGGTAGCTCAAAGGTAGAGCGGGCGTCTCATAAGCGTCAGATGTTGGGTTCGATTCCCACCCTCGGCATGCGGGCGTAGTTCA
>Ga0080004_1162096_pt1 | contig 15892 bp, 16 predicted proteins | sample WasSprMetagenome_FD_69207 | JGI IMG/M metagenome (GOLD analysis project Ga0080004, IMG submission 69207) | Sulfidic aquatic microbial communities from Washburn Spring, Yellowstone National Park, USA - WS (SPADES assembly) (version 2) | ecosystem: Environmental > Aquatic > Thermal springs > Hot... | reverse complement strand
GCCGGAAATGATGAAAAAGCATGTTATTTCGCATAAGCATCCCCGAGTAAACTCGATGATTGAGGCAGACGTCTGGTTTGAGCCAAAAGTTGTCATTGAAGTTTTGGGCGCGGAAATAACCTTAAGCCCCATTCACACATGCGCCATGGACGCAATCCGAAAGGGAAGCGGCCTAGCCATACGCTTCCCGAGGTTTACGGGCAATTATAGGCTTGATAAGGCGGCTGAAGACGCAACAACATCAAATGAGATTGTTGAGATGTATCAGAAGCAGTTAAAGAAAATAGCTGAAAGTTAGGCTAAAGCCTTCTTCCACGAATCCTTGAGCTTTCTTCAAAAATTCTTCTGCGTTTCTAATTAGCAATTGTACTTCGTCTTTGCCGAACACTATGCCTATTTCGTAATCGCTGCTTTCCCTCATTTCGAAGGCTCTTTTAATATATTGTGCAAACTTTTTGTCTAACATTTTTGTTTTTATTATCCTTAAGCCGAATTCTGAAATTAGGCCTGCGTGGGTTTTTGCATCAAATCCTAACGTGTTAAGCATGGCTTTGGCTGCATGGAAAAAAGCGTAGTATGCTGGTTTACAGCGTAACATGCCCTTTTCGAAAAGAAGTTTAGCTGCCTTTAACCTCGCTTTTGCGCGCGCGGCAAAGCGTGGAAGAAAGCGGGCGATGACAGCCTACAGAAAATTTTAAATGAGAATGTATGCGCTGTTGTTCAAGAATTTAAGATTTAGCTTATTTAGATGGATGTTATGTTTAGGATTTCTATTGCGGCTATTTCTCCTTTTTCATCGTAGTGTATGATTGCTTGCCCGTCTTTTGTTGGTTCTCCATGGGTTGTTTCAGCATGTTTAAACCTTATGAATAAGTCTCCAACGTCGTCTCCATAATCTATTGTGATAACTTTCCTAGGCAGTTTTATCCCATACTTCTTCTCAATCTTTTCCAGCACTTCTCTTACGTTAATATCTAAGAGGGTTTCAACTTTTTGAATTGCCTATACCTCCTGGCCTTTCTTCTATAACTTGTATAGAAGGCGGTTCTTATATAGCCTTCCTCATTTTCCCTATAGTAGACCACTACAATGTAGTCTGACAATTCGCCACGCAACCTTTTCAATGCGTGGAACGCTCCTGCCTGGTCAACGTATACCTCGTCTGGGTTGGCAACAGCATCCAAAACAAGAACTAACTTGTTCTCAAGTTCTGGATGCCTCAAAATTATATGCTTCCACCTCTCATCTGTAAGCAAAATCCTAGCTCCGTCAAAAGCCCTAACACTCATAAGCCTCAACCTTAAAAGGGATTAACAACAACAATTTTAAAGCTTGTCCAATCAGACACCACACTTCGTTCCTGCGCGCTTGGGATTTTAGGCAGCTTTTAATGAATGTTAGCCTTTCCATAACACTTTGAAAGTGCATTAGATCCGTCAACAACCCAATAGCGGATCTAAACGAAGACGGCGTAGTAGACATCTACGACCTTCAAATAGTGTCACCAACCATATACAATTTGGGCTTACGCCTGGCCGGTTCAGGGCGAAACGAACACAACGGACAACACTTTCATTGACAACTACATTATTATTGTCATGGTTGGTGACATAACAGGACCAACTCCAAACGTTCCAGACGGCTGTATAGATGGCAAAGACATTGCAACAGTGTGTAGAAACTTTGGCAAATCCATAAATGATCCAAGATGCAACCGAAACACGGACATAAATAACGATGGAACTGTGGATGGCAAAGACATAGCCATAGTATGTAGAAACTTTGGCAAGACAGACGTATAACATTTTTTCTTTTTATGTTAGCGCGCATGCTTGTAATAGCGTATTATGCCGGAAACAATTTTTATATTTCACAACTCTGCATAATTCTTGGTAAAAATGAAGTTTCAGTTTGTTTTAATATTTGTTCTTGTTGGCATGCTCGTATTCTTCTTCCCTAAGCCTGTTTTATCTAACTCTCAAGTTCTAATAGAGTTTCTGTTTTATGATAATTTTTGTCTTTATTGTCCAACGCAGCAAATTTACTATCAAGTTTATGTGCATAATAGCCTTGTGATAGATAATATTCAGCGAGATTATGGAGACAATGTTTTGGTTGACCGCATTTATTGGTTGTCTGAAGAGGGGCAGGAGAAAATAAAAGTGTACGGTCTTGGGTCTTCGGATTGGAATACCATAGTTGTTAATGGTGAGATGATTTTGAAAGGTGGCGACAAGTTTGTTGATGAAGTTTTCTTAAGAAGTATTATTGATTCCTACTTAGCTTTGGAGCACGATATTGCTATATTAGATGTTCGGCCTGATGCCCGCAGCATATTAATTGGGGAAACTTTTAACGTAAACATTGTTGTTGCAAACAAGGGTAAACAATTTGAGTCTTTCAATGTAGAGGTTTATTTTAATGAGACTTCTGTTGGAACATTGTTTGTTGATATGTTAGAACCTAATGCTACACAAAATTTGCATTTTCATTTTGATACTGCTGGACTTTCTGAGGGGGTTTATTCTTTACGTGTTTATGCTCCTCCGGTTCAAGGTGAAATTAATACTTTTGACAATACGTATTTAGCTGGTGTAGTGGAAATCAGAGCTCAAAATACAAGCTATACTATTATGCATGATTTAGCCGTGTTTTTGGCGGTTCCTTCAAAATCGTTTGTAAACCAGGAACAGATTAGCATAACAGCTACTGTTAAAAACTTTGGAACCGTTGCTGAAAATTTTACGTTAAAAGTGTTTATAAATGGGTCGATTATTAAAGAAGTGAACTACTATGGCTTACTTCCAGGCGAAAGTTTTCATGAATCACTTATTTTAGACACTTATAATTGGGCTAGTGGAAATTATGTTGTCAAGGCTTCTGTAGAACTCGCTGAAGATGAATTGGATAAAAGCAACAACGAGTTTTCATGTGTAATTAGTTTTATGAGGCTTTCTAATGCTAAGTTGGATTTTACAGTTAATTTTTCGTTGGCTTTTGTTTTTGGTTTTTTTGAAACGTTCTCTCCTTGTCTATTAATATTGTTGTCTGTGATTCTCAGCTATACGCTCGGAGAGGCAACAAGCTTCAGAGAAGGGTTTTCTAAGGTTATGCTTTTCGGAATCGGTTTTGTTTTTGCAGGGTTAACCGTTAGCCTAATAACCCTCTTGTTATTCTTTTCGCTTCCTTTTCAAAATTTATTGATTTTGGCTGTATGCGTGTTTGCAATATTGTTTGGTCTAAACATGATAGGCTTAAATTTTTCACGTTTCTTCAAAATTAGGGGCGAAAGAAAAGTTTTCATTCAGAAAATAGCAAGGAAATATGTTCAAATGCCTTTAGGAATTGTGGCTTTAGGCTTTCTCTTTTACTTTCTTGACCCTTGTATTGCACCATTTTTCTTTGCCCTTGTGCCGTTGGCAATTAATGTTAATTTTGCTTTAATAGTTGTGGCTTTTTGTCTCGGGGTTATGCTCCCTTTTGTTGGAGTGGGAGTTTTTGCTGGTTCGATATCAAGGTTGGTTAGGGGCGTGTATAGGCATAAGTTTAAATTGAGGTTGGTGAGTGGTTTAATGCTAATTTGCTATTCTGTCTATGTAATGGTTTGTTATATGTTTTGATGGAAATTTCAGCATGGTTTGATTTTGTCTACTTTTGTATTTTTATTGATAAGATGTTTAGGTAGGCTAAGCCCAGTCTGTCTAGGTTTTGAAGCAGGTAATCTTTTGCTTCTTTATACGGCACGTTTCTTCCTATTACGATGCAGCTTAACCCGTATGTTGGTCTTGTTCGAAATTTTGGTTGTATCACGTCTGGGTCAATGTTATGTTTTTTAATTATCTTTATCCTATAACGTTCTATTCCGTGGATTCTGCATTTAGCCTCTATCAAGAGGCTTGGCAACTCCTTCTCCTCCCTTAAATTTTTAGTTCATTTAGTATTTTATTTACGTTTCGCCAGAATTCCACCGTGAATTCTATGAATCTTTCTTCAGATTTTAGCTTTTTTAAGAAGAGGTATCCTCCGCCGAACATTGTTGCTAAAAGTGGTGGGATTCTATCTTCCCAGCTCTTACCCCTTTTTTCTTCTATTTTTATTGAGAATTGGTTAGGTTCTCCCTGTATTTGTATGGTTATGTCACCTTCAATTTCATATTTTGATGAGTTGTTGGCAATTATTATGTATCCTCTTTCCCCATTGTAGACTGTTACGTCAAAATCCTCCCCCTCCAGGTACTTTGTTATTCTCTCCATAAGAGTTTGAATGTTTACGTTCTGGTTTGTCCAGTTTTTCTGCATTCGAGTTCCCTAAAATAGTGTTGACATGGAACATAATTTAAAGGTTAGGTTTTTGCTTATTCCTCTTTTAAGAAAACGAAGGTGCCGATCTCTTCATCAATTCTCATTTTGAAGATGTGTTTATCTCTCCATGTCTCACGTGAATATATTTCTATCTCTATTAAGTATGTGCCATCTGGTTGTTTTATGACGCGAATAGGGTTTCCAAATTGTATTGCAATTGGCTGTGTTGTCCCATTTTTTATTTCTTGATACCAGTAGTTGTTTGGATCTGTCATTCCCTCTGCAAAGATTACAACGTCATGGGCGTCTCCGCCGATAGGTGTTAAATTGAACTGTAAATATTCAATTTTTAGGGCTGTTGCTGAGCCCTGTATTTTTTGACCTTGGGCTTCAGCGTTTAGGAATAGGAAGTATTTGTTTGGGTCTTGTTTAGGCGGGTTTGTCTCCTTTTTTGTTTGTTGGTTTAGGGCTGAGATTATTATTATTGTTGCCATTATCGTTATTGTTGCCGCTATTGCAATCTTTCTTTTCCGAGTGAATTTTCCCTTTCTTACCCCTTTTGTTTTTGCTTTCATTCTTGTCTCCCGCAGTTTACTTCATTCTTCTGGAAATATTCAAATAGTGGTGATGCATATTTTTATTGTGGTGCTCCGTTTGTATCCTTTAGATCAGAAGTGGTTTTGGCAGCTTTTCTTTATACTTTTAGTTGCAGTTTTGGCTCCGCTTTTAATTTTTTATGTTGTTATGGTTGTTGCTCCTTACGCGGTGGTTGTTTTTTTGGTTGCTGTCGTTTTTGTTTGGGTTATTGTTAGGAGTTATAGGCGTTGGGTTAGTTCTGAAAAGAAACGTGATGAAAGTGAAAGTGTTGAGGCTGATGCTGTTTCTGGTGTGGCTGAATAGAATTTTTCACTGGAACTTTTTTCCGTAAGAATTAAATATCTGCTTATCTCTTAAAGTATTTGCGGAAAGGATAAAAGGGGAGAAAGAAAATGGATAAGCGATTACTTATAGCTGCAGTCTTGGGTATGTTGATGGTTTTCTCAGCGTTTTCCTCAGTGAAGGCTATGCCGCCAATAACTGATAAGATGCATCTTAAGGTTGCCACTATTAAGGGTGGGAACCCTGAAACTGTTGACCCTGCCTGGTGCTACGACACAGCCAGCGCCGAATTGATATTCAACGTTTATGATACTCTGATAACTTTTGACGGTGAACATATGGAGACATATTTGCCATCAATAGCGACTGAATGGAAAATTGAAAACATAACCGGTGAGGTAAGCCCAGAAGGTATTCCATGGTATTACAGATACACCTTTAAGATAAGGACAGGCGTAACGTTCAGCAATGGAATGCCATTAACGCCTGAAGATGTTGAGTACAGCTTTGAAAGGGCTATGGTTCAGGACAGAGATAGTGGTCCAACATGGATGTTCTATGAGCCACTACTAAACACCTGGGGCGCCTTTGGTATGGTGGATATAGATCCGAAATTTAACCTCTCCACAACCGAGGGCATAATTAACGTTGGTAAGGCTATTGACCATGCTGTTGAGTCAAACTCCACGCATGTATGGTTTAACTTGGCGTTTCCAGGCGCATACGCGCCATTCATGCAAATCCTATGCCAATCCTGGTCAAGCATTCTAAGCAAACAGTGGATAAACAGTCTTGGACGGGGCGACTGGTCAGGTGATTGGGGAGATTACACAGAATGGATAAAACACCACAACCCAGCAATTTCGCCACTTGACGATCCTGCACTCGGCGGACCGGTGATGATGGGCTCAGGCCCATATATTCTTGAAACATTAAGCTACACAGATGAGTATTGGACAATTGTGAGAAACGTGAACTATTGGCGCGGTTGGCCTGCAGATTTTCCAAAGCTTGGGCCAACAAAGCCTGCAGGCTGGGTTGACCGCGTAACAGTATCATGGCACTGGGTTTGGGAGACAAGGCGAGACATGTTCTTAAACGGAGAAGTTGACTTCTGCGCTGTGCCACGCATGTACATTGGAGAAATGTACTTGGACCCAACTACAAAGAAGCGGCTGAAGCCGGGAATAAGATGCATATACCCGCTGCCTGTGTTGGCAGTGGATGGCATCTTCTTCTGCTTCAACATCACCACGGCAACGCCGTACGGAAAAGTCTATCCATGGGGTTCAGGTTTCCACAGGGACGGCATACCGGCAGACTTCTTCGGCAACCCAGAATGGGGTATACACGTTAGAAAGGGCTTCGCTTACGCCTTCGACTATAACTACTTCTTGCAAGATGTTTACCAAGGCGAGGCTATCCAGCCGCCAACAGCCATTATTCCAGGATTACCATGCTACGACCCAACAGTTCCAAAATACTACTATTCCCCCGATAAAGCCTTAGACGAGTTCAGCAAGGTTCCAGGACTGCTACAAACAGGCTTCACAATAACACTCTTATACAACACTGGTAACACCCCCAGAATGAGGGCAGCTGAAATATTAAGAGACGGCCTCGAAAAAGTTGATGAGCTAGAAGGTCCAGACGACAAATTCACAATAGAAATCAGTAGCGTAGATTGGAAACCCTATCTGGGAGCATGCCTCTACCACCAGACACCACTGTTCATTATAGGATGGCTGGCTGACTACCCAGACCCCCACAACTTCGCCTACGCCTTCTACTATAGCCACGGAGCCTTCGGAGCTTGGCAATTATACAAAAACCCGGAGATGGACGCACTCATAGAGGAGGCTATAAGGTTGCCAACCTTTGAAGAAAGATGTCCAATTTACAGGCAAATATCACTATTGGCTATTGAAGACTGTCCAAGCGTGACAATAGACCAGGCGATTGGACGCCACTACGAACGCAGCTGGGTTGTCGGCTGGTATTACAACCCAATCTATCCAGGCGTCTACGCCTACAACCTCTGGAAGTGGTATTACATACCCCACGCCCTCCAAGACACAACGCCAGAACACCCGATAAACAACTATCTGCCATACGACGTCAACTATGACGGCACAATAGACGGCAAAGACATAAGCACAGTAGCAAGAGCCTTCGGCTCAGACCCAGGCCCACCAGTCCACCCAAGATGGTGCTACAGAGCAGACGTCAACAACGACAGAGTATGCGACGGCAAAGACCTATCCTACGTATGCAGAAACTTCGGAAAAACAAGCCCGGTGTGGACTCCATAATCTAACCAATTTCCCCATTTTTTATTTTTAAATCTCTTCGCCAAACTTAAATATTCAACTATATTTTCTTATTTTGAACCACTATGACATCCCTTCCAGCATATATCGCAAGGAGACTCATTCTTTTAATATTCGTGATTTTAGGTGTTTCACTCTTAATATTTGCAATAACAACACTTATTCCGATTGAAATAAGGGCAATGTTGTACGTTAGAAACGTTCAGCATACTTCGCCTCAACAATTGATAGAAATTGCAAAGAAGCGGGGACTTGACAGACCCATCCATGAACAATTCTTTGCATGGCTCAGCGAAGTTCTTCAAGGCAACCTTGGATTTTCAAAATTTTCACAACAACCAGTTGCAGACGCAATCCTTGAAAGGTGGCCCTACACATTCGAAATAGTTCTTTTCGCCGCCCCATTAATCATTTTTATCGGAATATTTTTAGGCGTTCAAGCCGCAATACATAAAGACGGATTAATAGACCACGCTTGCAGAGTACTATCCATAATCGGCTGGTCCCTCCCATCCTTCTGGCTAGGCCTCCTCCTACTTTCAGTATTCTCAGGATACTTACACTGGGTTTCTCCGGGTCCACTAGATACAAATCTACTGCAATTTAGAAATAACCCCGACTCAGGATTTGTACGACATACTAAGATAGATCTATTTGACGGCCTCTTAAACGGGCGGCCGGACATAACCCTGAACGTAATCCAACATGCAATATTGCCTGTAATAGTGATAGTTACCATTAACGTGGCATTACTAATTAGAGTTATGCGTTCATCAATGTTGGAAGCTCTAAATAAACCATATACGGTAGCCGCTAGGGCAAAAGGGTTAGATGATAAAACAGTCATCTACAAACATGCCAGAAGAAACGCTCTAATACCAGTAGTTACCCTTTCGGGAATGCTAGTGGCTGGACTTTTAGGCGGGCTTGTAATAACTGAAACAGTTTTCGGATTTGGCGGGCTAGGACAATGGGCTGCAAATGCAGCCTTACAACTTGACGTGCCCGCAGTTTTAGGATACGCATTGCTAAGCGCATTTCTCTTTGTTATTGCAAACTTAATTGTTGACATTCTATACGCCTACATTGATCCGAGAATAAGGCTGGTGTAAACTTGGATTTAAGTGCAAAATGGAAAGAACTAAAAGTCTCATGGCAGCCACGGATAAAAGAATGGAAATTCATGCTTAAAAGAATCCGCGAATCCCCACTGGCACTTATTGGAATAGCTATAATAATAGGTTTTGTAATTATTGCGTGCCTAGCTCCAGTACTCGCCCCACCGCAAGCTGGGTGGGATCCATTTATGCTTCGTCCCGATAAAGATCTTGCTATTTTAACTCCAGATCCCACACCGCCTACTACTCGGCATATTTTCGGGACCACAGCAGAAAAATTCGACATCTACTACGGGTGTATATGGGGTACAATAAACGCCTTCCGCGTAGGCTTAATTGTTGTAGCAATAGCACTTGTCATAGGTGTAGTGCTGGGCACAGTAGCTGCCTATTACGGCGGCCTAATAGATGAAATACTAATGAGGTTCACAGACATAATAATTGCTTTGCCAGGACTCGTGCTTGCAATGGCCCTAGTAATAGCCTTCCCAACAACAATTCCTTTAAATATAACCCTTATAATACTGGTGGTTTCAGCCGTTTTATCAATTTATTTCGCAGCCTTCAAACCGCAGAGAAAATACCTCCTACCCAACCAAATAATCTTACTCATATCCCTTTTCCTATACCTAACAAACCCCATAGTTATAGGTTTAAACATGTCCAAACTAGACAAGGTTCTCATATCCCTAGCAATAGTGGGATGGCCTGGCTACGCAAGACTTATCCGCGGCGAAGTTCTAAGAGTTAAGAACGAAGATTACGTTGAAGCCGCAAAGGCTTCAGGATGCTCAGACTTAAGAATAATAATAAAGCATATTTTACCAAATACCGTATATCCCTTACTGATAGTTGTAACCCTTGACATAGGATCAATAGTTCTAACAGCAGCAGCGTTAAGCTTCCTCGGAATAGGCGCCGACCCCAACTTTGCAGATTGGGGCAACATAATCAGCATGAGTAGAACATGGATTAGCTCGCCAGAACTTCTAGTGCGACACTACTACACATTCCTAATTCCAGGCATTTTCATAAGCCTATTCGTTTTAGGATGGAACCTTCTAGGAGATGCCCTTCGAGATATTCTAGACCCTATGATAAGGAGGCGCTAAATTTGACTGAAGATTCCCTTGTAGCTGTAAAAAATCTTGTTGTAAAATTCTACACGTATGCTGGCGTGGTTGAAGCCTTAGACGGCGTTAATCTCAAAATAAGGCCTGGCGAAATACTTGGGCTAGTGGGAGAAACAGGCTGCGGCAAGAGTGTAACAAGCTTCTCAATACTGCAGCTTGTGCCACCCCCAGGGAGAATTGAAGAAGGTGAGATCTATCTCAACGTAGGTGGAAAAACTTTAGACATAAGAAGTCTTCCAAAAGATGCAATAAGACAAATACGAGGAAAAGATATAGCTATGATCTTTCAGGAGCCGAGAGCATATCTTAATCCGGTGTACACTGTTGAAACACAAATTGGAGAAGCCCTACTAACACATAGAAAAAACGAATTCCTTCAAAAAGCAATAGAAGCCCTTGAGAAAGCGGGTAAAAAGTCAAGCTTTGAAAAAAGGGTTTATGAAAGAATGTTAAAAAAGCCTAAATCGCTTGTCACAAAAATAATGGCTAAATTCTGCCGTAAAAAAACATTAATGAAAGAAGTGCACAAGGAAGTTGTAGAGCTCCTCAGAAGTGTTGAGATTGCAGACCCGGAAAGAGTAGCAAAGATGTACCCTTTCGAATTAAGCGGCGGAATGGCTCAAAGAGCTGTAATAGCAATGGCTCTTTCCTGTCAACCATTAATGCTTATAGCTGACGAGCCGACAACAAACCTTGACGTAACAGTTCAAGCTCAAATACTAAATCTCGTTAGGGAACTTAGAAAAACCTTCAAATCATCAATCCTCTACATAACACATGACTTAGGAGTTATAGCTGAACTATGTGACCGGGTGGCCGTCATGTACGCCGGTAACGTTGTTGAAAGCGCTGACGTTTATGAACTATTTGAAGCTCCTCTTCACCCCTACACCAAGGCACTATTAGAATCGATTCCAAAACCAGGCGAAGAGTTTAAGTCTATTCCTGGAACTGTTCCAAGTCTCATAAATCCGCCTAAAGGATGTCGGTTCCATGATAGATGCCAATATGAAATGGATGTATGCCGCAAAATTAAGCCCGAATTCATAGAAGTTAAAAAGGACCACTTTGTTGCTTGCCATCTCTACGGAGGCTCAAAATGAGCAGCATAATTACCATTAGAAATCTTAAAAAGCATTATCCCATATTCGGTGGCGTGTTTAAGCGTAGGGTGGCCTCTGTAAAGGCTGTGGACGGTGTTTCCTTAAACATTTTTAAGGGTGAAACTTTCGGCTTAGTTGGGGAATCTGGCTGTGGAAAGACAACTCTAGGTAAAACAATTTTAAGACTTCTTAAACCCGACGCTGGCAATATATTCTTCGATGTTCCCGAAAGTATTATTAATGAGGTAATTGAGTTAGAGAGAACCAACCCCAAATCAAAGAGGCTTAAACTTTTGCGGTCGCAATATGATATTGCCACTTTTTCCGGCGAAAGATTGTTAAGGCTTAGAAGGCGTATGCAAATTGTTTACCAGGATCCCACAACATCGCTTGATCCTAGAATGCTTGTTAAAGATATTGTTGCTGAGCCTCTTGTTGCACAGGGGATAGCAAAAGGCGAAGAAGCAAGAAAACTTGTTGTTGATATTTTGAAAAAGGTTGGCTTGGGTGAGCAGCATCTTTACAGGTTCCCCCACGAGTTTAGTGGTGGACAGAGGCAGAGAATCGCCATAGCTAGAGCTCTTGTTTGTAGACCGGAGTTTGTTGTGCTTGATGAGCCAACATCTTCAGTCGACGTTTCAGTAAGGGCTCAGCTTCTCAATCTTTTTAAAGATTTACAGAAGGAGCTTAACCTAACATACATGTTTATCAGCCACGATTTAAGCATAGTTGAATGTATAAGCGATAGAGTTGCAATAATGTATCTTGGGAAAATTAACGAGCTCGCGCCTACATATAAAATCTTTAAGAATCCCATGCATCCTTACTCACAAGCATTAATAGCTTCTGTGCCGATTCCAGACCCAAAGAAGCGAAAGGAGCGGGCACCTTTGACAGGCGAAGTTCCAAGTCCCGTCAATCCCCCCGCAGGCTGCCGTTTTCATCCTAGATGTCCCCTTGTGATGGATGTTTGTAGGAAAGAGGAACCACAATTGTTTGAGGTTGAAAAGGATCATTATGTTGCTTGTTTCGCTGTGGCTAAAAGGTGATGTGACATGTTTGAGTTTAACAAATGCTTTAAGAAAAAATTTGTTGTCTACACAATATTATCTACGCTGCTAGTAGCGCCATTTATCACGCTTTTTCCAGTGTCAAACGCTCAAGAAGGCCCCCAAATGCTAATCGAGCCTGAAACCCTATCAGTCCGGCCAGGCGAAAACTTTACAATAACAATTATTGCAAAGAATCTTGAAACGCTTTATTCATGGCAGGTTTATTTAAAGTTTAATGCCACAATATTGAATTGCACAGAAGCCGACGTATGGATACCTTCCAACAACGTTTTCTCAGGTCATAAAGCAAATCCAACGCCTGTAGCTTTTGGCAAAGATATAGAAGGCTGGGATTACTTGGGATATGCTTGCAGCCTTCAAGGCGATGACTATGTCAGCGTAATTGAAGGCATTCTATTCAAAGTAAACTTCACCGTTCAAGCTGTCGGATCAACGGTGATAAAAATTGCCACGTTGGACCACCCTGTAAGAACTGGGCAATTCTACAAGTTTTATTCGTGGTTTTTAGACTATGACCTTAACGAGGTTACATTTCTGTCTAATTATTGTGTCGTAGTAGTGGAGGGTTCCACTGTTAATTTGCCCCCTATTATCCGTCTTGTTGTGACGGTTCCAGAGGTTAATACTAGTAACTGCTTAGTGTTAATGGGGCACGCTCCCACCGGAACAGTCCCTTACACTTTTACTTATGAAGGGTATCCTGTGACCTTTGATGCGTCTAAGTCTGAGGATCCTGATGGGAATATAACTCTTTATAGGTGGGATTTTGGGGATGGGAATATAACTGAGACTGACCAGCCTGTTATTGTTCATGTTTACGAGTCTACCGGTAGACATGACGTTCTTTTAACAGTTTTTGATGATGGCGATCCTCCGCAAAATTCCACATACCAATATATTGTGATTGTTGGTTTGCTGCTTGAGCTTTTTGACTGGAGTCCATTTCTCTACGGTTTGGCTGGGGTTTTGATTGTCGCTATCGTTGTCTCCATAGCTAGAAAAGCTTGGAATTATAGGAAATTTAAAGTTAGCAGGCGGGTTTATAATCGTTAAAGTTTTGTTGTAGAAGATATTTCCAGAAAGTTTAAATGTGGTTCTGTACTAATTCTTATTTGCTGAAAGGTGAGGGGAGAAGAAAAATGAGAAAGGCTTTAGTAACCATTCTAGTGGCTTTGATGCTGATAGCTGCTTTACCGCCGTTTCTAATGAAGCCGGCAAATGCCGCTGTTGAGAATTCAATGTGGATTGAACCGGCCACAATAAACTTTGGGACAGACACAATGTCTCCAGGCGACAAATTCAATGTAAGTATAAAGCTTTGGGTGACAGCGGACCATATGTATGCTTGGCAGTTCAAACTGACTTTCGATCCAACGCAGTTAAAGGCAACTAAGGCTGGATACCAGATTGGTCCCAACTTCCAGAATGGCCCGAACAGCCAGTGGGCAACATATAGAACTGGCGGTTCAGTGGCTACTGTAGTGCCGGACATAGGAACCGACTATGTTTTAATCACTGAGTCTTGTATTGGTGATTACTATGTGCCAAGTAACACGCCTGAGGTCTATTTGGCTTGGGTTGAGTTCCAAATAGTGGCGGCTCCACCCATGGGTGGACAGCTAACAAGCACGCTGAGCATAAACAACGATAAGACATGGGTTGAACGTTACCCCGACTTAGCGGAGATTCCAATTCAGAAGATTGGGGCAACCTATACGTATAGCTGGGTTGCTCCTCCAAAGCCGAGGCTGGCCGTTGACCCATCCTACAGCGCGTATGGTCCATACCCGCCATCAGTTGTAGGAAAGGAGTTTGACGAAAACATAATAATCCAGGGATTAAACGCTGCATGGTTCCTTAAGAACGCCTCAACGTGGCTGGCCTACGACCCAGCCTTATTGGTTGTTGTAGACGTCACATTTGGCCCCGCTTGGACATATACAGAGTTCGACAATTCATCAGCCGGAGACTTATACCTCTTCGCCAACACGACAACTCCGCCAAGCGGGGACGTGTTACTGGCCACAGTTAGGTTCAAAATAATATTCCAAGACACAGCCCCACCAAGAATGCCCGGTGAATATGACGAGTCTCCATTAAACCTACACGACTACCACCTATTCGCTGAACCAATAGAAATACAAACCCTGCCGGAGATCGATGGAAAAGTTAGAATATACTGCTTGATAACGCTGCCTGTGCCCTACCTAGAAGTTTCAAATGTAACTCTTGGCCCTTGCACCGAAGGCGACGAATTCAACGTGACAGTTTCCCTTAAATACTTAGACCCCCACTGGTACCTAGTTGGAATACAATTCAGACTAAGGTATCCAGCTGACCTAATAGAGCCAGTGGCATGTTACGAGGGACCGTTCCTACCAAGCTTCGCGGAACTACAACCAGGAAGCCTAGGAACTTTCTACGTGTCATACTTTGAGACATGGCCACCCTATGGACCACACGTACTATACGGCGAGTTAATATATCCAAACAGTACTGGATGGTGGCATGAACCATTCCCAGAAGGTTCAGGAGTAGTCGCAATAATAACCTTCAAAGTAAAGTATGCCTCATACCTTGAAACAATGACAGCACCCCTTGAAATAGTCTGGCAAGGAGCAGTAGGACTTGACGGTCCAGAAACCCAAAACATTGTTGACGTTCCACTTCAACCTCCAGTAAACGGAACCTACACGCAATACCCATCATTCGTTGGAAGAGTCATTGACCTGTATGGAGGAGCTGTTAACAGTGGCTACGGCACAGAACTCGGGTACAGCTACAGTGGTATAGGTGTGATATGGCCAGCACCATATGGTGGACAAGGTCCTAATAAGCCAATGGACTTAGTAATCGATCAATCCCAAGTATGGCTGTTCGCTAATGTAACATATCACGGTTGGCCAGTGCAGTCCAAGAGAGTCGACTTCGAAGTTTTGAAGCCAGATGGAACAACATACACAAAGTTAAGTGCAATCACCGACTCTAACGGCGTAGCATATGTAACATTCAGAATGCCATGGCCATGCGAGAATCCGGAAAGCCTCTTCGGCAAATGGAAAGTAATAGCCACATGCAGCTTGGCAGACGAAGTGATAACTGACACGATGGAGTTCCACTATGACTACTTAGTACACATATGGAAAGTAACAACAGACAAATATTATTACAACCATCTAGAAAGTGTGATAATAACAATAGAGTACGGATCACATGCGATGCAAACATACCCAGTGCATTTCACAGTAGTGATAGAGGACAACCTTGGAGTCACTGTCGGTTTGGCGACAACAGACGTCACAGTTGGCGGCGCCAAATTCTGTCAATACAAGAACGGTAGGACAACACTGACCATAGAGATTCCGAAGTGGGCATTTGCTGGAGTTGCAACAGTACGCGTTAACGCCTTTGACAAAGAACCAGCAGAAGGCGGATTCGCCTGGTGTCCAGAAGCTACAACTAAAATCTGCATACTCCCACAATAGTTCCCCCTTTTTTCATTTATGTAGAAGTCTAATCATAACCTTTATCGGTGAAAATTAATAATGTCTATATCCACAGGGGGAGAAAACTTGAAAAAAAATATATTACCGCTACCGTTGATAATCCTTCTCCTTCTGTTGATTTGCACACAAACATTCATGTCGAAAGCGTCGTCATTAACACTCAATTTATCTCCCAGCAAACAAAAATACAATGTTGGGGAACAAGTGAACCTCATTGGAAACCTAACACAAGATGGGAAACTTGTATCCGACGCCCTAATATCCCTTGAAATCCGCAACCCGAAAAACGAACTTTTTATAATTAGGGCATTTACAACAGGTCAAACACTGCAAGGCCAATTCCCAGTTGAAATAACAAGCATAATACCATGTGACTCAGGCGGAAATCCAAAATATACATTTGTTAGAGGAGACACAATGGGATTCAAAGTAACCTTCAAAAACAATAT
>Ga0080004_1157733_pt1 | contig 15899 bp, 18 predicted proteins | sample WasSprMetagenome_FD_69207 | JGI IMG/M metagenome (GOLD analysis project Ga0080004, IMG submission 69207) | Sulfidic aquatic microbial communities from Washburn Spring, Yellowstone National Park, USA - WS (SPADES assembly) (version 2) | ecosystem: Environmental > Aquatic > Thermal springs > Hot... | reverse complement strand
CAGCCGGCTCAAGGACACGAGTTGGCTGGCTACATAACCAGGAGAGGAAAATCGCAGGGAGTACATGACGATATAGAACTCCGGGCCCTACTTATTGAAGACGACTCAGCGGTCTTGCTTGTTAATCTCGACCTTTTAGGGGTAGACACGCATATCAAGGAAACAATTCAAAGAGTAGCAGAAAAAACAATTGGAAACGTCAATGTTATAGTTACTGCTATCCACACTCACTCGCCCCCGGCAACTCTGTTTACAAACTTCTTGCTTACTTTTGGAGACAATGCTTTCCGAAAGGACTACTTCGATTATTTTGTGAAACAAACCGAGAAGATTTTTTCAAACATAGCTAATAACCTCGAAACAACTGAGACATATATCTCCAAAACAAAGATAAGAGATATAGCCACAGACAGAAACGATCCACGAAACCCTATAGACAACGAGGCATTTATGCTAACTTTTGCCTCTAAATGAGAAACTAAGGGTTTCCTTGTAAATTACGCAGTCCACCCAACAGTATTAGGACCCGACAATTTACTTATAACTAAGGATCTCATCGAATATATTCTCAAAGGACTTTATTCTGCCCTTAAAACAAATATAGGCCTCTTCCTAAATGGTGCGGCAGGCAATATTTCAACAAGGTTTACCAGGAAAGCACAAACATTCAGTGAAGCCGAAAGAATCGGCAATGAATTTGCACGCCAAGTCTTGGCGCGCGGCGCTATAGTAGCCACATATGTCAGAGCAACAACACCAATAGTCTTAGCCCAGTCCGGTGGCCAGGCGATCAAGTTGTAGCCTGTTCTAGACCAGCTCATGCCATCACTGCTCCCACTGCTATTTACACTTTATGCCTACTGGCTCATCAAGACAAAAGGCTACAGCTTTGGTAAAGCAGTCATTATCCTGTTCCTCACAGCCTTCGTATCGGCTTTAATAGGACTTCTGGGGGTAAAACAAAAATATTTTTTCTTTTTACTTTAGTTCTCCAAGAATCTTCTGTAAGGCTTCAACAACCCCCTCACCACTAGGCCTATTAGTCACATAGTCTGCCATCTCTTTCAATTTTTGATCCGCATTAGCAACAGCCACCTTAAAACGGGCAATCCGAAACATTGGTATATCAGACGCGCTGTCTCCAATAGCAACTATATTTTTAGCATCCCAGCCAGTTACCTGTAAAAGCCTAGACATCCCGACACCTTTATCAAGCCCTCTTGGTGCAAAAACATGAGTCCTCGAACCAACCTTCTTAATTTCCACGTAGTAATCACTCTTTTGGTTTAATAATACCTGTTGCGCTTGGGAAATATTATCTTGGTCAAAATAATACAGAACTTCTCCCAGGTTAACCCTGGGGACAACTCTAGAAACCTCTTCGATGAATATGTTCCACCATTTGGGCTTAAATAAGATCAAATCACTTGGCGGGGTGAAGAGAACACTGCCAAGCTCAAGAACCAAGGCATCAAACAAACTCACTTCAACGAATCTTTCAACGTCGCTTAAAGGTCTGGCCGTAGCTAGAATTAACTTGAAACCATGCTTTTGTTTTAGAGACATTACCAACTGGGCTACTTCGCTTCTAACAGGATGATTCTCCTCGGCCAAAGTCCCATCATAGTCAACAACTATCAACAACATTTCTTCACCTAATGCTGAAACCTTTCAAGAATAAAAGGATAACTTATTATTTATTTTAGACTACATGCATCAAATATGACTGCGTTACGAAGTGTAAAAATTATGGAATAAAAGGCTACACATCTTGGTTGTATTTTCGCTGATTAGTTTAAGTTTCTTCTTAACATTTAAATGTTTATATGCTTATATTTATTACACGTGCGTAAAAAATACATAAGATTAAAACAGTATTATTGTTGTAAGAGCCCGTTAGAAATTTTAGCGCGCGCTACTAGTTGGCTGGCTAGATAACCCCAAGGGGAAAATCACAAGGAGTCTACGAAGACATTGAACTCCTAGTCCCACTTCTAGAAGATGAAGTAGGAGTCTTGCTTGTTAATCTTGACCTTTCAGGGTAGAAACGCATATCAATGGAACCATTCAAAGAATCCAAGAAAACACAATTGAAAAAGTCCCTGCGCGCTCTAGATAATAATCGTTCAACACTACAAGAGTAGCTACAAGATTACATAAAATAAAACGCATATAGTCTCGCGCAAAAAAGTTTATATGTCATAAAAATAAAATTATTTTCATATGACGCAACAAAAAAAGTTTCGGGTAATTACTCTTTGCGTATTCGGTATGGGAACTGCCCTACTATTAAAGATGCTAGTGGAAAGGGCATTCAAAGAATTAGGATATGAGGCAGAGGTTATTACCACTAATCTTACAAGTATTGGAGGTCTAGTAGCATCTGGCCAAGTTGATTTTATAGCTGCCCAAGAGGATTTAGCTTCTGAGCTATCTAAATTCCATGTTCCACTTCTCCTGGTGAAAAATTTCACTGACGTTGAGGGAGTAAAACAACAAATAAAAAAGATACTTTCTATTTCTAATTGAAAAAGTTTAAATAGTTGCGTTTTGACTATATTTTTGATGTTGAAAACAAAAACCATTAAACTATATTACATAGTGCTAGTGCTTCTCGTATTGGCAACCTATACAAAAATAGCATATGCATCCAAACTACCTTCTCAGCCTACATCATTAATGCAACTAGAATGGTTAACGTCCTTCCTACTCGATCTCCTACGAACACCTGCCTTTATGATTTCTCTTATTGCCGCAATTGGTCTCGCTGCTATTAAGCGTCCGGCAAGTGAAATACTATCAAGTTTCTTCAAAGTATTTCTGGGAATAGTAATTATAATGGCTGGAGCAACTACAATTGTGAATGCAGTTGTTCCGCTAAACGATTTATTCGTCAAAGTGGGAGGTTTTAAGGGAGTTTATACGTGGGAGGAGCCTACAGCAGCAGCGGCAATGCAATACCTAGGTTTCGAGATAGGGTCAATTTTTGGGTTTGGATTTCTTCTCCATCTACTAATAATTCGGTTTACAGCCAAAAGAACACCCTTCAAATATGTATTTTTAACAGGGCACACGATGTTTGGAATGGCTGGAATGATAGCTTTAGTCTTAAACAACTACGATATTAGAGGTTGGAACGCAGTTCTTATTGGATCAGTAATGCAGGCATTTTATCTTACTGTTGCACCGGCAATGGTAGCTCCATTCATAATGCCTATAACTAATAATCAATGGACGCTTGGTCACAATCAAGACTTCTGGCTTACTGTTAGTGGTTTAGTTGCAAAATATTTGGGTAATCCCAAGCAGGATGTTGAACAAATGAAGTTTCCAAAAGGATTAGAATTCTTAAAGGTCCCCTCAATACTTACCGCTATAATTATGCTTCCAATTTTCTTTATATTTTCGCTACTTGCTGGTCCTAGCTATGTCGAAGCAAAATTGACTGGTGGTACAAATTGGTTAGTATGGATACTTGTCCAATCAGTGATGATGGGAGCAGGCATAGAGATTCTACTACTAGGAGTTAGGATGTTCATCGGCGAAATCATTCCCGCATTCCGAGGGATAAGCGAAAAGCTATTACCAGGAGCAATGATGGGGCTAGATTGTCCCACAATTTATCCCTTTGCACCGACTGCCTTGATGCTTGGTGTAGTAGTAATGCTAATAGCTGTATTAGCCTCAACTTTCATACAAATGATTATCAAGACTCCTTTTGTCGTTTTACCAAATGCTATCTACATTTTCTTTGTGGGAGCCTCTACGGGAATAGTGGGGAATAAGTTCGGCGGATTAAGAGGACTTATAATTACCTGCCTGCTTTCAGGATTTGCATATATGTTTGTTCCTTTACTTTCCGCGCAATTCCTAGGACTAGAGAAGCTGGGAATGGAGGCTCTAGGAATGAGTGCTGATAATGGAGTCTGGGCCATCTTCTACGGTCTACTTCTCAAAGTTCTTCTTGGGAAGTAAAAAATAAATTTTTATTTTTCTAATTGTTAGTGAGTAAGATGAAGTTCCTTTTGCAAACTTGGCCAGAATTAGATTCTGCTCGCAAAGATAATACGTACTTGGTGATTTTTCCTCTTGGGACAGTAGAACAACATGGATATCATCTTCCTGTTGGAACCGATATGATTATTTTGGAGTCAATTCTACAAATAACTCTAGAAAAATCGATGGAAAGTGAAAAAATACTTGTCCTACCCACATTACCTTATGGTTTTTCTTATCACCATATGGCTTTCCCTGGAACACTTTCGCTATCTCCTGAAATACTTGAAAAAGTTTTAACCACTCTAGGTAAGCAACTTTTATCACAAGGTTTTAAAAAATTATTGTTGATTTCATGGCACGGGGGGCATACCTCGATAATGCATGATGTATGTTATGAATTAAAGAAGGATTTTCCAGAGCGGCAAATATACTATTTGTCTATAATTGATTCTGTATTTGACAAAATTAAAAATATTGTTACCGAGCCTGTATATCATGCTGATGACTTAGAAACTTCAATTATGCTTGCTCTTGGACAAAGAGTTCTCCTAACTAAGCTTGCTAAGGATGGAAATATTGAATTTCTAAGTGGATACGGATATCTTGATTTCAAAAAATTCTCTAGGATCAAAATTCCAGTAAATGTCGCAGAGTTCTCAAAGAGTGGCGTCATTGGTGATCCTACAGGCTCAAGTGCCGAGAAAGGCAAGATTTTACTTGAAATAATTTCTGACGAACTTGCAAAGATATTCGACAAAATAGTTGAAAGTTGAAATTTATATTTCAAATGCTCTTTGCGGGTTTTCTTTCACAAATTTTTCGACAATTTTTTCCTCGTAGCCTTTTTTCTTGAAGATTTTCTTGGCGAGAGGAATAAATTTCTCAAACAAGTAGCCTAGTCCTGGACCCCCTCCATAAGAAATAAAGTCTGATCTTCTGGCAAAATCAGTTCCTAAAAGGATTTGGTTCTCATAGCCTCTTGAAACCATTTCTAGTATGAAGTCTATTCTTCTATTTTCAGGACTATATTTTATTTTTCCAATTTGGTCAAGCACTAGGTACGAGCCTCTCATGGCTACTTCTTCCCAATACCAAGGGTCAAGGTTTCTGTCCACATGGAAGAATATTACCTTGCGTGGGTCTACGCCTCCTTTTTCAAGGAGGTCTAAAATTTCAACGGCCTGGGTACCTATAGTGGTATGAACAACTATTGGTGCCTTGGTGGCTAGATGAGCTTGAATAGCCGCGTTAATGCATTTATGCTCTATGGGTAAAATTCTCATATAATCTGCACCTATCTTTATCGCTCCCGCTCTCAGTGGTGTCTCTTCAATACCTTCTGTTATTTCCTTCACAAATAGTTCAGCTATTCTGTCAATAGATGCTTCATAATACCACTCATCTAGGTATATGCCCCGATTGAACCCCGTAACTAAGATTAAGTTTAGCTCAGGAACCTTCTCCAAAACATAGTAGATTGCTTTCGGGTTTCTACCATAATCTCGGGTGGTAGCGTCTAAAGCACTTTGCCCGCCAGACCTGAGATATATTTTAGCCTCCTCAACAGCCTTGTCTGGATCCGTTAAGGCATAATCTGGATCATTTGAAAAAGAAGGAGTATGGTAAAGCCAAGAAGGAGGCATACCAATCAAGTGCATATGAGAATTTACATAACCTAGAACACTTGTGTCCCTAGGACCTCTAGCTTCAATAAACATTTTCTTACCCATTATATCTTTTTTTTCTCGCTTATAAATTTTCCACATGTGTTCGCAGTAACCGGACTCTTTGTAACAAGAACCAAGGATAATTATCTAATCGCCTTAGCAATCCCCAAAAATGTTATTTAGCTACCACGCCTTCAAGTGATCTGTGAAGGAGGTGTTAAAGAAACTTAATAAAGGAGGTTCTCGCATATAATAAACATTTTTTTGAAAAGAATCTAAAACATTTGCTAAAGGTTATAATAGAATAGATAATTTAAAATAATTAGAAAAATTTTTATAGTTCAATGTAAAAGATTATCTTGATCCAACATGGATCCATTAACAGCAACAATAAATTTTATTGTAGCAGTGTTTAAAACTCCAGCGCTGTTCCTCGGAATTATTGCCCTTGTGGGACTTTTAGCACTAAAAGAAAAAGTTGAAAAAATCATTTCAGGAACTCTGAGAACTGCGCTCGGCTTGCTTATACTCCTTGCAGGAGTAAATGTAATGGTTGGTGCGTTAATCCCCCTGGGTCAAATTGCAGCTTCAGCGCTAAAACTACCCCCCGTATCAGTCTCAATTGGAACAAACAAGGTGATAAGCGAACTAGGTTTTGAAATAGGCCTAGTAATGGTTTTTGCTTTCTTAATTAACGCGTTTGTAGCAAGGATAAGCAAAACATTTAAATACATATTTTTAACAGGACACTTGATATTCTGGAATGCCGTAATTTTTACAGCCTCCTTTAAATATATAATGGGTCTGGATGGTTGGGTATTAATACTTGCCTCTTCAATTTTTACTGGATTATATCAAATAATCCAGCCATGGTATACGCACTTCTTCGACTTAGAAGTCAATGAAAACTCAGGCTTTGTTCTGGGGCATTCTTCCTCACTGGTTGTGCTACTTACCTCACTTATAACAAAACCCTTAGGAAAAGGGAAAAAATTCCGCAGCATGGAAGAATTACAATTCCCCTCATATCTTAGTTGGCTTCGAGAACCTATGCTTATGTTGTCTGCAAGCTACTTTATAATATACCTAGTTGTAGGAGTACTCGCATGGAATGACGTTGTTTCATTTGCCACTCAGGCAGGGACGGATCCAATAGTATGGCTAATTCTCCAAGCATTGAATTTCGGAGCAGGATTTGCAATACTAATAATGGGTGTCCGAATGATAATAGCTGATCTAATTCCAGCCTTCCAAGGAATAGCTCAGAAAATTATTCCAGGAGCTGTTCCAGCACTCGACTGCCCATTATTCTTCCCATATGGCCAAGTCTCAATGGCTTATGGAGGCATTATAGGAATGATTACCATGGTAATCTTTTCCATCATCTTCGCAGGTCTAAAATACCCCTGGTTCATATTTGCTCCAACAATGTCAGCATGGTTCCACGGAGCGACAGCCGCTGTCTATGGGAATAAATATGCAGGAATCCCAGGAGCTATCTTAGGAGGGATAATGGCTGGATTGTTAATGGCCGTAGGGCAAGCCATAATGTGGCCTATAATGGGCTTTGCAATAGGCGACTTTTACAGCTGGGCCTCCGATACAGACTATGTATGGTATCCACTCATAATCTACTTCCTCTCTATGATTTTTGGTAAAAAATAATTTTTTTATTTTTACATTTAGAAAGGTTTCAGTCAACTATAGCCTTAAATAAGTATTTTTTGTAAATTTTCTCAAGATTAACTCAGAATTTGGTTCAATTTCTCCTAATAATAGTGAAGAGATTCGATAAAACTACCTATGTTCTTTTAATTGAAGGTTAAGCAGTCTTTGCAGAAGACTCCATAAGGTAGGTAATCTCTTTATCAATAACATCTACGATTTTTTTAACTATTTCCTCGAAAATTTTCTTTCCCTTCTCTCTGCTCGCCAATGTTGGGTCCCCAATCACACCTCTCTTTGTTAATTTTTTCCAAGGAATAAACTTATAATCAAAGTTAAGAGGTATCTCAGGATAATCTTTGGTTGCTTGATCCATTCTTACACTTTCCGGGGCTAAAAATAGCAGAAGAGAAGTTTCAATTTCATCCGCGTGATAATACATCTTATACCAAGGTTTACTTTCAACGTATTTTCTCCCTGTTTCGAAAATAAGATCCGGGTTAAACATTAATATATTTAAACTTGGGAAATCCTTGATTAGTGCTCTTAACCCCTCTTTTATGGCATCATTATTTCCCACGTGAGCATTTATAGTTACGAAGAGTTTAAATCCGTGGGTGGCAAGTACCGAACCCACCTCGTATATTACTTTTCCCAAGGTATCGCTTTTAATCCAAGTTGAGCCTGGGAAGTCTTTAAGGGACCATAAAGTGCCATAATGGAAGACTGGTAAAACGAAAGCTTTCACTTTTTTGCCGACTTCTCTAGCTATTGCGTCAGCAATTATACTGTCTGTAAGAAGTGGCAAGTGTGGTCCATGCGCTTCAACGCTTCCAATCGGCAAAATAGCGGTGGGAAATTTACTTTCTTTAAGATAATGTTCAACTTCAATCCATGAAGAATACCCATCATACATAAAGTTTCACTTCATTATTTTTTTAATTGCCTCTAGCAGTTTTTCTTCTATTTCTTTTTTGTTCCCATAATTATAAATGGCTACAATCTCCTTTGCGGCCTTCTCCTTCATGAATCTTTCAGCAAGATCTGGTCCAGTAACGATTATGTCAGATTTGAGGACTGGGGCCAAAGTAGCATCAGCGGTTTCCACTTGAGCCGGTATGTTATGAGCTCTACAAACCCCCTCAACAACTGTCTTTAGAAACAAAGCAGTGCCCGTGCCCAAACCACACGCAGTAACTATCTTTAACGTTTTCTTGGACATATGATATTTTTCCCCTTTATTCAAATAAATTTTACGTCTTTTAGGATATAAAAATGATCAGCGACTTCTAATGAAAAGTAGTACAGTGTCTCTTTACATAGTCCACGAAAGTTTAAGTAAAGCAACTCTTTCAAAGGCTCCAATCACGTAAGCAATACTCTTGAATATTATAAAGTGAGTATCCTTAAGCATAACGTAATTGATACTTCTTCTACCACAATTTTGTAAATAAAAGAATGTCTAAACCGATAACTGTATTCTTTAGAAATTTCTGAGAAAGACATCCATATAAAGTTTGGGGAAAAATATTTAATAAGCATTAATTTAAAACATCTTGATCACCATGGACAACGTATTAGATATTTTAGTATATTGGATTGGGCAGATCTTCGGTAACCCAGGGATTTTCTACGCAATTATTGCCGCCCTAGGTTTAATCTTGCTAAAGGAAAAAACCGAGCGTATCATTACTGGAACTATGAGAACTTACATAGGCTTCTTTATTCTACTCCTCGGAGCCAACTCGCTCACAACAGTAATAACCCCTGTTAGAGATTGGACGCTAGCACTGCTTGGAGTTCAAGGAATCATTCCTCAAAACTGGTTGATTTTCAGCAAAGCTATGGCTGATTACGGAACACTTGTCGGTATAGTAGGTTTACTAGGATTTCTGTTAAATCTTGTTTTAGCTAGATTTACAAAACTTAAAGGAGTTTATCTCACAGGACATATTATACTCATCTGGGCATCATACTTTGTAGGTGTCGCTGTTTATTATAAATTCCCCGTATGGTTTACTGTAACTTTGGCATCCATAGCTTTGGGTCTATATCTCTGGCTCCACGCATCTCTAACTTACTTTGTTATGAAACCAGGCACCCCTGGTGCTGAAAGAATAACCTCTGAGTGGAGTATGGGTATTGGAGAAGCGTTTGGCATCTTAACTACATGTTGGCTCGCTAAAAAAATAGGTAAAAGAGAGGAAAATGCCGAAGAAATTGCTGTATCAGAGAAATGGTCATGGCTAAAGGATCCAATGCTCGGTGTATCCTTCTTCTCAACATTCTTGTTCTTAATATTAGGCTTGGCGGCTGCCATAAAGGCTGGGCCACAAATAATCCAGAAATCGGCTGGAGGCACAAATTGGGTTCTATTCTTACTTCTGCAAGGTCTGGGCTTTGGGGCCTCATTGGCGGCTCTACTCTATGGTGTAAGAATGTTAATCGCGGAACTTGTTCCGGCATTCAAGGGTATTGCTGAGAAAGTAGTTCCAGGAGCTATAGCAGGTCTTGATTATCCAACAATATTTCCCTATGGACCTACTTCATTGTTCCTAGGGTTTATTTCGAATTTTGTAGGAGGGATTCTTGCAACGATAGTTATGGTTTTAATTAAATATCCAGTCATAGTTTTACCTGCCATATGGATGAATTTCTGGACGGGAGCTGTTTTAGGGATATTTGCAAATGCCTACGGAGGCCGTAGAGCAGCGATCATTGTACCCTTCATTTGGGGCTTTATTGCACCCTTCTTCTGGGGTCTAGCTTATCCTCTAAGCGGTATTTTCCAGGAGATAGGAGCAACGCAGGATTATACAGACTACGTTCTCATTGGTCCATTATACGGTGGATTAGTTAAACTCCTCGCCGGTATTTTCGGTTCTTAAAGGAAAAAAATATATTTTTTCTTTTTGTGTTATTCATAAATGGGTGGTTGTAAATGAAGAGGAACGACTTAACCATAATGACTGTTTGCGGTGCAGGTGTTGGATCTAGTGTGTTACTAAGAGCCAATATTTTGAAATTACTGGATAAATATGGGATTAAAGCCCAAGTAATAACAGCCGATCCCCTAACAGCAAAAGGGCAAAAAGCTGATATAATCGTAACCCAAGAAGCCTTCAAGAAGAGTTTGGAGGGAACTCAGGCCAGAAAAATCATCTTTTTAAAGAACCTCGTTAGTTCTAAGGAACTGGAAGAAAAGCTTATACCGGCAGTTAAAGAGATTATTTCTCAGTAGTGTTTAGCAATCTCTTATTTTTTAATACGATCTTTTCCTTTTACATACAACTATGAAAAAATATAATCGAGTAATCTAAGCTCGGCAGCTCTTAAATGCTCATAAACTGTCGCTTTAGTTTTATGGAGTTCACCAGATAATTTCTCTAAAGAAATTTTACGAGGATAAGAAAAATAGCCCTTTCTCGTAGCCTCGAGTAAGACTTGTTTTTGTACAGGGGTGAGAACGGAGAAAATTTCTTCCTTTACGACCATTTTATTAAGTTCGGCGAATGCCTTAGACGGTGGGACTTTGTTCAGAAGAATGACTTCTCCAAATCTAGACAATTGTTTGGCTAAACTCTGTTTGTTATCAATTGCGATTAAATAAAATTTTCTATATCCTTGTTCGATTATGTATGGAAAGATGATATGTCTTGCTGAAGCAAGTGTATACTCATAAAATTCGCATTTTCTCTTTGTGATGAGAAAAGAACACGATGAGATGTTTTTCTCTAGGAGTTCTAATTCTAAGACCTTTTCATTTTTACGTAGATAATCTATAATGTTGCTGCATGAAATCTTTCTGTTAGAAGGATAGCATTTTGCAAATGTCTGCATGCCAAAACTGGTGCTAACAATGCTGTAAATAAAAATTGTTACACCTAATGATCTGGACGTCTCTGCTAGCACACTGTTATAAGGTTTCATGGATATGAAATAAATCTTAGCCTGCATTCTTATAATTGTAAGTGATGGCAAATTAAAAATTTTTCTTATTTTGACCCTAGAGCAGACGCAAGAATTTCAGCGATTTTAGGTTGCAAAGATTCTATCTCTGGAAGAATGAATGGTTTTCTTGGAAATCCCACTTCAATCCCTCTAATTTTGAGGATAACATAGCTTAGTTCAATGGTCGAGCCTAAACCGTGTAATTTTCTCCTAATTTCATTAACTTTAAACTGAAGTATTTTTGCATTTTCCCAGTCTCTATTTATCATAGCCTGATAAAGCTTAAAAACGAGTTCTGGAAAGTAATTTGACATTCCCGGAATCCATGCCTGTGCACCTAATATAAATGTTGGTAACATTAGTGCCTCAGTTCCTACAACAACGTCAAAATCATCACCTGTCATCAACTTATAGTCCACAAATGTTTGCACATCAAAACTGCTATCTTTTACTCCTTTTACACCAATTTCTTTTAATTTTAATGCGAGCTCTGGAGTGACGGAATAGCCTACACGTGGTGGATTATTATAGACATAAACAGGTATATTTATTGAGCGAACAAGATCCTCAAAAAACTTTAGCACCGCTTTTTCGGAATGCCTGTAATAAAAGGGAGGCACACTAGCTACGGCATGCGCTCCTATATCTTCTGCGTGCTTAGCAAGCTCAATAACTGTCTCTGTGTCGGGAGCTCCCACGTGTACAACAACTGCATATTGGTCATTAACATTTGCAATAATTTTTTCGGCAACTTTTTTTCTTTGATCAGGTCTCATTACAGGGCCTAGACCATAAGTTCCACAAACATAAAAGCCATGAACCCAAGGCTTTACGAAGTCAACTAAACGAGTAAGTGCTTCGAAATTAACCTCTCCATTCTTGTCAAATGGGGTAATCAAGGGAGGCACTAATCCGATCAGTTTAGAGTTTTTCATAGCAAGTTTTATTTTGCTTTGAACTAGAAATATATTTCCCCGAACGTTGTCAGGAAGAAATAATATAAATCATAAAAAAAGACTTTATCGTGGAACAACATGCCAGAAACTCTTAAAGTTTTAGTGACGGGAACAAATGGTGTTCTCGGTTCCGATGTGGCCTTCCATCTTAGATCCAAAGGTAAATATGAAGTCGTCGAGATTAAGGGTCGTAGCCAGCTTAATATACTTGATCCACAGAAAGTTATGGATTTCGTTGTAAACTTGAGACCTGAGGTTATCATTCATTGCGCAGGGACTCATGATATTGATTGGGCTGAGGAACATCCATTAGATGCTTTTTTAAATATCGTCGTAGGGACACGTAACATAGTAAATGCTGCTGCAAAAGTTGGGGCGGTTCTGGTTTATCCAGGAAGTGACTATATTTTTGATGGTCTAAAAAACGAACCATACTTAGAACATGACATAGCTAATCCAGTAAATGTTTATGGAAAATGCAAACTTGCCGCTGAAAATGTTATCAAAGAATTATTACCGCAGCATTTTATCTTCAGGTTACCTATTCTGTTTGGTGCAAGAGGAGACCCAACGAGAAATATCATATTTCAGCTTTACGAAAAGCTTCGACTGGGACAAAAAATCCAAGTAGCATATGATCAAGTCTCAAGTTGTGCTTATACATACGATGTAGCTATTGCTTTTGAACAAGCTATGAAAACATACTTCTATGGCACATACAACTTTTCAAATAATGGAAGCTGTAGCAGATACGAACTCTATCGAGAAATCGCTATCTCGTTAGGATTCTCTCAAGATTTAGTTGAAGGCCGTCCCTCAGCAGATCTCAAAAGAAAAGCTAAAAGACCCAAATACACTGTTCTTAGCATCACAAATTATGAAAAAACCTTTGGAGTGGCACCACGCATGTGGAAAGATGCATTGCATGAGTGTGCAAGGACTTTTCGGGAAACCTATATGAAATAATATCTTCACTAAGAAATGTTTTAACCTGGATGTATAAGGGGTTTAGAGGATGACGCCATCACAAGTTGATCTACTTTCTGCAATTGATGATAGAATTTCTGTAACGGAGAGTGTTTCAGACTGGAAGGAAGCAGTCATCCTATCAGGCCAGCTTTTACATAGTAGTGGATGCGTTGAAGCCGAGTATATTGAAAAAATGATTAAAACATGCCAGGAACTAGGACCATACATAGCGATAGCACCGGGCATAGCTATTCCCCATGCAAGACCAGAAGACGGCGCCAAAAAAGTTTGTTTTTCCATTCTGATAGTGAAAAGAGGTGTTAATTTTGGGTCGCACAATGACCCAGTATACGTTTTAATAGCTTTTTCAACTCCCGACAAGAGTTCTCATATAGTGTTAATTCAAAATCTAGCCGAACTTCTTCTAAACAAAGGAGAAGAAATGGTTAAACAATTATCTAAAGCTTCATCTCCACAAGAAGTTCGAATAATACTTGAAAACCTTTTGAAAAATATTTAATGATTTTTGGAAGCAATCAGCGATATATATTAAGTTAAGGAGAAAATGTGTAATAAAAGCTCATAAAAATATATATAAATTTTTAATACTTAATCCTGTGAGAAAATGAAATACAAAATCCTAGTTACTTCAAATTCATTTGGAGAATACGGAAAAGAAGCACTTGAACTGCTGAAGAATTATGGTGAAATAAAAAGAGTTCCTGGACCCCTTTCTGAGACAGAGCTTGTTAAGGAAATAGAAGATGTAGATGCTGTTATAGCTACCACTGATAAATTTACGAGAACTGTTCTTGAAAAAGCGAAAAAGTTGAAGGTTATAGGTAGGCATGGTATAGGGTACTCAGAAATAGATGTTGTAGCCGCAACTGAGCGAGGGATATTGGTTACTTACACTCCGGTACCAGAAGAATTTCAGAGTGTGGCTGAATTTACTGTTGGTCTGATGCTTGCTCTAATGAAGAAAATATCATACGCTGATCGGACACTCAAAGAGGGGACATGGGAGCGAAAAAGGTTTGTGGGGTCTTTGCTAAAGGGTAAAACTATTGGAATTATAGGACTGGGAAATATTGGAAGAAGAGTTGCTAGGCTACTTTCCTCCTTTAAAGTTAATTTAATTGCCTACGACCCATATGTCTCTAATGAAATTGCAAACAGATATCATGTAGCACTTGTTGATTTACAAACTCTCCTCAAAAACTCGGATATAATAACTATACATTGTCCTCTAACAAAGGAAACAGCTGGACTAATAGGATGGAAAGAGGTAGAACTCATGAAGCCCGGAGTTCTTGTGATAAACACTGCTAGGGCACAAATATTCCCTGAAGAAATTCTTTTTAAAGCCTTAAAGGAAGGCAAAATAGCGGGTGCAGCAATCGATGTATATGAAAAGGAACCTCCAGATCTTAATTCCCCGCTATATAAACTGGACAATGTCATAGTGACGCCACATATTGCAGCATATACTCGGGAGGCTCTTCGCAAGATGGATATAACAGTTGCTCGCGACGTCATTAGAGCTTTAACAGGTAAGGTACCAAAATATATTGTAAACCCCAATGCGCTTCATTTAACAAAGAATCCAAATTCACGGTGAGGCGTATTATTCAACAATTTTCTCTAGGTGATGCATTTGTTTATACGTTTCTCATATACCCTTGGCGAAGACACTGTCGTGCTGAAAGGTTTTAAAAAGCCACAAATTGTTCCACGGACTCGAATCCTAAAGGGAGATAGGACGAATACTAGCTTTATCGAGAACTTATCAACACATACAGGTACACATATTGACGTTCCTTATCATATGCTTGCTGATGGAGCCACACTAGATCAGTTTGAGATTGGCGACTTTATTTTTTCCAAGCCTCTGTTAATAGAAATTCCTAAAAGTGATCTAGAAAAGATAAATGAAGAAGAACTTTCACAATATGAAGAACGGATAAAAAATTGCGATATACTTATGCTCTACACAGGGTTTAGTAGATATAGGAAAACTGATCCCGAAAGGTATTTAGAAAAACAACCAGGTTTATCTGAAAAAGCCGCAATATATCTAACTCGATTTCCGAATTTAAGGTGCCTTGCAATAGATTTAGTTAGTCCTGAGAATGTTCCTGAAGCAAGACCAAAATCTTATCCTGTTCACAAGATCTTATTTAGAGCTTTTAAAAAACTGATTATTTTGGAGGATGCGGATCTTTCCATACTAAAAGGAAAAAACATCAAAAAAGTATATGTTATACCACTGTTTTTAGAGAAAGCTGATGGAGCTCCAGTAACTGCTTTTGCAGAAATAGAATAATTCTTTTATTGCCTTCCTAAGCAGACTAATGTACAAATATTAAAGATTTTTTTTACAAATTGGAAAGAATTAAGGTTCTAATCTCTTCATTCAGAACGTTTCGCCAAGCATTGCTCATAGATACTATTGCGAAGACACCTACCGTGTATGCGTCGGCATCACGCACAATATTCAATAGTGCTTTCAGAGTTCTTCCTGAACGGAGTAGGTCATCAGCTATGAGCACTCTAGAGTTCTTTGGTATGTGGTTCGCCGGGAGATATATGTGGACAATGCTGGGTGGATCTGTCTGAAAAATCTGTGCAGAGAGGTATTTTATCAACTGGCTTTCCCGCTCCCTGCGTGCCACTGCCAGCTTGGCGTCTA